>Ga0058701_10005347_pt1 | contig 10638 bp, 4 predicted proteins | sample AgamicOrMae_FD_97039 | JGI IMG/M metagenome (GOLD analysis project Ga0058701, IMG submission 97039) | Agave microbial communities from Guanajuato, Mexico - Or.Ma.e | ecosystem: Host-associated > Plants > Phyllosphere > Phylloplane/Leaf | place: Guanajuato, Mexico | collected 2012-06-04 | reverse complement strand
TTGGTGGCCTGCCACTTAACACCAAAGAAGAATACACTTATTTACAGAGATACTGCTCTACTTTTTAATACTTGCTCTTTACCTCTCCCTGCCTACCTTCCATTTCATAGAGGAACAAAGAACGAGTATAGCGCTCAACGCGGATGACATCCGTTAGCAAACGAGGCATCACAGTCGGAACCATAGGATATACAGGGTAAAGTCCAAGACAAGAAATGCAGCTCCTCATGTGAAGGTGTGAATAGGATAATTACGTCAAAATACAACACGCCGTACAGCTTGGTAGTAGGGTGTAACTTTGGGGCGTGAGCATTTTAACGTACGAGGAGAAATACTCTTATGGGGCTTCATGTATAGGGTTAGAACTCACAAATTCCTTTGTACGCTTATGAGAGATACTGACATGAAATTCACGGTTGCCCACTGCATTGCTTTAAAGAAACTGAATTTTTTTCAGTTTTTTTCTTTCAACTTTTGAAAATTGTCACTTGTTGGGGTGCCGCCCCCAAAAGACAATCAGAAAAAAAATATAATTAAAAAAAAAACTCAGAATCATTAAATAGAGTCTCCGAGCTGCAACTAGAGCTAAAAATAAAGCGGCATCAAAACAACTTTTTCTCTCGTTTTAAAAACTCACTTCGAAAAAGTGATGCTTGAAATTTTCGCAAGAGTGTAATTTAAGATACTTGCACTGCATTTCTGTACAAAGGAAAACCACATTTTTTAAATCGTCTTTTGAAAAGTATTTAGCGCCGTATTCAAATTTTGTACGGTATAATTGCGTTCCGTGAATCTAGTTAATCATCGCCCGCTAATTATTCTCAAGTGACTTAACTCTACAAGTGTGTCACATTCGAAACCACTGCAAACTCAGAAGCGCTCTTCCGGGTCATAAACTTGGGCAACATGAACTTTTCTTTTACCGCTTAGTATTTTCTCTTCTAACTGTCGCTTTGCTCAAAATATATGATATAACGCGTCAACTTACCCCTAGGTACTATAATCTTTCGCAAATCCCTTTTCTTAGGCGGCGACCCGTTAAGTCCCTCCAAGCTATGTTAACTGTTGACTAACTTTCTATCCGAGGCCTTTGAACCCCGGTCAGCATTTTGGGGTAAATTTTGATTTCACGCGCGTCTCATCACGAGGAGAATAGAACTTGTCAAATAACTTAAAATAGATGGTTTAAGGCTTATCTATTTCGCCGGCCTCGCTTTCGCTTCACTATTTGTCAAACGACTTGTTATCGGCGACTGCATTGCGAAAATGGGGCAATGTTTCGTGCGAACAAATAATAACCTCTAGCACGGACAGGAATTTAGAAACGACAATGAAGTTTGAGCTAAATCGCGTAATTTGGCTCTAGGTTGAGAGCGGATGTGGGAAACCGGATGTCACGTAGATTGTCACCTGTCCGAAATTGCCGCTAGCAGACGACAGGATGCGCAGTTCACACACCTAGCCTCAACTGAAGATTATCTAAAACTGACCACGACCTATTTTTCGAAAAAAAATGGTTGTATCTATCAGCGTCCCCAGAATGTGTTTTGAGTAAGGCCACCAGCCAAAAAAATGGTTTCTCTGCCTTTATACTATAGGTCTTTGTGAACACAGAACGATTTTTGAGGGCTGAAACGATGTCAAAGCACTAAGCAGTATTTCAATGCGGGAATCGCAAGTTCATTCTGACGCTAAACTGAGACATGTATTTTTTGTATACGGTAATTTTCGAGCAAAATAGAGTAATTACAAGTTTTTGGAATATCTAGAAATATAGATTTGACGGGGAATGGTCTCCGGAATGGGGTTCATTGTCATGATACGCGTACCTCCTGAAAATCTTAATCGAAACTAACTTTGTATTGGCTAGTCATTCGTCTTAAATTAAAAAGGGGCCAACCTTTCAAATTAACAAAACATCTAATGGGAATTATAATTGGAGCTTACATGCATTTTCGGGACGCGTTATGTTACCATTACTGTACTGATGCACCGGTACTCCATTACGTTACCCAACGTTTAATATAGTGCGTGATGTCCTTGCGTCCATGATTGGACGCAAAGAATTATTACACAATTAGAGTTACAAGAATTACAAATAATTCTTGCCTGACAATTTTGAAATACGTGCCGCGAAAAAGGAAAGTGTTACGATTGACGGGTTACCTTTACCAAGTGACGCACTGAGAAAAAAAGCTAGATTTACTCACAAATTAGTAAAAAAAGGACACATAACCTTGCTAGTAATATTTCCAGGTAGACTAGGAAATGTAACCACCGTGCTAGTAAAAGTGACTGACACGATGTTAGTAAATTCTTAATGTGCTGGTAACTTACACTAACCGACTAGTAACATGTACGAACCAAGTTATATGTCCTTTTTTTTACTAATTTGTGAGTAAATCTAGCTAACCCATTTTTCTCAGTGCATCCAGTCACAAAAGGGATATTACTAAGGGACGTTTTCCCACTCGTGCTTAGAAACTAAAAATTGAGTAAGGCGTTCGAACTATGTATTTCCGACAGAGATAAGGACGATTGCTTATCAATGCTATTAAAACAATTCCTATTAAATTCGGTGTGTCTGTGAACGAGATGGTTCTTTGCCCTCAGCATTCCGCAAACATGAAAGTTGTGAACCCGTTAGAGCGCGCATACTTTCACCGCATCCATTACAACCATAGCTTCTTTCCGAAACAGTTATTCCTGTGCGATAAGTTAATTTAAGTTTACTCCGTAAAAAGTTTTCTATAGAGTTAAGTTGTAACGACTGGGATTGTTGCGTATTACCGGGAAAGCGAACCACTATTGCGCCGATAAGAAAATGGTGGTTGAATTCTGACCGTTGATTCGAGAGGAAATCACGCAAATATTACAGAAAGAATACATGTGCAATTCGAACGGTTTATTTGAAACAAAATAATTTAGGGAGAGTTTTGGAATTGTGGCCGACTTTTGCTCATAGATATTTTTTCGAAACTTTTGGATGAAAATGGATAGTAAAGCAACCAACTTTCCAGCCAGTTTTTGACCTTTGTAACTGCCCATGAACCTCTTTGAAATACGCGAGTAAAATTTTAATACGTTAAATGTTACGCCCTAAAAAATTAAAATACCGTATGATTATTGGGCTTATTTTAGTTGGCTGATCAGGTCCACCAAGATGTCTTTTTAATCAGGAAAGTCATTCAAAGATACCCACCGTTATACCGGTACTGAGTGAAACAAATTTGTAAATATTGAGGATTTTTTTTGGAAACGAAAAAATTCAAGTACACTTCCTTCTTTAATATTCTATTTTTATTGACGAGTCTTCATAATTATTAAAAACTTACTGCAAAGTATTGCACGCACACACTCACACACAAAACCTCCATTATCTCGTTGGTTGAGTAAACGTTCGAAAGAATGGTTTCTTTGGTTTCTTTCGTTCAATGAGCATAAGTTTTGTCAAAACCATCAGTAACGATACCGATACGCAAATAGCACTACTTTTTTTAATGGAGTTCTTGACAATGTCCCAGAATTGAAAAAAAACAACAAAAAAACAAACAACCTGATATAATATGAAATTATTGTTAAAATAGGCTCTGTGCAACATTTTAAAGACTACGTGCATCCGATGAATTAAAATCGACATTCAAAGTTTGTTTACAATGAGCTCTGCTCGACCACACGCGGAGAGACCCGAAGTCTGTCGAACGCCCATGACGTCATACGACAGTCTTGCTTGTCTCTCTCTTTCTGTGTGATGTCTGTATGTGTGCTCTGTTTTGTTTCCGTTTCAGACAGCAACAAATTGAAGTCGGGGTTTAAACGTTCTTATTGTGAAAATACGTTTATAAATTGTTTTCAACCGGTGTGAGAAAAGGAAGCGCATGGGATAGCTCACTTGGTAATGCGATGGACTAAACACAAGGTGAGATCAGCGACAAATATATGTGTAGGTGTTGAAGGACTCTTATCATAAGTTAGCAGGCATGCGTAACAACCAAACACAAACCACAATCAGCATTCAAACCCACGAGTTTTTGGTATACCAGTTTAATTTAGACATTTAGCCAATTGTCAAAGGCATCCTAACTTGCGGTTTTCACCCACCGATTAGCGTACAGTACGTAACTTACGAACATAAAAAATAATTAGACCGGTTTTTTGACAGACATACTGTTTCTTATCCTATAACTGTAGGTTAGCTTGAAACACTGCCCATGATTTAGTTTAGTACACGCTGAAGGGATCAGAAAGACCTATTGTTTTGATTCTATTATTTTAGTACTACTCTTGATTCATCACAGCTTCTTTATCTATACTTTTTATCATTTTCATAATATGAGCGTGAAATTGGCTATTTCAAATAAGGTATGATCGTTGACTTTTATTAGCACAATGTCACTGAGAACATCACGCAGAAAGCAGTTGCGGACCACGTTGGCGGCGATCCACCATGACTAGCGCAGCCCGCGGCGTCTGCTGGGTTGATGTTTTGGTACGGTTTAGGCGTCACACAACATGGCGCATTGTTTTAAAATGGGAACCAACAAGATGAAGCAACTTTGAGGTTAATTTTTGAGCGACCGCGAGATTGCATAGAAGTGCGGTTTTCATTCTTTTTCTCATTTCAATTTGGTCTTTGTGAAAATGTACTTCATGAAAAATTGTAAAGAACCCCATTGTTGTCATTTTCATTTTATTGCCGCAGTTGTTTGTGCTCATCTGATGTCGAAAATACGTAAACTATGAAACATTACCGACGAATCAGCTGATGCGTACCTTAATTCTTACGGGTTTTGATGATTCTGGCTAAATGATTTTCCTGCGAATGCGTCAAAAGTACTCATGTTCCTTTATTTAGCCATACCGTAGTGAGTATATCGTGGGGTATCATGATTTTTCGGCCACCTTCGGCTTTTATTATTATTATTTTAACATGGTGGCGGGCAGTCCGGGTCCGGCGATTCCGTTCGTGGCCTGACAGGGCGCTGCCCGGGGCAGTCTTGTTGACCTCCCGGCGGTGTGCGGGATGCTCCACCAGGTGGAACACATTGCTGACTTCCACCGCCAGAGTATTCGCTGCTAGCGATCCCTAAGGAATACCCCCCTGAGCATTGATCAGGTGGGCATGGAGTACATGGAGGACATCGTGCTGATACCTGGTATCTGCTGTAAGATTCTGGAGTTGGATAGCTTCGGGACAACCCTGTGTGCTGTCCGCTTGGCAGAGGCCCGGCTTGAGGTCGATATCCACTTGAAGAATATCCTCCTCCGCCTTGAGAAGATGGATGACTCAAGTTTCCACAGTCCCTGTCCCTGAGATCCCTCCCTCCTGTGTCCCTGTCCTTTCCATCCCTATCTTTTGAGTCCTTGTCTGGTCCACAGACCTCTCTTGCGGGCTCGTCTCTTTCATCCACGCCTCTTGCGACTCTGCCTCTTCCATCTATTGCTTTTACGGTCTTGTCATGTCCATCTACATCTCTAGTGGTCCAGTCTCGTTTATCCAGCTCTCTTGTACTCGCATCTTGTTCATTTACTTCTTTAGCGATCTTATATCGTCCATCCATCTCTCTTGCGGCCCTGTCTCGTCCATCCATCTCTCGTGCGGCCCTGTCTCGTCCATCCATCTCTCTTGCGGCCCAGTCTCGTCCATCCATCTCTCTCGCAGCCCTGTCTCGTTCATACATCTCTCTTGCGGTTCTGTATCGTCCATCGACTTCCTTTGCGACCTTGTCACGTCCATCCATCTCTCTTGCGGCCCTGTCTCGCCCATCTCTTGCGGCTCTATCTCGTCCATCCATCTCTCTTGCGGCCCTGTCTCGCCCATCTCTTGCGGCTCTATCTCGTCCATCCATCTCTCTTGCGGCCCTGTCTCGTCCAGCCATCTCTTTCGCTGTCCTGTATCGCACATCCCTATCTTTTGCAGTCCAGTCTCGTCCATCTGTCTCTCTTGCAATCCTGTCTCGTCTATCCTCTCTTACCACCTTGTCACGTCCATCCATATCTCTTGCGATCGTGTCTCGTCCACCCCTCTCTCGTGCAGTCCTGCTTGGTCCATAAGTTTCTCGTGCGGTTCTGTCCCTTGTATTCCAGTCTCTCGCATTCCCATCCCTTTGATTCCTGTTTGTCGCATCTCTGCCTCTCTCATCCGAATCTTTGCAAAGTCCCTCTATTCCGTCTCTATCACGTCCATAATTTTCTCTTGCGTATCTCTCCCTATCTCTTTCGTCTCTTCCTCCTGCATCTAAATCTGTGCAATCGCGCTCTCTCACTTCAGCACAAGAAGCGCAAGGTCTACATTGCTTGCACACTGGGCAAGGTGGACACGAGGGCGGGCAAGACGGATATGACTCACTACTCTCGCGTTCTTTTTGCCTATCTTCCTTGCAACACGAGCTTGTCTTTTTCCACTTGTCGTCCTCGCAAGAAGTACTTGCCGATGTATCGGAGCAACAATCCACGTGGTTTTCAGGCGGGGGACAACACACTTGTTTCGACTTTGATCTGCAAGAAAAGTGCCGAAAACTTCAGCTGCACTGTGTCGGCTACTTTTTAATGTAGGAAGAACAGTTTTATGCAACACGTATTCCCACGTTTTCTCCTACACTTCATCCACCTATCGCGCAACACCCCAGACACTGGCTGTTACTTTTACTGGCCTCATTTTCTGATTCTGCATTTTTCTTTTCTTTTTTCTTTTTTTTTCGTAGGTTTGGTCTTTGTTGATGAGCGTTTTCGTTGTAGAATTAGTGGTTCAAACCACACTTCAAAATCGCGCGTGTGTCCAGAGGGTGCCTAAAAAGTTGCTATTTCTGAAATAAATAAATTTAAAAAATGGAAGTACGGAGTTTCAGGTTCAAATTAAACATTAAGGGAAGCGAACTCTGTAAGAGGTTAAATTCTTGCTTTAGGAAGGGTTCCGGTCGTATTAAAAAAATCAACCACAGTAAAAAACAAAAAGTCAAAGTGAATTCTCGCGTTTTGCAGAAATATCCAGATGAAGTTAGATACACTGCTCTCCCGCTAATCCGGCCATGCGTTAGTCCGGACAGCGCGGTACTCCGGACTCTGGATTCCGCGTTAACATAGGCAACACTGGTATCACAAGCGGCTTAGGCGATACTCGGGCTTACCCAGAGCCGTTACTGTACCACCGTTTCTGGTAGAAAAATGACCAAATTGTACTTATTTTTCATTTTATTTGCTTAAAACGTTTGATTTGATTTCTTGTTTGTCGTACTTTGATCGTTTATTTTTGAATAAATAATATTAAAGAAAAAGGGGGGCCTATCCTTCTATCCTTCATATGTTAGACTACTCTCCGACCAAAACACAGAAACTACTCGGTGATCCGGACAAATCCGATAATCCGACAGCCTCTTCTCCCGTTTGTGCCGGATTAGCGGGAGAGCACTGTAGGTTCGATTTATGAGTTCGGAAGTTGAGCCACATTCATTTACTTGAGCAAAATGAGTAACAAAAGAAGTTTGCTGAAACGTGTGGATGAAATAACAACGTGGACTTGTCATGTGCATGTTAACAGGTATGCATTTTTACTTCCATGTTCGTAAAAACAAATGGAAGTATTGGATTATCGTCAAAAATTCGAAGTTGAGCTAAGCATATTTCCTGACTCTAACACTGAAACGTCAAGAAAACTGATATTTAGCTTGACGCGCGCGTGTTTGTGTGTGTGCGTCTGTCTGTCTATGCGAAAAAGTTTGTCAGTTGATATCTCACAAGTTGACCGATTTGAATGAAAATTTCGGTGTATGTTGCAATTGGCCTCGAATCGAATCGAGAACCTCCCCTATCCGGTATATAATCGGACCAATATTTCCCCATAATTTGGGGAGGGGTGATTTTTGCAATTTTTTTAACCCTCATATCTCGAAAACTATTAAGGATATCGAAAAACAAAGACAACTATGCCAATGTAAAATTTAAAGACCTACGTTTTGATAAAAAAAATTGATTCACACATTTTTTCGATAACTCTAACGGTTCTTGAGACATTTCGAAAGAATTGTTTTTGAAAAAGTTTCTCAGGGGCTAGGGGAGGGGCTCTTACTTTGAACAGTTTTTCATGAGGCACTGTGTACTGTATATATTCGTATTCATGCTACTAGAAAATAATTAGTTTTGCAGAGCCCTGTATTTATTTTAATTTCTCCTCATTTAAAGACATTGTGTTTCCCCCACCACCAGTATCCTTAAGTTGTTCGTAATTTTTATCAAATGTTTTTGATAACAACATTTCTGTGACTGTATTTACTTTCTTCTTTCTACTTCTATAAAGTATCCATTTTGATACTAAACTTTTTAAATTAAATTTGTTCGTGAAAGCTCGTAACATCCTTATCTGGCTGTAACAACAACAAGCACGCAAAGAGGAAGTGTGAAGTCACGGAGGGAGGGGGGTCAGCTAAGTGTGAGGGACAAGATAATGCCAAAAACGTGACGTATTTTATGGACGGCCCCTTTGTACGATTATGAGGTTACGATCGGTCTCGTGTTCACCATGTTATTTTTCCTTTCACGGGAAATCCTGTACGTCTACCAGGGAATTTCAATACCACCAACTGGCACGGGCACTTTGTATTACCCATACACCAATCAAGTACCGCACGCGGTATTGTAATTCTGTCGTTCACCTTCCAGGAATTAAGCAACGGCTTTACAATTCTACCATGATATCTTGACATTATTTTAAAGATGAGCAAGTAATTTGATTGTTTTTACTACTGCGAATCATTATTCCCGTCGGAAGGAATAATCAGCCTCTGTTAAACTCTTTAAGAAAGGTATTAAAAAAGCATTTTTTACGCCTTGATTTTATGACTTTCAACGCCTATATGCCTATAAAGGTTAAAAACCAAACATCTCTGCAACACGGAATATTTTCTTGAGTGTTCCATAATTCTGTTTTCATTTTTTGAAATATCTCCTAATAGTTTTTTTTTTTGAAAATGAAAAATAAATGTTGCTAATTACACTCTTAAGAACGTTCATGTAAGGTAGCAGAATACTTTAGTAACTTGTGAGTTATTTTATTTTTAAGGAAATAGCATGTCATTCTAAGTTAACTCTGATAATGGTCACAAAACACCAAGCAACACACTATGATACGCTTGTGTGTTTTTCCTTATACTGAAACAATAACAACCTACTATTTAAAAAAGGAAGACAAGTGTTCCATTGTATAGAACACCACAAACCAGTCCATAACCGTGCATTTTTCTGTCCAAAAGATTACACTACTTACTTTGAAACTCCCATTTTTTGTGCGACTTAAAAAGGGTCACAAAGTAACCTCTTTTAAATATTTGTTGTGGTTGGAATCTACTTTGTTCTTCACCGCAGCCATATTGGACGCACCGCCCTCCCGCATTGATCTAAAAACCCGCGCATTCTTGCAAGCGCGCGAATTTCAAACTGATCTTCGTGAGACTCAACGTCACGTGGGGCGATAACTAATACTAACGAATTTCGACACTGATTCACGAACTCGAGTTTAAGATTTTGTTAGCGCACTTAAGCGAGAAATGGTCCACTTTCCTTTTAAAAAGCGGGTTAGAAGTGAATTAGCTGGCGTCACTGTGATTTCTGATTTGACATCGTTTGGTTATCGTACTGTTCTAATTGATTACCTCTCTATTGGACAACGTTGATTTTATCTTTAAGAAGTGCGCTTATAAACCGGCGTACAGTGCTCTGAAAATAAGGCTTACCCAAGAAGAAAGCACATGTTTGCAAATTTCAATATTGAGGATTGTTGTACAGTACGAGTATAGCACCAAGTGTATAGACTACGGTAAGAGAGCTCCTTTATTTTTTTTTCTCTCTTAGGCCGCGTATTTTCTTTTACTTAATAAAAATAATAATTAAAAAAGAAACATTTTCTCAAAAATGCCAAATTTACGTGGTCGAAGCTCCTACTTTTCGGCTCTCAAAAGACCGTTGGCCAGTGCTTCGTAAGAGATTCCTGATCGACGTTTTGCAAAAATGGGCTTTCTATTTTAATTTTTTAGTTTTAATTTTGTCTATATATTCGGCGGCTCCACCGAAAAAAAAAGAATTCTACAAATAGCCATTTAAATGGAATGATTCTTCATTTTAAGGCGAGAATCCGCCCGAAACACTCTAGGAACACCGATTTCCCAAAATCAGTCCAAGAGATTGATATATAGATATCCAAAACAACACCTCAATGAAATCCTGCATTTGCAAAAATGGATAAGCAATAAATCTCCCTCAATGAAATCCTGCATTTGCAAAAAAAATGGATAAGCAATAAATTTCCAAGAATATTATGAAAAACTGACGAAAGTTGCCAAATACTGGAATCTTTGAATCACGCCAATGAGCCCCTGTTTTATTGGGGGGGATCTACAAGTGTTGACGTTTTACTGAACAGCTTAATTCAAAGTAGATTGAGTGCTTAATCATCCCATCAACGAATATCTGATTCATGATATAAGAACGAAAATTTTGTCGTTTGGATATGAGCTGCGCGATATATAATAATTATTAGAACGATGCCATAAGCTTTTGAATGGGGGGGGGGGGCTTTGTTTCATGGCCCGGGCGAAAAGAGAAAAGCGAGGTCGCGGGGGCCCGGAGGGGTGCGGAGACGAGCCAAGC
>Ga0058701_10005346_pt1 | contig 10639 bp, 7 predicted proteins | sample AgamicOrMae_FD_97039 | JGI IMG/M metagenome (GOLD analysis project Ga0058701, IMG submission 97039) | Agave microbial communities from Guanajuato, Mexico - Or.Ma.e | ecosystem: Host-associated > Plants > Phyllosphere > Phylloplane/Leaf | place: Guanajuato, Mexico | collected 2012-06-04 | reverse complement strand
GAGGAAAGTCGCAAACGCCAAAGGTCTTAACCGCAATACTAACCTTACCTAACCTAACTTAACCTAACCTAACTTGACCTAACCTAACCTATACGAACTTTGGCGTTTGCGACTTTTCTCATTTGGCTGTTACGGACTGGCGTTGGCGCTTGTGGTTTTTGGCGCTATCGAATGCCCCCCGTCATGCCGAACGAGGAGACAGCTGAAAAAGTTACAAGACTCTTAATCCGACCTGATCCAAGTAAGGGGCATCAGGTTTGGCGACAGCCCAGCGGAGTGAACGCAAAACGAGACACTCAAGGCACTCAAACTACTTTAGGTTATGTTAGGTTAGGTTCACCTAGGGTGCCAAGTCTACGCGGTTGCATGTCGCAAGTCCTCGTAATGTTATGAAAGGTTCAACCCGAATGGAACACGTGAGGTAAAAAATGCAGCATATAAAACTAAAACTTAAAAAGTGTAGAGGTGCTTTACCTTGTGACCGCACCAATCATCACGAGGTGGGTTCAGCGGCAATGTTTCGCCCTCGGCGTTCAAGTCTGTTATGACATCCTGTCAAGAAATAAAATAAGTTGTATCAAACTCACTCTCCTGATAAGAGCTCTTTCATATCAAGGCATCCTAAAAGACTGGTTTGTTTTTCGGGTGTTCTAAGTAAGCCAAATCGCAACGCCAATGGCCTACCTAGAGAGCAAATAAACTGAACTAGGTTTCTTGAAAAAGAGGCTAGTTTTTCTAGTGGGATATCCGAATTGCCTAATCGTGTTAAGGGTGCGTTTTACCTTCATGGAAAGAGTCCCCCTAATGCTGATAACAATTTTCTGTCGATCGTAGTCAACAGCAACAAAGAAGGGCGTTTCTCCAACGTCCACGTGATACGTCGCGTACACCACCTCAATATCACCATCATCGACCATGCGGCGGAGTGCGGCGTAGTTGCATTGACAACAATTATCGTCAATAATTACGGCTGGGTCTTTGTTGCCATCGAACGGGAAGCACAGACATCTGCACAACCACACAAAAACATTAGAAGCTGAACTTCATCTGACCCTTTGAACGACCTCGCTTTCTCATCAAGGAATCGATTCAGCGTAAAATCCGACATGTTCATGACACAAGATTCCTTCGGCAAAAATGCTCATCAGGACCTTTTGAACGATCTCGCTGTTAGCAGACTCAAAATTTCTCCTGCAAGTACTTTGCTTAAAATAAAAATTCATTTTTTTTGTACATAAAAAATGCAGCTTTAGCTTGGCCGAAGAGTTCCTTTAAATAGTACCACATCTCGAGTTTAAAACTTAGTCTCGCCCTAACCGCGAGTTTCTCTGAACAGAGTAATAAGTTACTGAAAAATGCAGGAAGTATTTTCAAGTCGATTCTCGGTCAAACATTCCTGGAGAAACAAAAACTTTTTAGTTTTATTTTTCCTCATTATTTTCCGGGGGAACGGCCAAAGTATGGATTCTACCTGCGCTGATAGGCCGCACGCAAGGCTTGCTATGCAAACACAATTTTTCTTTCACCCAATTAAGCGTTGTCAATGAAAACGAGTCCGGTAAGCAAACAGTTTTGACGTTACTTGCACGAAAAATTCGGTCGTGTAAATAATCATGGCTTAGTTACTGCAAATCCGCTGACAGACACACACACTTAAATTTTAACGTTGCATTTTCTACATCTTGGGCTCCACAGATTCAACCTTAAATATCTTAATGTTAAAAACGCGGGCAGGCACCTGGCACTTCGCTCTGCTTTTGCTCTGCATCGCCTGGGAGCGATGGATTGAACACAAGACGTAGAAAATGCAATTTTTAATGTTAAGATTCTACTTTAAGCTCTTGTACTTACCTTAATCTAGCACAAAGCTCACATAAACCAGTGCCGGAGTGAGTCATGAGGAACATAGGCCAACCATAAGCGCCCAGAGCGTAGTTCATGTAGTGAATGACATCTCGGAAATGTTGTAAATGATGAGGATCGTGAAGTGCTAGGAATCGCGTTGCGGACGTTACGGCAACCCCCGAAAGATAGTCGTAAGTTTCGTTTTTACGCTACAAACAAAAGAAAAACAATGCGTTACCGTGACGTACGTTAAAATGGATGAAAAGTACCAAGTCACCACCAACGAAAAAAGAGAGAAGAATAACGGAGAGAGAGAGGGGGGGAAATAGAGAAGAAGAAAGGAGAGAGATACGAAGAAAGGAAAGACAGAGTGGGCCAGTCTTGACGCTTAAAGTTGAAAAGACATCCTGATTTCTTAAGAGTTAAGGAAATTGAAATAAATGTTCAAATATTACCTGATTTATGATGGCTTCCCGCTCAATTTTTTGAAATTTCCTTAACAGCACCAGACCAGCAATAACGTCCGAGGGTACGACATCAAGATCCCGAAAAAAATCGGACAGAAGCCTTGCGATGTCAGTAAAAGAGTTCTGAAACAAACGGAGCACCAACGTTGGCATTAAGGTTTCGTTAATTCATTACAAAGACCAGCAAACTTCTTTTCTTTGACCCTGGAATAGAGTCGACACGCAAAAACACGATTTCATTATGAGCGTGCACGAAATTTCAGCGTTGCAGCTGAATTTATGGCCCAACAATTTCTTCTGACTCTCTAGTTACTACTTTGCGATTATTTGAGTACAAGCCCTTTATAATTGGTTTAGGAATGAAATCAACCTGTCTTCCCCGAGACAAAGACGGGTTTTTATGTTTTCTCCAAACGTTTCTTCTAATTTCATGTTTTCTATTTCCTTTCTTTTCTCTTCTTTTTTTTTATATTTTTTCCTTAAATCCGTAATTTATTTTTCAATATGAATTGTACAGCTTTTCCCGAATGGATGTGAATATTAGTTTCCTTTTCTACGAAACGGTTTTTTTTTTACACTTAAATAATATAATAAATATTTGTTCTTTAAAGTTTAAATGGTCAACACTAATTTAGGCCACACCTGTTTCAGCCTATTTGGATCTCCAAAACTCCTAGACAAAGAGTCGATAACAAGCGTGCTAAGTACGGTGCACAAGGCCACGCTTTACAAAGAGAAATTTGTCATACTCACTCTATTTCGGTCCGATTTTCTCATACAACAGAAAAGCAGGCGGCAGCGGTGATCCCAACTGTCCTGGTACGCGCGAATCACCTTCCTACACAACAAAGATAAAACAAAAATTAGTATTTTCCTTGCAACATTTCTATTCCCTCCACCTTTGTGCGGCGCGCAGTGCCCCAATATTAGGTGATTGCGTAATAAATAACTGCTGAAACGTGAAACACACAGACACCCACCAAAGCTCTGCGACCTAAGGACAAGAATTAACTGTTTTGTACCTTCAACTGAATCACTCCAACTTTGTACATGGTGAATACAATCGTTCCCCGAAAGTTTAGAGAGGGAGCTTACAAATTTGAAACTTTACCCAAGTGTTCAGCGCAACTTGTTCCACACCCATTCAAAGGAGAACATGCAATTGTCTTTTTTTTTCCGCAATCCTTCCATTAATACAAGCTGTACAATCATGGAAGAGAAATTCTTTTGGAACACCAAACTTTGGTTGGATAGGCTAGTCAGAAAAAAAAAGGAAAAAATTGGTGGCCTATATTTGTTTTAGGTATGAAGGTAACAATGTAGACACTCTTTTGGTTAGATTTAAGATAGACTTATCACTGAAAAACTCTCGTCGAGCCCTTCATATTGATTAAGCTATTAATCAGTCCATCTCAAAAACTAACGTGTTGAACATTTCCCACGGTCATACCCGAAACAGACACAAAGCTATACGAAGTTTTTTTTTCCTTCCTTTTTATAATTGAGGCATGTCTTTTGGCACCTGTGGTGATGCAATATACAATACGGTATAGAAAGCATTCTTTTTATTCATACCCCTAAGTTCCTTTACAATTTTTTTCCTCAATAATTATTGTTTCCCTTTTCAACATTTTTTTTTCAAACCTTAATCTGAAATAGTATTAAGTTGTCTAAAAGCTTTTCTGGTAAGCTTCTTATAATAAAAACATTTTTTTCTTTTTTTTATAAAGAAATATTGAACCTTTTAGAGAAAAGGTCATAAAACCGTCGGGCAATCATGCTTTTCCCCGAAACACACAGTCGAAGCTGTAGGCCTACAGAAACATGCTCGAGAGACATTGCCTCGGAAACGTCGATGCTTCGTGGACATCGAAGATTGCCGAATGGCAGCTTCCGAGTTTACAGGTACGTTGCAACAAGTAAAGTGCGACTGACAGTTTGGGCGACAGCCCCTGAGCAGCGCCATCTATCTGCTCAAACGAGAAGGCGCTCATTACCGTGGGCGCCGCCCTAAGGGCGCAACAGCCCGGAAAGCCCCACCACCAAAGGGCGCCACCCCGCCCATGGGCGCCACCCATACCCATTGGCGCCCGAGAGAGGGCGCCACCCACACAGGAAATCGGTGTCCAGTGACGAGCAAAGTGGCAGCGGTCGCGTTAGCGCGCTCGCCTGCGTCGAGCAGTGTTGCCAAATTTCGTAACTCCGTTACTTTTAATCGCGGTTAAATTGGTAATCGTTCGAGATATTACATGATCAGCCCCATTTTTGGATTGCTCAGCTCGAGAGCGATCCATAACATACCCAACTTGCTGGGTTATCTTTAATGATTTCCGAAATAATCGCGGTTAAAGTTGGTGAAATCTTGAAATCTGGCAACACTGGCGTCGAGTTGCGTCGCGCTCATTTGGTAGGCAAACGCTTATCGATCGCAGAGGTCGGTGAAAAACTAATCTACAAATAACACTACAACTCTCAAAAATCAGGAAGAGAAATAATTGTGTCTTTTTTTTTTTGGAGTAACCTTAAATATTAACAATTCCGTGATCAGTACTTGAGTTTTTTTAAGCGTTTCTTTTTAAGCACCTTTTATTAAATTTTTTTAAGCGCTTTTAAAAACGCTCAAAAACGCCTTTTGAGCTTTTTTAAAATTATTCTTTCTTTAAGAAAATGTTTAAGGCATATTTGAATTCAAGAAAAGTATTGATTTGACAAGCGTCTCTGTTATTATTCGTTGGGATAATAATAATACATTTTTGAGGAATTGTTATATAACAAGCCTAAACACGTGTGCATTAAGGGACATTGTCGGCTTGTGCAACAAAGGATTTCTTGTGGATAACATTCAAAAAATTGAAAATTAAATTCTATTGGAACTTGGAATCAAAGCAGAGCAAAAACAGGATCTAATGGTAGGAAACAGTTATGAGATATCGGACAACTTGTTGCGTTTTCGCATTCACAATCAGCGAATCAACGTTAATGAAGAGGGCGTCCAAATTTTCTGGGGAAAAAAACAATTACATTTTGTAAAGAAGGATCATTAACTAGGGCAAAGAGAAACTGGGTCATCTGTACTACCGACGCAATATGTCCATGAACGTTCGAACGCTAGGAGAGGGAGCACACATCGGAAATGTCGACAAGACGACTCATTTGGAAAAAGAGGGGGGGGGGGGTCACGAATGAAAAAGAAAGAAGGTAGAGTAGATGCGTTCTGATTGCCCCTTTGTACGGACATAGCGGGGATTAGGCTGAGGATAAGGGGATTTCGACTGGGTGAATGGCGGGATGGGAGGGTGAGGTTAGCGAGAAGGGGGGATAAAACATTAGGGGCAAAGAAGATTAAAAACCAACAACTGGGAGCACGGAGTACGGCACGACGGGGAGGGGCGAGATAAAAAATACATGAATGGTGTTACGTTATAAGATTTTGCCACAGTATGAAAGATACAAGCGACCTCTTTGGCATTTCCATGTCCCTCCCTCCTTTGAAGAGGCCGAAAATATGCACCGTTTCTACGTAGGAAGGCTACAACGTGATGCATGATAAAATGCCACGCCAGTAGGGATTTTTATCGTACGTCTATGTTTACTGAAATCGCGAAGTTGAGCTCAGGATTGTGTGTAGAAACGTTAACTGTTAATGGCCGATAGATATCTCTTCATTCTGTGGGAATAGATTTATGTTGGTGCGAACACATTAAAAAATTTTGCCGTACATATTGTCCTCTAAAAATAATAATACCTTGGGTGCAAGGCAGTTATTGAATTTTCATCTCATGTTCCGTCCTAGCGAGCGAGCCACAGCAATGCAAGCCACAGGGCACTTAAACTGAGTAACAAAAGACACCAAATGATCGTCACAAAGTATGACGAACAAGTTTGAAGCAAAGTGTATCCAAGCGTATCAATGTTTTCAGCATTTCCCAGAGGTGAGCGAAAATTCCGACTTCGCCAATTTTGAAGGTAAAGATAATTAATTCTGCGTGGTACCACGCTCGTTACTCATCGACAGGTTAGTAAATTGTTCGTTCGCTTAGCGAAAAGTAATTTACGCAGAAGTGACGTTTAAACAGAAACAGAGGCAAGATGGTAAACGTTTCCCTGAAATATCTCACAAAGCTTGTAATGAAGAGACAAGGTTATTGACAAGGTACGGAAATACGCTCAAAGTTATATAAGTTGGATTTCCCATCTCTGTGGTCCACCTTGTTCAAGCTTCAATTAGAGGATTGAGGAAATACGAACCCGTGGGTGAAATTAGGTTAATTTAGGTTAAGGACCTTGTGCCTCGCTCCACGGGCGCTCCGCTCCGCTTTTCGGGGAATGGAACACAAGAGGTGGAATACTCCACCTTTTAAATGAAGAATAGACGTCAGCAGATAACGCGCGAATCTCTACAGCAAAAAGGTCTGGCTAGCCCTTTTTCTGGGTCGCTCATCAACCAAGGTCGGAAGAGAAGAGTTTGCCTATTCACTGACGGGAAAAGTATGTTTCTCTTGAGGTAAAAAAAATCTGCAATTTCTCAGCACTAAAAAAGATAAAGAACCTGACCAACAAATTACAGTCTTAAAGCACAAAAGCATCATGGTTATTTAAGAAAAGGTAGTGGAAGCGCTTAAAAACAATACAATCAGTGCAAGTGCGTTGAAAAAGCTCACAGTAAACAAAAGCAGTTAGTTTCGTAACGAACCCAGATACAGGAACGTTAACGCCATTCGATTGCTAAGGCCATTTGCTTAACTTTAACGATGCACCATTTAGATCCGGCTTTTGTCCCAGCTGTCTGACTTTAAAACTCGTTTAAGAATGCACTTCGAATGTGAAGTCTAACTTAAGTGGCAATATGCTTGTTCCCACTTGAAATACAGCTTTGTTCTAATGAACCACACAAAACTCAAATCTCATCCATTACAGACCTCTACCATAACTAATGCATTTGTAGCCTCCGACATAACCTGACCTCTAAGATAATCTACTTTTCAAACTCACAACATAAACATCAACTAAAGTGATCTAAGGATAGTTCCTTGCCTTACTTAATCTAACATAGCTAAAACCGTATTCGACCAAAACTGCTCAGATAAGATGAAACTCTTCGCTAACGCCTCCCGTATAGCTTCCGTTTGTTAAATAAACTGCCGATAAGTCCAAACGCTTGTTAATGGAAGTCAACAAGTTAGTCACAAAAAAAAAAAACCGGAATTCTTCATTTTCGTCATAAAGTATGAACTGAAGTTCATAACATGTATCTCCTCCAAGCCAAAAATGCTATTTCAGAGATACTAAAACGGTTGAAGATCGCTCGAGAGGACTAATTAAGGAACCGCTAAATATTCACGGCAAACATCATTCGCGCCTTGGGGTGATACCTATTTCTCGGTATGGTTATGGCGGTATTTTGACCGAGTACTACTTGAACAGCGGCCGCGGAAAACCATAAGAGGCTCCGCTTGCTCTGCAATCTCGTCAAATATAGACCCATTAGAGCCAATCGCGCCCTCTTGTCCCGCGGCACGGCGGCTGTAGTGTACAGAGAGCCTCACACCGAGAGAAGCGACAACTTATTCCCGCCGTGTGCGCTGATTGGTGAGATGCATGAAACAAGCAACGCTAATTGGCGGATGCGGGAATGACGTAACGACTCTCTTTCTGTCAGGCTCTCTAGTGTACACTACAGCCAGCTGCTTTCCGCTTTATTTTCCTCCCGCCGTAACCGTCGTATCTCGGTTCACATATTTGAGTTGAGGCAGAAGCGTTTTACAATTGGTTAGGACGCTCGTCTCGGGAGCGGTTGTTGCAATCTCGCCGATTAAGGGGCGACACATAAATTATGTAACCTTTGAGAAAGGAAGGGCGGTCCGGAAAGAGGGAACGACCCGGAGGTTTATTAATGAAGGCGGCTGAGGTTCGATTTGGATCGTTTAGGTTCGAGTTTAGGGCGAGTCAAGACGTTGGGGTATGACAAGTAAGGGTAAATAAATTTAGGTTAAGGGAGATTGAGTTACGTTAGGTGAAGTAAGGGGGTGAAGTTGCTTTCGTGAGTTCAAAAACTCCCGTGATGCTGGAGAATATTTTGCTCAACGAGCGGGGTGAGGTAAATGGTAGGAGGGGAGGGGGTAACAGGGAGTCCCGTTCAGAGTTACATAGTTTAGGGGACGCCCCTCAGATTAGGTTAATATTGGCAGCACTGCCTCAACAGCAAACCATTTAGAAGGCAGTTAAACTTACCTTTCCTTGCAAAAAAGCTCAGAAACCGTGGTCAAAAATCATTTGAGCACTTTATACAGCCCTATAAGATAAAAGGCGGACCAATCAAAAGAGAAAATCGCCAAAAACCTCAACCAAACCCCAATTCAGTGACTTCACCCGTGCAAATAAGTTAAATAAGTAAATAAAAACCGAGTCCGATCTTACCACTCATGATGGGTCACCACATCTTCATGGCAATCAACACAGCTGTGAAACCAAAAGCAAATTTTAAATACAACGAAAAAGCAGCTATAATAATAAGCACCAATTAAAAAAATACAACAAAAAATCTACCGGTCAACATTCCCACTAATCAAAAAAAGCCCAGGCCATTCCATTCCATTCCGTTTTCAACAAAAATGTTCGTGAATGTGTACCTTTCTTTCGTATCAGCTTTAAAAAAATCCAAAGTGCGCTGTTATTTTTTCCCCCGACTTTCCTAATTCTTGACGAATAAAAGGGAATGATTTTTTTTTGTGTTTAACCAGAAGACAACAGAAAGACACCAAAGCTGGATGGGAAACTTTCAAAAGCGTTGTTTTCCTCCAGTTTTCCTATGTACTAAATATTGTTATTTTTGTTTTTTTTCCCGGCGATTTCGTAGTTCCTAACTAAATTGATAGTGTAGGTAGGGCTAATATCAGTCGTAGGAAAGCACGCTCTAAGACACTGTATCTGTATAATGGCTTCCACTGATGTCTGAATGGGTAGTACAGAAATGCCCAAAAGTACATAGCATGTCCCATGTAACTTTGATAACCGTTTAAGTTTATTCAAAACTTCAGGCACGTAATTTTCCTGTACACACACAGAAACCATCAACATTCTAAAATAATTCTGGTAAAAATGATAGAAAAATTATTCCCACGACAAAACGATATTATTTATGAATCAAGTTGCTGAAAATTTGAAAAACGACTCACAAAATGCGGCAACGCTACAATAAAAGAAGTAATAATTTAAAGTGGTTAACCAATTCCATCTGACTTGGAATAACAGAACATCACTGTATCTTCACCTCTACGAATAAGGAGTTGAATTCACTCCTTGGGAGATCATAACAAACGCTTGGGCTGTGAAACTTTAACTCTCAAAAAGTGAAATTTCATTTTTTTTTAAGTTTTAGAGTACGCTAAACCTGAATACGTGGTTTACACTGGGGTGCATGTCAGCTGGCGACTCAAAAAGGTTAGAGTCCTAAAACACAACGACTGTTTCGTCTAAAGATCCCCGAGCTAAAGATCGCTCGAGTCGACGCCAGGGTACAGAGCCCCGCTACGCCTGTCTTGACGCCAATAAAGGACCACTCGCCTATCTTTAACCTAAGGATCTTTTCAAGCGACAGTCGGCGCGTCTCGTTGAGGGAGCGCTCAAAAATAAGATCACACTTGTGATCATGCAAAAAAACATGAACGGTAGCGGGAACACCAACGTGAATACCATGCTAAATCAAATCGAGTCCGGCAATATCAGCGTTCCTTGCTTCAAATATCTCGATGCGCCTTCTAACCTCAAAAATACGGTTATTTTTCAAAAAGCCGCCATACAAAAAATCGAGCTGACGGCACAGTATGTAATAAATTCCATGTTTTTAAAGGGGCCAATTTGTACGGAGTTCCCAAGCAAACGAGTATTGACGCACGAGTTTCAACTCAACTACGCAGTTATTTAACTAGGAATAACTACACACACAAAGATTTTCACAGAAAATAGGACAAATAAATCGAAAAGGTACATAGGGCACAGTTTGTAAACAGCAAAAATTCCAGAGGCAAATTATTTCCAGGCCAGTATTCGCTCTTAAGCACAAAATGACTAAAATGAGGTTGAGATAGCCCACATTACATGCGGCCCTCCGCATGACAAAAAAAAACCAACAAAAGCGGACATAACTTACTTATGTAGAGGCGTAAATGAAATATTTCTGCAAAATTCCAAACGCAAGCGTTCAGTTATTAACCAAAAAAAACATGCCACGAATACTAGAAATATACTCAATAAGTAGAGGGCATTTCCCTTCGATGTATCAAAAAATAAGCCAACCGAAAAAAAAATAAGAAAAAGAAAAAAAAAGG
>Ga0058701_10005345_pt1 | contig 10639 bp, 5 predicted proteins | sample AgamicOrMae_FD_97039 | JGI IMG/M metagenome (GOLD analysis project Ga0058701, IMG submission 97039) | Agave microbial communities from Guanajuato, Mexico - Or.Ma.e | ecosystem: Host-associated > Plants > Phyllosphere > Phylloplane/Leaf | place: Guanajuato, Mexico | collected 2012-06-04 | reverse complement strand
GAACAAAACCTGGTTCTTTCAAGGGTGGTAACGAGTCTCCTCACCGCATATTTGCTGCGGCTCTGACAAAAGACCCGACTGCGCCAGAGCTGCATAGAGGAGAACCCTGTCTTGAGCGTGCACTCCATAGGCAAATTAAACAGCACGCCGCCTGACGTATGGGGACATTTAAAGTTAGTTGCCTTGCTAAGGGAAGGGCCCCAGCAAGTGTCGATATAAGACTAAAATATCCAGAGAAACATTCGTTTACTTTTGTAAAGAACTAGGATTTTTTTTGCGTGGGAGTGGCCCCCGTGTTCCTCTTGTGCGTCTTGTTCAGCAAAGACGCCGAGTGGTACGGCACCGCCACTATCTCCCCAGTCGTTCCGGACCCTGCCCAGTGCCCAGCACTGCCCAGTGATGCAACACGCGTTGACGCCCATCATACAACCATTAGCATGAGGCGCTGCATGCTTCCCGCGAATGTGATGATTACTCGTGTCGTTTGTCCCAGCCGGAACAAATACCTGCTAGCTCGAATGAACTTTTTAGGGATAATTATAACATTGGCGACACCGCTGCGAATCAACTGACCGTCGGGCGGTGTCACTATTTGATTCAATGGTTTTCTGTGACTTTGAATATTTCATTCAGGTCATGCCCATAGGAGGGGGTGCAGTGTACGTCTAGAGGTTGCCTCCTCACTCTGATACCATTGGATATACGGTATTGTAATCGCGCGGAAAATCGAGTTTGACCGGACTCTTGTTTGAAGTCTTCTATCAAAAAGTTGAAAAACCCGTTTTTTTTTGTTTTTTTAGGTAAACGTCAGTGAATCTGTAGGTCTGTGGGGGCTTTCCACTTTCAATGGCGGACGATAACTGGTGTGGATCTGTGTAAATTCATAATCCTGTAAAAACAAAAGTGTAAATTATGGTCTGGAACGATTCCGCTTACGCAACGCGTAAATTTGCTCATCCACGCCCTAAAAACCGAGTAAATACCTGAAAAATTAGCGTATAAATTACGCTAGACTGCGTTCTTTCTGCGTCTATTTTTGTAGAAAGAGAGCATTTTTAGGGCGAAGAGCACGCTGCGCAAGCAGAATCGTTCTAGCTCATAATTTACACCTTCGTTTTTACTATTTTCCCATCGATTTTTTTTAACAAAGATTAAAAACTAATACATACACTAATTTCGATCCCCAACGGTGTTTAAGTACGACAAAATTGGTTTTAAGTCCCGTGAAACAAGAACTTACCGAAGCCCTATGCTACAAAGATTAGGTTTACGACGTGACAGGTTTGGCTAACCTAAGTCAGCTTACGTGCCTCGCCCCGTTGCGGCTCCACTCCGATTAGCGACGAAGTGGAACAGAAACATGAAAAACCCAAACTCTAAAATTTACAGAATCGTCAGTATATCTTAACAACTGAATGAAGTGTTTTCCGCATATCGGCTGGCAACTATTATTAGAGCGGACTTGGCTTTAGTGGAGAAGACTGCCACTCCATAAATCTAGAGGGCGCTGAACCATTTCCCCGCACTTATCAGTATCCGCTCCGTACTAAACCAGGCTAGTTATTTAAATACATTTCTAATTCACTCTTGTAATGCCGACATTGTATTCACGATTTTATCTGGGTCATAAATAGGCGAGCGATGAGAGGTCGGGGGCTGGCGCAGTACCCGAAACTGTATTCCACACTCCAACCGCAGACCGAAGATACATTGTACGAAGTTAACGTGCTTCCGCTGCTTTTTTTTAATGCATGCATAGTAAATTTTCAAGGTTGCGTCTTATGTTTCTTATGTTATCTCACCTAATGTTTCCACATTTCGTCACCAAGCAGAACAACAGAGGAATCAGACACAGGTCACTTAACCTAAACTACCGTTGCCAAGTCTCGTGCCGTACAGCTAACGTTAGCTAGGTTAGGCTAACTCGCTTCGCTCGGCTGTTGATCCTTAGGTGAGAGCGGCATTGGGATTTAATTTTTTATCATGCGAGCAACGCATTTCAAAGTCTTGTGTGCGCATAGCTGGCTTCCATGGTAATCGAGCTGAAAAATAATATAATTTCTCTGATGCATGATTAGATTACTGGACGTTGTACGGAACTCCTTGGTTCCTGATAGATGTCAATTTCACTGGGGATTAGTTCGTCCATGCGAAAGAGATTCACCTGCTGAAAAGATAGCTTATCGAGGGATTCAGCTCTCAAAAGACTAGCGAGGGCTGCATTAGAATGCCTTATCCCATGCCTCAGATAAGCTGGGCTTACACCATGAAGACAATCCTTATCCAGACACGGTTATAATGATGGGTCGAAATTCAAACGAATCTACTTGCTTTCACTTTAATTTTGAGCCAGAAAAAAATGCGATTTTGCTCTGGATTAAGCCGCAGTGTCGAAGCGACAGGCAAGCTCGAAATACATAAATTCACACTACCGCACATGTTGCTCATGGACAATTCACGGGGGGCACAAACATTAAAGATCTGCAAACATATGGGACCTCAGTATACCAGCACGTTTGAAAATCGCATCTCGTCACGTATCATGATGGAATGAATTAACCAACAACACAACCTTCGATGACTCCTCGTTTTCAGTAAAATTTGAAAATGAAAATCTGAAATTTTGCCTACACATAACAAACTATCATTCGTCGAAACCTTGCAATTTTCAGTCAAATCCGATCGATAGTTAAAAAGTTGGCAAAGAGGTGACCCATTTTTTCGAGTCCTATTGAAGACCCGCAAACGATCAAAGTTCGGTGGGACGGAAGTATTCCATCCACGATTTACAAGCGACTAGGTTAGGTAAGGTTAGGTTTGATGTCCTATGCTTCATTTCAAAATCGCTTTTATCAACTTGAGGTAAAACACAAATTGCATATTACAAAATCTGAAAAGTCGTCACGTCAGCTGCAAATATGGTATAACCTAAAAACCTGACCTCTGGGGAGGTGCTTCTTATGCAAAGTGTAGTCTCCTCAGTATTCCTATTTCATGGTTTAGGAAGTGATCTGGAAAGACGGCATATGAGGAGTGTGAGCATTTAGACCGAGGCCTGACCAGTTTTCCGGCCAGCTCATTCTTTCCAGAAGGACCTCGGAGCGTGTGATGCTTGTTCAAACAGTTCCTTAAGGTGACATAGACGTGGGGCGTGTTGATGCGGTCCCAGGGACCGCTCCGTAAGGGACCGCCGGCGGCGGCCAGAGCGGCCGCCGCCGGGCCCCGCCGCGGTGCCTCCGCAGCGTGCCTTCCGCCCACATTCGCTTTCTAACATCCATGGAATATCAATGGGACCATAGATGACTGGTCTTCGAGATGGATCCGACCATAGGTCCTTCGAATAAATGAGACTTGGTTTGGAAGTCGCAGGATTCTGTTTCTATTTATTGATTGGAGCGCGGAACCCCACATGGTCTCAGACAGTGATAAGATTGCCTATCTCTCTCTATGAACATCATCTCCGAATTCAACACGTGTCGTTTACCTGCTCTCTAAAGACTTTCCGGTGAAATCCGCTCGTTTAAACCAAAAAACTGCCCATGTCGAAGCTTCGAGTGGGTGAGTTATTCATTTAAACGATTGAATTTCACTTCGTTCAAGACAGTGGCTTTAAATGTGAACATCAATATGGGAATTAAAATTACTTTTTAAAAGACATTGAACAATAAGGATAATTTTGCATAAAATTTGGTGTTTTGGTATATTGGAATCGAGCGTCTCCTTTTTAAGGCCAAAGTTGAGGAATCATTTTTTTTCTTACTTAAAATACCCTTTAGAAGAGATGTTCATAGTGATCCTATTTGTAGCTGATGAAAACAGCTTATTGGTGTGATACGGATTAAACAAACACTATCGACAGCAACTTTTCAAAAATATTAATTTGTGTATTATAAAAGTTGTGTTTTATAAAATTATTTATTTATTATAAAATTTAAAAAAATAGAATGCAAACTAATCAATATCTCTTCCAAACAATCAACAAAAGCATTTGATAAAATCTGAAAACGGTTTCCGAAGCGTTCATGGGCATAGTTAAGAAAGCAATGGCTCATTACAACCCATTCATTAGCACTCCGGTAACTCATCAATAATTATTAGTTAGCGACCGGTTAACATCCAAGACTGATGAGCACCACTCCATCTAAACAAACATTTCATTCACAGCTGTGACTCCGAATGTCTCAAGTGACCGTGACACAGCGGTGCGGCAAGGCGCGGAGCGTCCAAGGCCGGTCACGGCCACAACGCGAACCTCTATTCGAACTAGGCACGATGAGCGGGCGAAATTTGACCCGGGGATTAAATTACGTGCAGCACGATGGCCAATCGCCCAGCGATCGGCTGGACATCAAAGCTTAAATTCCACAACTCTTTTTTTGTCGGAGAGAATCTGTTTGCTGGCCGGATTCGTATCGTAACATCTGCGATGACACTGGTTTGTTTTGAAATTCAACACGTAGTGTTATGCTCACTGAAGAAGCTTTGCATCATATATTTGCGAGCATTAGCACTCGCTGAGCGAGTCAAACGCTTTCGCGGTAAAATGTATTCACTGTAAATTTCAAAGGTGTTAACCATACTGTACAAACCATCCCCTGTTTTGTAGGTAGCCCACCCCTGTTTTACGGATGAGGGTTAAACGGGGGCAGAGCGTAATTTGATAATTTTTGAGGATACGTCTAATCATATTAATTCAAAGCTATCCCGTCGAGATCTACTTCTCATCTGTATTTGTTGATACAGTTGATGGATTTATCTTTAAAATAGACGATTTACGTTCTTGCCCTGTTTTACCCTCTTACCTCCTCAGTTTGTAGAGAAAAATTCCGACTTCTTTAACCATTTTTAAACCAAAATTTCAGGCATTTCCAATTAATAATAATCTCAAAAAGATACATGAGAACTAATAGTTTAAAAATATAGTAGGTGATTAATAAGTTGAAGACAAGGTTTATGACAGACTGGTGACGCGCGATATTTTCGTTCGGGGATGCGTTCTCTGGAATGATTCAGGAAAGATGTGTGTTCCCATCACAGGAGATACTTCCCTCATAAACATAGTGTAGCGCAAGCCAAGCAGACTTCTCTCTTTTTTCACGCCCTCGCAAATCTCGTTCCCCATTCTAGGTGATTTCCAGTTTCATGTAGAATTCACGCGTGTAAATAATGCACAAGCTCCAAACTCCGAGTGTGAAGGTGATGCGAGGAAGAATCCAGGATCAAGTTCAGTTGTAAAGTCAAGAAAATGGCTTTATTTCTTCTGAATGTGGATTCAATTTCACAGCAATTCTCGCCGACATGAGTCGGCACAAGAGATAAAGGCTGAGAACAACTCGGACGTCGACATGGTCCACAAGTCCGAACCGAAATCTGCTGCTGCAACAGCATTCTGCTCTTGGAATGCTGGGCTACCGCGTGAGAGGAATCCATCGCGGAATTGTTGCTAAAATATCGGAATGGCTCCCACTCGGCTCGCGTGATAAGGTTTGGGGACGATTGAACAAAACTACCAGTCGATCAAATGTAGGTACAGCCAGCATCTTTAGGTTCTCTAGAGGTTCGGCAACGTCTTCGTTCTGCCGGAAAAAGGGGCAATATGAGTGCTACTACACTGCAAATTTTGGAATGGGCATTATCTAACTCGAGTTCCTTTCTTCGCCGATAAAAGGACTCAGGCATAATACACTTAACGTAAACTCTATTGAACTGGTACACAGATCACCAAGCCTTGTGCCGCTACGTACTTTTTTTTTTGAAAACCCGAAGGTAAGGAAGTTTTGAGGAATCTAAACAATTCATGAGTATGTGGAGCACAAAAACAAAATAATGGAGAAAAGTACAAAAAGTAGCAGGAGGAGACTTGGACGTTCGAGAAGAAAAAATAGAAGGAACTTGAGGAGGAACGGGAGAGAGAGAGAGAAGAGTAAGCGAAAGAGAAGGACGAAAAAAGAAAACCGGGAGGAGGAGGAATGGGTAAAGACGACGAAGAGACAGATGAGAGGTTGAAAAGGTGAGGGAAACGAAGAATAGGAAGAAGAGGAGCAAGAGAAAATGAAAGAGAAGAGGAGATGGAAACGGGCATTCGGAAGAATATATCGCGTAGACCAGGACAACGAAGAGGAAAATTGAATAGAGAGGGAAAAAATAAAGGAGGAAAGACAAGAAGTGTGAGACGAGGGAATAATTGAAAAAGAAGAAAAGAGAAGGGAATGGAAATGAAGTTCAAAGAAGAAGACGAAGGAATACACCCGAAGGCAGAAGGATGCGTGTGTTCCGTGGAGGAGACCTTGGTCACCCTTTTCATTTGCTTCGCTAGAAGCCCCCAAAGGGTTAAACCAGCAAGGTTTCCAGCCGCTGAAAAGTTCTGCAATAAAGTCCCCTTGAGATCGTTGAGTAAACCGCTTCGAGGGGTCGGCTGGCACGATACACTGCGCAATTCACATGCAAAATCACCACTTTGAGGAGTACGTCTTGCGTAAGCGGCAACGGCGGCAGTGGGTATGCTTTGCCATCTCATCGCAGAACCGATCCGGAAAACGACCCACGTCGTTACACATCGCAAAATGTCCTCACTTGATATGCGAGGTGAATCTGCGACGAAGCTGTGATGGGAGATAAGTTGGGCTAGATCGGTAGCTAGTTAGATAGGCTGTATTCGTAATCATCCAATTAATCAGCCACATAAAAATCTAGGCCAACTGACTTGATATCTATAAAGGGATTCCTTAATAACGCAGGACGTCGCGAGTGTCGCACTTTAAATTTGAGAGGTTGAATTTCCCGCCGTTTGGGCGCCGTTTTTTTTCGCACGAAGTAAGCAGAACGGGACGGGGTATAAGAAAGTAACCTAACGTAGTAGGTTAGTCTAACTTTAGCGTCACCATGGAGCCTTATTCTCGGCGGTAGTTTCTACTGCTAAGAAGTGGAATTGACTTGGTGATAGCCTCCTCACCAAACCGACAACGCAGAACCTGCGCTAACCTGTACTATCCTGAGCCGTTGTTACAGCGTATTAGCCCATGGCAGATCACACGTATATTCGGTAAATCTTTGCCAAGCAAGGTCCCACAGATGCTCGAAGTTTGTTTTTAACCTGCATCCATCTGAGATAAAATACGATCAAAGTTTCTAGAAACATCGATAGTAAATGTTGATCCCAACAAATTACTTTTTAGGCAAGTCACCACCAGGGGCGCCCCGACCTAACCTCAGGTGGTGCAGTCGCACCACCTGTTAAGGGATTGGCCTTCCGAAAAATATGAGAGGGAGAGGAAAGGAATGAATGAATGAAAGGGTAGGAAAAGGGAGATAACAAAAAGAGAGCGACGAAGAAACTTCATCCCTCTCACACAAGAAAAATGCTTGCTTTTCAAAATTTTGCACCATCGCTCTAAAAAACAAATAAAAAAATCAAAGGTCTCCTCGTTACAACTTGAACGTTCTTCTATTACACGCAAAAAACTGTACGAAGTATATGGAAAGATTGAAAGCCATGCGATAACCCCGAGAATAAAGGGGATTCGGAATATGAGAATTCAACTGTTCCAAAAATTTCTATGAAATATCAATCTCATAAAAGTCGTTTTATTTCCGGATGTTGGTACACAAGGATATCTTTTCAGCTCCGAATTTACGATGCTTTTCCATAAGCAAGAGTCAAGGTGTTTACCTTTATTTTATCACGTTTGCGAAATAGATTACGTCTTCTCTGGTTATCGCGAAGATACCAAAACGAGATAGTACCTAATATGAATGATTTCGTTTCTCATAAATAACAGTGGTAGGTTGCGAGTAAAACACACAAACTTCTGACAGTGTTTTTGTGTCGTAGTGGTATTATACAATTTACATTATTACAGTCATAATAGCGCGGGTATGCACATCAAGTATATTGCATCTATCAATAGACTATCATCTTTAAGGTGTAAGAGATTCGCTGCGCCTAAGTCCTTTGTTCTCATGCACGCCAATGCAATGTGGATGAGGTCACCGCATCTCCAAATGAACATCCGGTAGCGAAGTGATTTGCCTGTTCGTAACTGCACGTTACAGTTCAGTATGACGAGCGTTGGGATCAGATTTTAGCGTCGCCATTTCTTTCAGAACTTCCAGGCGAAGGGCCAGAGGGCGGGTGGTGAAGACTTTCAGAATGTCGTGGGCAAACTCAGCCTGTGCGGATACTCTGTGTTCGAACAACTTGGTCATCCATGAAAATTCTGTTTGGAATGTTCGGTGGGAGCTGATAGAATGGAGTTGTCCTAGGTCGAAGGGCGAGGCGATCGTAATATTGTTTTCAGAGGCCCATTCTGCAGCGATTTCAGGGGTCAACTGTTAAAAAAATAATTCAGGACAATGTCGGTATACATACAGTAACATATTTTACGAGATATTTTAAAAACGAGCCCTTCTTTTAATCAATCTCAATTGATGCTATTTTGAGTTTATAAAACCTCAACAACCCAAATCTTCGTAGACCTAGCATTACGAGGCCTTCGTTAACTTAAACTATATTACAGATTGCTACTACCCTGGTCTTTTTAAAAAAGTGTTTGGGGCGATAGTGGCTCCTGATGCCGCTTATGTTAAGGTTCTAATTTTAGTAAACACAACACGCTTCAGACGTAGGCCTATTCACTGGAGTGGGAAAATTTAACTCCACGATTTATTGAACTCCTAGGAGGGCCAATTTCTTTAATAGTAATTTTCGCCCCTGAGTAAACTTGATTAAACATTTCAAGGTCAACTTAGCCAGCCAATAAAGCTGTCGCGAGTTTTGTAAAAGCTCCGTCTTTAGTTTTCGCGCAATTAAATAATATTAGACTAATATCAACACACCTTCGTGATGAGCGCTCATCACCTCCAAATAACAACGGAATTTCTGTGTATTGACAATAAGTTAACTCACAAACTGGAAAAAAAAGTCTGATATTATCAGAAGATACGAACTGTGTAACTTTAGGGAATTCCATTCACCCGCTACAGAGAAACTTAACAACACGCTCTTGAGACGCCTGAGGGAAAAAAGCGAATGGGGAGGAAGTCGTGGTCACTGGTCATTGTCAGTTTCACGTGACTAACACCGCGTGACGAAAGTCACGCAACGTTATTGGAGTACTATCTCCCGGATTTTCTTCTCCACGCAATTTGAAAATTTACCTGATCCGGCAGCTGAAACAGGGGGATCTTCAAAGAGACGCTTAATTTGAGATCATCCTGAAAAGGCTTGTAAAACAGTAGCAGACTAAGTACTTCAGTCTTTCCACTGAAACCAAAAAGGAATAAATTTAAAAATATCTTTAAAAAACGTGGTGGGCTAATGTCTATTCTTTGCTAATGCTGCAGGGTTTTTTTTTTTTTTTTTTTCATACAGCTAGTACTGAAAAATCGCTACGAACATGCATTATACATTTTCTTTATCAATGTTAACACAAGTGTAGGACTTCGATCATTCTAAGATAAGTCAGAAGATTCAGTCCTCGAAGAAATAAGATACAAATCGTCAAACGCATTTTTTAACTCGGAAAAAAAACTTACTGATTGCTGTCGTGGATACCCATTCCACCGAGGCAATAAATAATCCCGTCCCCTAATTGCATAGCAACATTTCCATCGCATATTTGAGGATCGGTGAAAACTGTCGGATCATTGATAACCACGTCGGACGCGTGCTTAAATAACACCATTTCTGAAACAGTGTAATTGATTTCAAGAAGTTGATTTCACGCCCTTCAGCTTCATTAACATGCCTACAATGGAAACCTTAAAGGCTGCATTTTCTGCTCCTTGTGTGCCACCTTCCGACGCTGAGTTGAGCGGACTGAGGCACAATATATACTCCGCCTAATCAAACCTTGTTGCAAAGCTCGAAGCCGCGCTTACTTCATCAGAGGCAGTAGTCTGTAGAGAAATAAGCGGGCCCAGGCTTAGCGAAAGCAGATTTGAACTATACTAAAGATAGGCCGAGGACAACTAACCTAAGAGGTTGTTTGTCGTTAAATTATTTCATAATTTACTGAAACAAACGACAGGGCGGAACTCAAGAGGTAGAAAATGCAAACTTTAAAACTAAATGTGTATACCTGATTTCCGCTGTTGTTCTATTACTTTGAAAGTCATCTTCCGGTCAGTATTGAGTGGGATCACTTTCGTCAGCGAAGACTGAAAATCGACTGTTTTTAGAAATGGGCGAAATCAGCATATCGCAATTAAGTCAAACTGGTGACAAACCTTATGAGATACATGGGCTCAGAGGAGCGTAAGATGACCGCAAAAGCCGTTCTATTTTATTTTCTTTTTAATTTTTTTAGAAACCAAAAAGCAAAGGAAAAATATACCATCTTGAAAATTGGTAAAAATTAACTTATGTACTCTAAATTGGTTTTCAATGAGAAGAGAGAGAATGTTATAATTCGCAAAAGCTCGATATTTCTAACTTCAAAATCTGGTATTTTGACTGAAACTTACGTCATCCCTCCAACGGTGATATGCGGTCATTATGTCAGGACTGTACTCAAACATAGAATCGCCATATACAGTCAGTGCTAGAGTTATGGCAGCAAAGGCAACCCTCCAAATCCCAAGCTCTGAGAAATCCTGGACAGGCAGTATAAAAGTTACAGCAACGGAAACATGACTTCTT
>Ga0058701_10005344_pt1 | contig 10639 bp, 4 predicted proteins | sample AgamicOrMae_FD_97039 | JGI IMG/M metagenome (GOLD analysis project Ga0058701, IMG submission 97039) | Agave microbial communities from Guanajuato, Mexico - Or.Ma.e | ecosystem: Host-associated > Plants > Phyllosphere > Phylloplane/Leaf | place: Guanajuato, Mexico | collected 2012-06-04 | reverse complement strand
GAATACTCTTCGGGTGGTGTTTCCGAACGCACCCCTGAGATTGTACTGAGATTATAGAACAGCGTTTTGAGATCGGATTAATTTTTCTCAAAGGACCAAATAAGATCGCAGTTTTCTTCCGCACGGACAAAGCTATGGAATAATAGTACGCATCACTATGCAGGCAAAAAGTAGCCCGATAGAATAAGAATGGGTTAAACAAGATTTCTCTGCAATGTCGTGCGTGATATTTGCTAAATGCAGGTCTGTCGAAGTGTTCAATTGATGCACTGCCGTCATCTGGGGCGTATACGTACTGCAGATTTCTGGATTCGTTAAATCGAGGCTTCCGGCCGAGGCATAGGTTTTGTTTGCAGAGTACGAATTCACCCCATTTGACGGCATTCAAATCGAATCTTCCGTCACCTGTTCTCTGTTAGTTGAGCTGCGTCACGAGTTGTAAAGGGAATAACAGCCCGCGCTAAATCGACCCACGTGCAAGAATTCACGTCAGACGCCGGTACCTCAAAACCGGTGCCTCCAAGCTGCAGTCAAAATAAACACTCCGATTAAATTAATTTCTCCGTAAAAAAGAAAATTTTACGGAAGAAGTTGGTTTTCCTTGTCTAGCATTGAGTGATGCTCAAACAGTTCTTGCGCGTGGCCGATCTCGATCAAAAATAGGAAACTGTCTTTGGAGAATAGGAAAGATTTCAATTTAAAAGAAATAATTGAATAATCGTTAAGGCGAATAATTTTTACTTTGACGATGATTCTTTTCATCCTAAAAGACGGTTTTCAACAAGAAAGCTTCTCCTGAAATCTAGTAAGTAGGGCTAGAGAGCCTCGTAGGGAGAGAGGCGACAACTTTTTCCCGCGCTGTGCGCTGATTGGGGGAATGCATGAAACCAGTGACGTGGTGGCAGGGTTGTTAATGGTAATTTATCGATTATCGGTGATACGTTCGTCACGATAATTTTATTTATCGATTATCGTTATAACGACAAAAACTATTTTGGGCATTATCGTTATAGCGAGACGTTAATTTTGCTCGTTATCGTATTATCAGCACGGCGTTAACGATAAATATTATGAGTGAGTTCGCTATGATGAATGACCCATTTCTCTGTTTAAGAGCTAAATTTTAAAACGATCGTTTTTGCATGTTAAAATGAGTGTAACGGCGTCGGTCATAAGTTCATAAAAGCACACTCGGCGAGAGGCGGGAAATAGAAAAATGCAAGGGACAACGAATAGGGAAAATCAAATCGATCGGCTGATACACCGTTCAAAAATTTACATGATATGCAACGTTTCTCGAAAGCGGAGTCCTGCAGGACTTATAGTTGCGGAGAGCATTCGCTCTCCAATATACTTCGTTCTCACAAACAGAAAAATGCTTCATTAAAGTGACTTGCTGATCATTGCTGCCCCGCCGCTACCCCTAGCGCTGCAATAGAAAACGAAAGACTTCAGTTCGATTGCACAAATAAATCGATCGCTTATTTCGACCATTATTTGTTATTTATTGTTCGTAAAGAAGTTATCAAATTACTTTCATCTTTCAAACTTTCAACAGAATGAAAAAGATCGCATTCGAAACTTTCTTACGGAAATCCATCCCCTGACATGCCTAGCATTAGCTTCCCTGTCATGCTTCATTTTCATCATCTTCAACTTATTGAATACCTGAACAGGTCTCATCTTAAGGGTGATGAGGTTAATGAAAGTAATTGAATTTTCCAATTCGAAAATTTCTTTTCCTCAAAGTGCGTTCCTAAACTTACTGTGAAGCGTGAAAACTAAGACTACCTAACAGTAAATTTGCTTATTGGCTACAAGAACGCGCATTTTAGAAAAAAATATCGTTAATGCCGTTCCGATAACCCGATAATTTTACGTTATCGCGATAGTTTTGGGTGGAAGCATTATCGATATCGCGACAAAGTTAATTTTCACAATTATCGGTTATTGTTATCGCGATAATATCAAAAATTATCCTTAACAACCCTAGTTGGTGTTGACGTGGCAGTTGAAGCCTCTCTCCCGGTAAGGCTCTCTCGGTAGGGGTCTTGGATGCTACGTTTTTCAAAAAAATATTATGATTACTCTTTTTTGAAGAACCAACAATAAAAATGAGAACTTATTTGTTTGTTTGTTTTTTGAATTTACACGGCTGACTTACCTCCTATACGGCCACCTCTCCTGTTGTTGGCTCGATTCAGTCTCTGAGACGCTGCAGCTCTCTCGTCTATGTGGGAGTACTTTCTCTTCCCATCTCGTCTTTGGTTGGTCGTTCCTTCATCGCTACTCCAGTCTTCGGGTCTCTTCATGCACCTCTGCCTGTCAAGCCTCTGCCTCTCTCCCACAGCATGCCTCCGCCATTCGTCTCTGTCCTCCCGGCGCCTCCTCGAAAAATCCGCCGCGTTTCTTCTCCGCTCCATTTCGTTCTCAAGTTCCGAAAACACCTCCCCCTCCTCCGCGCTCTCCCTTTCCTCCCTCTCTTCGCGCGGCCTCTTCCACGGCTTCTCCGCCCTGCCGCCGCTCTCCGCCCTCTTCTGAGATCTTTCCGACGAACTGCGGTGCCTTCTCGGATCCGAACTGCTCCTGGAATCCCGATCTCGACTGGAGGGACGTCCTCGGCGATGGTAATCGGGCGACGGACTTCTCGGTCTCTTGCGATACCTATCCTCGTTTACCCGATGAGACGACCTTTCTTTCTCTTTCCACTCCCAATCAGATCTTGGATGTCTACCTGTTTCAACCCTTCCAGCATGACCGTTCCTGCTACTCTCTAAAGCGGGCTCCATCTCGAAGAACTTAAACAACGGAGTCACTGTCGTTGTTACGGCGTGGGAATCTTCCACGCCGTCTAAATTCAGATTCGTGATAAAGGCAATGTTGTCCAGTTTCGCACCGAGAGGTTTCCTAGGCGACGGGATGACGTCTCCGTCGTAGAACACGCTTTCTTCTCTTTTATTGATGCTTGTTTCCAGGCTGGAAAGCGTTGCCCTCCCTTCCTGCCTGTCCTCTTCGTTTTCTCTGTCAACAGGATTGTGCGAAGGAGGCGGATCCGATCTCTCTTCTTGTCTGCTTTTCGAAACGGGTTCAACATCGGTGCCCACAGCAGCCTCGCGATCGTCGGTGCGTTCTTCAGCACTCTCCCTGGTTGGCGGGACTTCCTCGGCGTCGGCCCTCGAGCTGGCAGGCTGCGCTTTTGCCGGTCGCTTCCTAGGCACCTTCTCTGGCGGGTTCTTCAGCCTTAACATCATGCGACGCTTCTTCTCTTCGAGATCCTCGGCATTCTGCTTATCAAGAATCTTATCAGCGATCCTTTGTTTGGACTGAAGAGTGCCGATGAGCCCCCTTTTCTTGTGCGCAGCCGCTTCTTCGTCCCCCTTAGCTTCGGGCGGGGTACTTTCGACGTTGGAATTTTTCGCAGGAACACCTGCTGTGTCGCGGTTCTTCTCAGGCGACTGCACGGTCACATCAGCTGATTGCCCGCCCGCATTCTTCTCAGGCGCCTCCTCTTCAGAATCCGACGATTCCGAATCAGTCGTGCTTTCAGATGAACTCGACGTCGAGGTCGACGAGCTGCATGAGGACGACGAAGACTCGTTCGGGTCGATGCCCATGGACCTCTTTTTCGCGCTGCCGATCAGCTTATCCAAGACATGAGGAGCAGACTTGCGAGGGCTTTTCGATTTGACAGGCGTCTTTGATTTCAGCGGCGATTTCTTCGGCTTAGCCATCGTTTCAGCGGCAGGAGGTTTCACCGGGGTCTTTATCTTGAGCACCACTTTTTGGGGCGTTTTCTGTTTGGGTTTTGCCGGAGCTCTCAGTTTTCCAGGAGTTTTAGACTTCGTGGCGGATGCAGCTTCCTTTGCTTTCGGATCCTCTTTCATGGGTGTTTCCCGCAGAGGAGACAGGAGTGTTAGGTACGAACTCGCCACTCCAGCCAAGCCATGGAAAATATGCGATTTTCCGGGGGTCTTGGACTTGGCAGCGGATAGGACTTCCTTTACTTTGAAATCGTCCTTCATGGGCGTTTCCGGCAACGGCGACAGAAGCGTCGCGTACCCTCTCGTAACTTCAGCGAGGAGCCTGTTCGTTTTTCCGGGGGTTTTGGACGATGAAGCGGGTAACGCCTCCGTTGACTGAGGAACTTCTTTCAAGGGCGTTTCCAGCAACGGTGAAATAGAACCACCAGGCACATTACTACTGCCGTGTAACTTGTTGAGAGCTTCTTCAATATCGTTCCCTTGCATCGCAAAAAGCTTCGCCCGCATCGTATCGCTGCACACTTCCGCCTCCGCCGCTTTCGTTTTGCGAGAGGGAACCTTCGCTTTGACGAGCTTTTTGCTGGCGACCTTCTGCGGCGACCCTTTTTTCGCTTTCGACTTGGCATCCTTCTCCTGGACCTCCTTCGACACAGGTTCTGCCTGAGCGCTCCTCTCATCTTCTCCATTGTTTCCTTCATCATCGTCGTCGTCGTCGTCCACATCGCCGAAGATGTGGCTGATGACGTTCTTTGGACCCGTCGGCGCATTCGGAGGCAGTGAAGAATCAACATGTCGCTGGTCCACCGACTCCGCGGTTCGCTCCTCCTCCGTCACCGACGATTCCACCGAGCTGTCCGCTCTCGCCGGGGTCGGCTGCTTGTTCTCTATTCGGTTGCACTCTCTGATCAGCTCGCCCTCCAACGAGTCGTGGCTGACGGTCCGACCGAAGCGGTCGTCCACGGACACGTCAGCCATGATAACCTTGCGGACGCTCTCTCTCAAAGGGCTGTCCGGTTTGAAGAAGGCCACCGCCGCCGCTGCAGCCGCGGACAGCGGCGAAACTTCGTTCGAACTCTTGATAGAAGGCGTAGGAGGCATATTGGGGGTAGACGCAGAGAAGGTCATGGCCGGCATGTGAGTGCGAAGGACCTTCGTGACGGGCGTGTCCTGAGCGGCGGTGTTCGGGCTGAGCATGACGGGCGTCGCGGGCACCGCGGGCACCGCGGGCTGGCTCTCCTTGAGCGGCGTATCGAAGATCGACGGCACTGGCGCACACGTGGCAGCGACACGAACACTTGCGTCCAGAGGTGGATCCGTCGGGACCACTGCGATCGGAGGGAGCTTTTCAGGAGACGGCTCCTTCGGCGCGGGCTGCTGACAAGGCGCTGCAACGGAGTCCGGCTTCTTCCCGGCCTCCTCCACGGAGCAGTTCACTTCTCTCGAGTCATCTGTCGTGATCGAAGTCTGGTCGAAGGCGTCAGACTGCTCCAACAACGAAGCCGATTCCTTCGGAGGTTCCGCACTTTTATTCAGAAAGTTCACCGAGGAGTCCATGATGTTGTCTTCAAGGAGTTTTCCCAGATCGCGATCCGACTCGGTGCTTTCGTTTATGACACTGAGGTTGACCCGATCGCTCTTCTGCTTCTTCTCCAGGGGCGACTCCTTCGGCTCGGAGCCCTTCTCCGGCTCGGAGCCCTTCTCCGGCTCGGAGCCCTTCTCCGGCGCCGAGCCTCTCCGCTTCCTCTTCGCGGCCGCCTTCGGCTTGGGCGGCTGCGGCTGCGGCGCTGACGCGAAGCTCGCGCGCAGGTCGGCATCCCAGGCTTTCTTCGACTTGGGGGCCGGTTCCTTCATCAGCGCGATTCCCGAGATGTCTTCTTCGCCCGCGGCGGGTTTGAAGCCGCTCGACGTTGTCAGGGCGTATTCTGGGGAGGTGAAAAGGTGCGCTTTTGCTCTGCTGTTCCTGTCATCTTCCTTCCGAAGTTCGCCGCGCCTCTTCGCGGACAACTTGGCCATCGCCTTCTCTGAGTTCGGCGACAGGGCTTTCAAATTCTTTGGTGATGTGTTCGCTTTCCGTGTGGGCTGAGCCGCGTCCTTGGGCGGAGTAAACTGCAGCGTGCGGACATGAGTGCGTCGCCGGGGAGTGCTCAAGCTCAACCTCCGAGTGTTCCCTTCTTGCTGGACGGCCGGGGTTCGACCAGCGACTGAGGCATCTTGCTGCGCCGAGTCTCCGGCTGTTCGAGCAGTTTCGAGCGCTGCCTCGCCGGGCGGGTCTTGGTCGGCTCCCTGCGCCGGCGCTGGGTTGTCCGGCTGCAGGCGGTCCGCTGGCGCGCTCGCAGGGGCTAGCGGCGGGGGCGGCTCGGGGGCAGAGGGTGCCGGCTCGGGAGCGGGGGCCGGCGCCCGCGCTGGGGTCTTCTTCCTCGTCGCGGACCCGGCCCTCGACCGTCTGGCGGCGGTGCTCTGAGATGGAACGACGCTCGCCCTCCTGGCAGCGGCCGCCTCGGGTTTCACCGTCCAAACTATGCTTTCTTTCACAAACGGACTGCCCCATGGTCTCTGCTCGACAACGGTCGGCGCAAGGATGGGTATCCTGTCCGATAGAGTTACGGCGATCGCTGAAAAAAAAAAAAACAGATGCCCTCGTTTGAATTATGGTGAAGTGGCGATCTACAGTCACGATTGCCGAAGACACTAAACATAACACCAAATGAAGGGGGGTCATGGCTTTTGATCTCGGCGGTAAATTTTCGGTCAATTCGAAAGAAATCACGTATTGCTCTTTTCAACTGGAGCAGTCTCTCTTAGCAGGGTCCCATAAGGGGAGGGGAGAGGGTTTTCGCGAGACGGATTTTTCAAGACGGATTCTTTTAACTTCTTGTCTACCTCTTCCCTACTTTCATCACCTGTATTATCCCTGCACTAAAAATAAACCTTGTGTCAGCACCGCCCCAAAATTTACATGACTAACAAAACGATTTAAGATTTATCCGTTCAAGTTAAGGACAACCAGAACGAGAAGCTGGTCATTTCAATTTTAAATATAATGTGAGATTGGAGCTCCAAACCTAAAATAGACGAGATTTCTTGTTACCAACTAAGCTTAGCGAAACCGGATTGAAAGTTTACATTCATAATAAAATACTGACTGACACCAACTATTAAAATCGTTGAATTTTAGAATTATTTTACGGGATAAAGTTGAACTGCAAATTTGAAATGAGTACCGGTATTCTACTTACTTGCCGGTAGAGGCCTTGGAGCAATAGGCTTGAAAGTACTCATAATTTGGTTGGTGCGCTGAACTTCTTCCCCGTTTGCTAAAGCATCATAAAAACAAAAACAAAAAAAATTAAGAGTACAGTCGAGGCAAAATTAACATGGTAACAGCTGCATGTAGGGGATGTTTTCACTTACTGTCAGAAATAGAGAAACACGGGCAGAAAGACAAAGAGTAAAAGTACTTCTTTGTACTCAGGGGTCTGTGGACCGTAAAACAAATCGGTGTACCAAACTTATGTGTTTGGTTACACCCATGATCGAATTCGTTTCACGTTTTCTACTCAAACTTTGCCTGTTCAAAGTTTTTCGGCCATTTTTAGGGTGAGGGATCATACAAGATAATTTGCTACTTTCTAAATTTGCTACTTTCGAGTTCACCAGCGGAAGGATTTTTTTGGGACTTCGTTTCATGTTTCTTGCCTTTCGTCATTTTTCCTTAACCTAAAAATCTCATAGAAATATCGTAGCGATGTAAGGACGGCGAGTCTGCCGGAGGAAATACTTACATGAATCACCATCTCTTCCACCAGTCGCCTTCGTATTCTTCTTCTTCCCTGATTTACTACCATTCTCCCTGCAGACACAACAACAATTGATCCGAGTACTAAACAACACATACCAGCGAAAACAAACATACTCACTGAGTAGCAGAGGCTCCTCCGGTGTTATTCTCCGTGCCCGCTGAAACGCAAAACAATATACAGACCAAACTCTCGCACGAATAAACCCACTTCTACTTTCAAAAAATAACTTACAAAGAAAAAATTCTTCCAGGAAACGTTCGAAAACTGGATCCGCTTCCGTGCGCTCGACAATTGTCGGGATGACTTCGTCCAAAGCTTTGGTAACGTCCGCTAAGGAAGCCGAACTGACAACTGAAGTCTCCGGGACAGCTTTAGCAGGCGTTTCAATAGCCGGCTCTTTATTCAAGATAACGCGGTTTATATTATCCGCCAACCGCGCTTGCAAATCGACATTATCTAAAAGAGCTCGTTTCAAGACCTGTAAAAAATTAAAACAAACCTTTGACTGTTTAAATTTGAAGCGGCAACTGCTTAAAAGGCGGTGACTCCAAGAGATGTTCGCGCCAATTTCACGGCTATTAGCTCGAGTACAATTTAGAGTTCCACAAACTAACCGAGATATCGACTGCTTCCGCGGGAGGGTCCTTGCAAGGAGTCGTCGAGGTCTTACATTTCGATGAGCAGCTCGATGCCTTTGGTCTTGAGCTATCGTAACAAGGGTCGGGCTCCGAATGGACGGGTGCTAGACAAGTAAAGAAAAAAGTTAAAAACCATTTACAAAATAATAATTTATTGCGAAAAATAGTAATACACGCCCTTTACAAAGATCAAGAACAATTTCAAAAGACTTGTAGCATCTAAACAATTTTACAAAATATGAAAAAAAAAGGCTCTATAATAAGTGAAGTAGAAAGGGCGTGGCTCGAATCGACTCAGCGAATATAATCAACAAACTACCGAGCTTTGGCAAGAATAAGTAGGAAACGAAGGCATTATTAACTTTAGGTACTAGAATCTCAACTAGTAACGCTAAATATTTCTCTTTTACACGCTCATTTCACGCGAAAAATACTCCAATAAATAATAATAATGAAAAACACATTTTCAAATTTGGCTCAAAGTTAATACAAAACTTTTTTTAAAAAACGCTTGGTTGAATTCCGTTTACGGTGTTGCCTTCCTGAAAGAAACAACATCCTCTTGACAAACCAGAAAGAACAAGTGTCGCTTAAAACTTGTAGTACGCTGATTTGATTCCAAAGAATTGCAAGGATTCATCTTTCAATTACTGGCCTCTCTGAAGCCTTCGAGTTGGGCGGTTTAATGGCAACGCCGTCCCGCGGAGTGCTTTCCAAACAGAGCTTTACAAGCAATGCGATCAGAACTGGAATGACATGTCCACTGCTTTAAGTTACGCTTCCGACAGCAAAGAATGGGTGAAAAAACTGTGCAGGCTAAAGTCACCCGCCTCCGCGTATAATAACCTCGTTTTTTAGTAAAATCTGATTGTCGCTAAACAACGTATGCGGTCTTGGTTGCGATGCCTTCATAAAGGCGAAAAATATCCATTGAATTTGTGTCATTTTCAACGTACATGTCCCACCTTTTATCTCTAAACTAGCGGAGCGAGGCACGAGGCAACGATGTTACATAAACCCTATCGTCACTGAGCCGCTTACTAAAATTAGGTTAGATGCCCTGTGCCTCGCTCCGTTATCGCTGTCGCCGAGTTTACTCCTATGGTGTTCTGCGCACTCGGTCTGCGTATGTTTGATACAAGGCTGTAACTGAGTCTATGGCCTGGTTACTCTGAAAAATGTAGTCTAGTTGCTGTATGGTGTTCAAGATGATTAAACGTGTTTTTTGAAGTCCTCCAGTTATCAGTCACAACTATCAACCTAATTCGTCCATTAATTAAGTCAAGTCAAAGTCAAGTCAGTGTCTAGTCTAGCAGCGTATTACTTGCTCATCAGTCGAGTAAGAAAATACGTCAACTCCTTAGCGGTAGTTACTACCGCCGAGAGGAAAGCGGTATCAGGCTTGTCGATCGTTGGGTTACCTGCTTCTCTCGACTTGGCGACGTAAGGTGGAGCACAACAGGCGGGAAACGCAAACTCTTAAATTAAGTACGAGATGATCATGTGAGGAACAAAGCTTAAAACACCGACGCAAGTGCCTCCCACTGAGAAGGTTTCAGACAGGAATGCTAACGCGACTTGGGAGCGAACGACGGGGGCATTTCCCTTGCATCAGATCCCACTTGTTCAGTGAGCTCGCTTCGAGCCACCGAGGTGACTTCATGTCTAGGAACACGATGAAACACACTGAGGGCATTCTCGCTCATGCTCTCCATTCCTACCAGAACGATTTTCGAACCGCAGTGATCAGTGACAACACATGGGAGCTTACTATCGGGCGGCGCGGTTTTCCAGTTAGCGAGGCTGACAAACCCCTCGGAAGTCGACGCTACACTACAACTGGGAACGTATACGAATTGGCGGTAGGAATCAAAGTGAAGTCCCGGACCTGGTATGTAGGAGGAGGCGTAGGGGGCCTCCTGCTCCTCAAAGTACGAAGGATGATTCGTGTCCTCAGGAGCGCCTGGCGGAGCGCCTGGCGGAGCACCTGGCGGAACACCTGGCGGAACACCTAAAGGAGCGCCTGAAGGAGCGCCCGGATGAGCGCCTGGAGGAGTAACCGGAGGAGCGCCCGGATGAGCCCCTGGAAGAGCGCCTAATAGAGCGGCCGGAGGGGCTCCTGGAGAAGCGTCCGGAGGAGCGGAGACGCAGTTTCCGGGGAGGCTCTCCAACTGGGTGGCCTCCGTCCGGGGTGGAGCTACAAAGAGACAATAAGTATTAGACGTCAATTTGTGCCCAAGGAAAGTGCGAGAGTTTCTGTGAGGGACGGTACACAAACCACGTGGTCTTGTTTTGGCCATTTCAGACCCCCCCTCTCCCATCCGAGCCCCCCCCCCCAAAAAGTGGCATTTTTGAAAAAAAATGGGTATTTACGGCAGGCTGTTTACGTCACAAAAGAATACTGGTTATCATTATTATTTGTTATATCTTATGAGAGAAG
>Ga0058701_10005343_pt1 | contig 10640 bp, 5 predicted proteins | sample AgamicOrMae_FD_97039 | JGI IMG/M metagenome (GOLD analysis project Ga0058701, IMG submission 97039) | Agave microbial communities from Guanajuato, Mexico - Or.Ma.e | ecosystem: Host-associated > Plants > Phyllosphere > Phylloplane/Leaf | place: Guanajuato, Mexico | collected 2012-06-04 | reverse complement strand
ATACTAACCTCACCTAACCTAACTTAACCTAACCTAACTTAACCTAACTTGACCTAACCTAACCTATACGAACTTTGGCGTTTGCGACTTTTCTCCTTTGGCGATTACGGACTGGCGCTTGCGGCGTTGGCGCTTGTGGTTTTTGGCGATATCGAATGCCCCCATGGAAGGTATACTAACATGTGGCTATTCACACCGCTGCCCCATATAAAATGTATAAGGTTGGGTTCCAAAGAGATCATTGTTGTCGATTTAACAGCTTGAAAACCGACATCACAGTATAATACACAGTAAAATTACTCGCTTGGTTTACTCAGTATAATTTTTCCCGCCCTCATATTGCCAGAAATGTCTCGATGTTGAGTGTTGAAACTGAAAACGATCCTATATTACCCCAAGCCAGTGTTTGCAAAGAAAGCTTTAGACAAACACGGTCCCGTCCGAAATCGAACAGATATTTACCGCAATCAAAAGATCAATCAACCAGGGTTACGAGAAATCGATTTTCTATTCTCAGAAAACCATTCGATCTTTATGGAATTCCCCGGCAGTTTCCTTTATATCTTATTGCCTTAAACTTTGATGTCTGAAATCGTCGGGTTAGTGAAATGTGAGTAGACTTACTTGCTGGCGTGAGGGGCAGTCGTCGGCCGTTGGCGTCGACGCGCACCGCCCTGGACGCACCGGAGGGGGAGTCGTCCGGGTCGGCGGCCGCCGAGGAAGTGTTGTTGTTGGCGTGGTGGCCGTTGGAGAGCGCACCGGGGGAGCACGGCGGCCGCGGCGCCCCGGAGCCAAGGCCAGACCCGAGGCCGCACCCGGCTGACGTCGACGTGGGCCGAGAAGATTCTTTGTTTTCGTAGGAACACTGAAAAAAAAATATTTCAGCTACATTTTCTCCGAATAGCTAGACTTCAAAGGTAGTCACTAGTCACCGACACAGATTGCTGATTCTATGATCAGATATTTTATGATCAGAAAACAAGGAAGTATTTTACGAAACGACGTAGGCTGAATGTATGCGGAGTGAGGTTGGGTTAAGTGGGTAGCTGTCATAAGCGCCAAAAACCACAAGCGCCAATCCGTAACCGCCAAACGAGGAAAGTCGCAAACGCCAACGGTCTTAACCGCAATACTAACCTTACCTAACCTAACTTAACCTAACCTAACTTAACATAACTTGACCTAACCCATATACGAACTTTGGCGTTTGCGACTTTTCTCGTTTGGCGGTTACGGACTGGCGCTTGCGGCGTTGGCGCTTGTGGTTTTTGGCGCTATCGAATGCCCCCGGGTTAGGTTAGATTGAAAGGTGTGGGTACGAAGAGAGGTTAGACTATATAGTTAGACTGAAGATGAGTGGCGTGAGCAATTGCTGAAGGTATATATGAGGTTGAAGGTGAGAGCAAGAGATAAGGTAAGGTTAAGTTAGGTTAGGGGCAGAGAAAGTACAGAAAAGGTGATAAATGAAAACTATCAGGTCAAGGTCTGCACGTCACCAAGTTGTAAAATCTATCTCCCGGAGTGATCAAGGAGTGATTAATTTTAGGAGAGACGAGCTTTTCTATTACCTTATCCCTCTCCATCAACGTCGATAAAGTAATCTTGGTGACTGAATGAGCGTGCCTCTGCTGTGGATAAAGTAGTCGTTGTGGTTGTTGGGTAGCCATCTTGGAAGATCCGCTACCAGTACCGTTCGATGTACTGTATTTGGTCGCCAAAACATCCTTTTTCAGATGAAGCTGTCCGGGACTCTGCAACACCAAACAAAAATTGTCAACAGGGCTTTCTTTCTAACCTACGGTTGTCTACCGATAAAAGGCTTATTGTTGCAGTGCAAACTTTCTCTGCGAGCTCCGCGAGAGTGACGTCATAGCCACTTTCACTTTCCCTATTTCTAAGTAAAGTTCCCAGCTGCGCTCAGCTAATTATTAGCCCTGCTAATTATTAGTGCCCGTTACCATTTTAATGATTCCGCGTGCCAAATTGCTTCTTTTTTTCTGTCCGGAATACAATTCGCTAGGTATCGCGATTTTGCTAATTTTAAACGCGACTAGCACGATAACCATTAGAGATAACATAGTTTATCGGATGTCTTGGGTCGCTCTCGAACTGAGCAATTCAATAATCGGATTGATTGATCTCATATTTAGCGTTTGAAACGTTTACAGAGTTTGAAACTTACACGTTCAACAGGTATCGCACTTACAATGACGGATTCGCGAAATCCGGAAACAGTGGAGAAGAAAACGCCTGCAAAACTACAGTTAAAGACGATTTTTTAAGCATTTTACACGAAAATCCGACGCCAAACTAAACTTAAAAAAATATATAAAAGTCAAAATATTATTTCATTTTTTTTCTACAATACCCGGGAACTCTTTCAACGGCAAACATATATGAGAGCATAGATTGGCCGAGAGTACAAAGTCCCTAATTTTAGAAATATGCCGTCAACTTCATCTGCACATTTCAAACAACAGCACGGCTATTAGCCTAAAACAACAATCTCCAGCCTAAAACGATTTAATAAGATTGAATGTCTATTCACCCGACTGCCCCATATAAAATGTATTAGGTTGAGTTCCGTTCGTACAAGTCACCTCCCATCTAAAATTTACGTGCGTTTAAGTCTCCCTATATTAATTGCATGTCGTGTGAATAGCAACACCCTTAAAGTGAATGGTAGGCCTCAAAGGTTCCCGCCTCGTTAAACAGATTCCCGCTTTAACACTTAGAGAAGGACGGTGCAGTCATCCAGCTATGAATAAGTAGGCTTAAACTCGTGTAGGTTGAATCAGGTAGCGCAGCGTCGAGTCGATCAATGTATGCCAAGATCCACGCAAGGTCACGCAGGCGTGGTCAACTTACGCAATTATCACAAAAGAGCGCAGGCAAACGCTTTAAACGGGCCTAAATGCGCGCGGGTCTTTAATGAGTGGATCATTAGCCGCTGAACGGCTGCAACAAGTGAAGACGTCGCGAGACTTTGGGATTTTTTCGGCTCGCTTTCGAAGAAACGCTTCACAAAGCAATTAGACACGAAGGGAAAAGCAAAGGGGGCCGCTGCGCCGACGAAATTCAAAACGAAAACGGCTCGCTTACTCGCGTTCGCCAGCGCAATTTAAAACGAGCCTCGAACATTTAACAGTGTTATTGCTACATAGACAGGAGGTGCTGGGGGTCATGACACGGTCCTAAGGTTGGGCTAGGTACTTAACCTAACCTAACAAATCCGATTGTGAGTGGCACGAGGTCAAGACGATATTAAACGAGAAAACTATGCATTATCCAGATAGAAACCGCAGATATTCACAATCTGCTCAGATATTATTAAGATTATAGGATCTAGGGGTGCACAGCTGACGTAAAGTCGGAAAAAAGACTATGGGATACTCTACTGGTGTACAGAGAGTGGTATAAAAGTTGGAACCCGCGCACATAGACGAAAGCAGAAAGTTTGGCTGAAGATACCGTAAAATAGCGTAACTGACCTACTCTCTAGTTACACCGAAATTGAGGTCATATTTTTCTTTAAAATACACGAAAGTAAGAAGAAATTTTAAAGAACGAGTGAAATGCGCCGAGAACGAAAGTGTGGGTTGTGATTAAATTGTGAGAATAAGTTTCCCTATCGTTGTTGGTGAATGGGAAGTATTTGAGTTGCATTTCTAGTTGGAATCTGCGAACGTAACCAATAAGAGCGGCCTTGGCAGAGACAAAGCTTGACAAAGCATCGCTGCCAGTTGGCACAGAATGGGGATTTCCAATGCGTTGCCACCCTTATACGCACGACCATAAGCCGCGGATGCGGAAGCGACTCAAAGACTCTTTTTTTAGACAACCTTTTTCGAGTTTAGTCAACTTTTTTTCACTAAACCACTTTGCGGGGAAATTCGGCTCGCACCGCGTACTTGATTCCGAAGATAAATCTTATTAAAAGCTTTTCGGCGATCCATGGTCTGAACAAAGTCATCAATACAACAAGTTTCCGATTTTTTATTCAATTTTTTAAGTAAACTTTGGATTTGTAAATCGTCCTTTGCTAACCTAAGTTAACCTCATATATACTATAACTTAAAGCTAACCTCTTCTAGCCTAACCTAACCTAACATCAAGGGTATAAGAGGTTAGGTTAAGTTAGGTTAAGTAGGACTATGTTGGGTAAGATTAATTAATGTGTTATCGCCTTTCATATGATTATTGAAATAAATTTTACATTAATTTGCAAAAAAAAGGAAAGAATAGAAAGATAACAAGAAAAAGAAAATGTGTTTAAGATTGCCTCAATCATGTTCCTCGCTTCGTTTGAATACACATTCCTTTATCCCCACCTGCATCATTCCTCTACCTTATAAGATACGCGAGACGGATACAAAGTCAGCAAATGAGTCACTTCGCAAAATAAAAATAAAAAAAATGGCGCCACGCGCAGCATTGGTCGGCGCGGCGAGCAGCAAAGTTTCAAACACATTTTTCAGCTCTATTTTCGGATGATAACAAGAAATAACAGGCCGTTTCCTCGCCGTCTCAAAGTTTGGTGTATTACACAGTGGCTCTGGAAAACTCATTACTTTGTAATTTTCTTCTAGTAAACTAGCTGTAAACACGTTTGCAAAAGCAAATTTCAACTTTTTGACTGGAACGCCACGAGACACGGCGCGTGGAGGTGACACTCAGAATCACGAAACCAACCAGAGGCTTAATTTAGAAGTTAGTTCTGTTTAAAATGCAAGTGAAGAATGAAATCTAAGCTATGAATCATTTGCACGCGTCCCCTTACCATCCCAATCGTTTTCTCAATCTGCAATAAATATAGGCTCGTCCTTATCATTGCTCCGCGAAAACCTATCAAGATATACAATTACGAGGCTGCACGATTATAGATTTACAACAGATGGACTGTTATTTAATGTATTTAAAGTTTTTCTACCCTGTGCCTTTCATGACCACGCGGAGCGGGGAGACAACGGAGTAAGGCACAGGGCACTTGACCTTATCCTCAAGGATCGCTAAGCCTGATGCGGCTTACATCTCGGTAGTGCATCGAGAAGTGAACGCCATCGGGCTATAGGCGACATCCGGACGGAGAAGCACTGAAGCTGATAACAAGATCCCTAACCTAAGTAAGCGGCATGAGGCTTGGTGAGAGCACGAGTAGACCGTAAGAATGTATCTTACGAAGAGAGCTGTCGGGTGAATAAGACACTCCGCTAAACCAGTAATGGGAAGAATTTTGGCTATCAAATCAAGATATTGGAAGGATTCCAGGATCTCTGAATAATAAATTACTGTTATGATCAACGATAAAATGGTGAATTACTAGTCCGTCGTGAGCTGAAAACATTGGATTGAGGAAAATGAAGGTCAAAGGAGATCCAATAAAAGTCAACACTTTCCAAAATGTGGGCCGAAAATCGTAACAATGAATTTTTCCCGCGGTAATTCATTAGCTGACAACCGAAATGAATTTGATTCCGAAATGAAATAAAAGAAGAAATGGTGGCCCACGCAGTGCAAAGTGCGGACAACAACCACGCAATACCTTGAGACATCAACTGCATGCATTCCTTTTTCTGCACACTCCAAAATTTACTTTTACTCTCCAAAAATAAAAATTCCGAGAGGAAATTCGGTCAAAGAGGGAACTAACGGAGAAGGGATCTTCGATGGTTTAAAATTAATCAAAGGTTTGAGTGGCTCGCTCGCTCTCGTTCTATTTCGAACCAGGCGCCAAGGCCGAGTCGGGCTCCAAGCCGAGCCGAGCCAAACCGATATGAGCGCTCCGAGCCGGGTAGTCAGACTTCCTGACTTAAAATTGCTTAAAATACTTAGTATCGATTACGAACGCAAGAGAGCGCTGGTTGGCTTACATCGGACTTTTCAGGTCCTCCAGACCTAAGCTCTCTCTTAATCCCTATTTAGAAAACTTATGACAACGGTTTAGTTTTTCAATCCCCCCAAAAGACAGAGTCTAAAACGCACGCTTTTCCAGAAAAGGGAGTTACGTTTCCAATGAGAAAGCCTTTTTTGATGTCCGAAATTTCGTTTCAGAGTCGCGGCAACCGGCGCGGCGCGGCGGTCGATAGCGGATCAGAGAATATCGAGCGGAACGGCGGCAAGTCAACGCACTTGGCGGGTCGCGCCGCGCCGGGGAAAAGGAAAAACTCTCCGCGGAAACCCAGTCTACGAAAAACCCGGTCATTCGTCATATCGGTTTTCCTCGGGTTCCCGAAGCGCCGCGGCAGATCATTAACGTTGTGACGTCACTAAACCGTAGGCTCGGCAACCAAACGGCGTTGACGAGCGTGGCCCAACGCCTGCCGCCGTGCCAAATAGCACTTGCGTATAAATAAAGAGCGCTTAACACTTTTGGCGGGCCTCCCATATCACACACAATGTCTATAGAGCCTAAAGTCTGAAGGAGGCACTGCCGATGGGTCGTTCAGTCTGGACGAAAAAGGAAAAGAGCTATTCGGCGCAGCTGTCCTTCTCTAACAGGTTTCCCACATGAGTTTCCGGTATCTCCGTTTCCGGTATCACTACAGACTCCGTAATACTAATTGCTGGAACTTGTATTCATGAGTGTACAAAAAAGGTTGTAGATGCATAGTGTAGCGGAAAAGTCTCTGTAAAAACAGGGACATTTTTAGAATTTAAATTTTAGCGAACCTAAGTAATTTTGGTTAGTTGCAGGCCAAGTTCAGAATTAAATTTTATTTTTAGCACGTAATGAAACGAAGTTTTTTTCGTAAGGTAATTACGGTACACTTTAGGTTTCTTGATCGAGAAATGATTTATTTTTTTAAAATCGCTTTTTTTATTTCAGGCCGGAACTGACAATAAGTGATGCAAAAACTCCTTTTTTTCGAAGGGTAATGCTTTGAAAGAGGACTTATAACAGGTAATCTTTCTAAGTGTCCTTCACAGAAACGCATACTTTCGAGTGAATATTGCTCATCTAAGGCTCTTAAACGGTATCAATGATTACGTTGAAAAAATTCTTTTCAACTAGGTACGATTCGAAGCTTTGACAAGTCGTGAAAATAGGTGATAAAACCTCAACCAAACAGGTATTACGTTATGTTCAAATCAAGGGTAACGCTTCTGCCTATTTCAAATCACGAATAAGCCAAGGCAAACTCGTAATGAGCCAAACTACCGCGTTATAGGTCACCAAGTCGCAAGGTTATCACACACTGTGAAATTAATTTGCATAATAAACTAGGCTGACATGCACTCGGAAAGTTTCTTTGTTCGCCTTTATCTAGGAAAACAATCGTCACTTCAGCACACACCTCTCAAGATAACTATGAATACGATTATCCAAAAGCCCACGGATAAAGAGGTATTGAACTAATTGATGTCAATGCATTCTGTGACGTCCTTTCGTCGACCAATTTAAATATTCTCTCAATGTCAGGGGTTAAATTTTCGATCTGTTGAGTTGGTACCTTCGGCAATCCAGCGCAGCGATACGGAGCGGGTCTCGTGACTCAAAACCTAACCTCGATAAGGTTAACCTAACATAAAAGTCGGCAACCGTGGTACCGCAAGCATTTACTTTGATCCGTCGAGAAGTGGCATCAGGTTTGGCAACAGTGGAACGAAGTGATAGGGAAGCGAGGCACAAGGCACCTAACCTTTGCGGCTTCGTTAATTCTCAAGTATAATTGACGGTGGAACCACGGTAGAACAAGATAGGTAGAAAATACAGCCTACAACACGATATAAAGTTGGGTGTAACCGAGTACGCTACAAACTCCTTTCAAGGATAATCAATTTTTTTAGTCTATCTTTCTTTAATTGTTCTCATGACTGATAAGAGGAAATTCGTAGTAATGTGATAAGATGGATATGTTTGGTTTTCACTAAAGGAACTAATCATGACGCCAAAAATAAATCGGTTGATCATCACGGAAGGAAAAGGTATCTTAATTCAGATTTTGTTTTGAAAAGGAACAATTTGGGTGAAAGTTACAATATCTGAGGGAACTTTTTTGAGTATCTCACGGGGCTGTTTTGAAAGGTGAGAATAAAACAAGGATAGGCAACAAGCACGGCATCGGCACTTTTAACCGCTTTTAAAACCGCCCCTCTCTTAGTTAAATCGTTAAACGTAATTGCATTCTGCCCAGTACACGAATTAGAACCTTTCAAATCACCCTTTCTTTCTTTTGTTTTTCTTTTGAAATAATTCTTTTTGATAGTTTTTTTTTGGGGGGGGGGGACCAACATTCAATGAGAGAGGAAAGTGGATAGCTGGACACCAAAGATTTTCTTTGAACGAAACTAACTTTTTTGATTTTCAAGAATTTTCTTATTTGGTTTTCCAGAACATTGTTGAAAGTACAGTACGTACAAAAGAATTTTTTCAAATTCTTGATTTAACTCTGTTTTCTAAATCAAGACTTAAAACATAAAAAAATAAATCTTGAAAACGATCGTTCTTTAATTCTTTTTTGAAAAAGTGAGAAAATAGCTAAACGCAAACTTGATTTGAGAGGGAACTTCTTTCGAGACTACGAGCACTGCAGAACCGTAGCGTTCATTACATTGGCCACACACAAATAACACAAGATACTCATATGCACCAAAAATCCAGCAAAACACACCTGTGTAACGCAGCACGCCGCCATGACAATTTTCAGCACATAATCCTTTCGAGAAAGTTTGGTTCGGCACTAACACAACTCGACTCGATATAACTCGATCTCGACTTTGAGGGCCTTCCTCCTATCACAGCAGCACTCGGTGCTTTCACAGCTGAGAGAGGACTGAACTGAACCGACTGAACTCGCGAAGTCAGACTGAACCGCCGAGCGGAGCGAACAGCGAACCTGGCCGGCCAGCCCGGCACGGACCGGCCCGAGCCTGCCCCGGCCGGGCTCCCCCACCCCACCCCTCACTCCCCCTCCCCTCCCCTCCCCGCCTCGACAAACCGTTGGACTCTTCCGCTTTAGCAGCGCGGCGCCCACAAACATTTTAATGCAACTTGATGTTACAGAAATTGCAACATATCTTAAGGTTTAGAACATAATTAATTGCACGATTAAAAGATACACTTCTCATCTGAGATGTTCTTCTAGCTCTTGAGGTTTATTTGCCATTGCAAAGCAAAACGGAGCGAAGCACGAGACACATACGAACCTAAGTTAACCTAACGGTGAACCTAATAGCAAGGTTGATGTTCTCGACAGTTGCTGTCTGGAACAGAGCGACATCAGGTTTCGTGACATCCTACAGTAACATGAGCGAAATTCACCTCACTTAGGTTGACCTTACCTACGTTTATCAAACGTAATGAACGCGGTTTTATATCTTAAATAATGCATGTAACGTAATCGTCGGTATTTGGACAAGGTGAAACACAACAGGTAGAAAATGCATCCAAAATTAGGTTGCTCATTACATTTTTGGGGGTTGCAACATCGAATCTTTAAAATGATTTTTATGCAAGACTTTCCAGGTCAAGATAAAATGATAATGTTTTGTGGTGAAAGTACGTTGTGGACAAGTAGTCAACTTGAAGAACTTTTTCTTCGGGGGCGGCAAGTCTATTGCGTTTCTGGCGTTTACGGACCACTCTTTCAGAATCTCCGAGTTCAAGGTACGTTAAATGGTTCCAAGAACACTGCTCAGAAATTTGATAACTGGTTCCAAATAATTATGGTATGACGGTAATTAGTTATCGAGACTAAAAACATTAGCCCAACTACCCTTCTAAAAAAAAGGACTGGAAGGACGACCTGAAAGGACAACAAGGCGAAGAAGCCCTTGGAAGCCTTTCATTAAGTTACCTTGGAAAAAAAAAAGGGACGTCATACTTTAAGAGTTTGAAAGGTTGCATTTCCTACTTCTTGTGTCTTATTTTCCGTCGCAAAGACCAGTGAGACACAAGGCGTCTCACCACAACTAAACCTGTTGTCAACGAGCCTCATGCCGCTTACGACGGTTATGTTACGTGACTTGTGACTTGGCTTTGCAGTGTAGGACGGTTGCTTAGCCTGCAAACGTAGTAAATAACAGGTGAGGCAATTCGATTTGAGTTCGTCCTCGTGGCTGACGGGGCCAACCACTCCGAGAAGCCCTGGCCGGGGCCACGGACAGCGACAGTCGCGAGTAGCAACAATAAAACACTCGCTTCTGAATAACTACGCAAAAAGAATCCCCTAAAGTTAGTGGCGCCGGCGGTGGCCGAGCGCGGCATTTCGCGTCATAGCGCGACAAACACGCGAGACTAACAGGATTACTATAGACCACCTTATATTGCCAAACCACAAATTGCAAAAAAAAAAATGTTGGCCAGTTTTTAAGGTTGTCTACCGTGTATATGCGTCTGGTTATATCGGATGGTCTTCAACCACTTACTTGCATTTTCGTAAAGTTTGCCGTAAATCCATGCCGACTTAAGTTGATGTAATTTGTGGAATGCATGATTTTTACATGGATACATGTGGGTTTTTAGCACCGGTAAAAACTCATAATTGAATTGGATTTTTTTTATTTTCTTAAGCCATAACAGCCCAAAGTATTTGGAGTAAAATTTAGGTAAAGAGAAATTCGAAGGATTTTCTCTTGAATTACGCAATTTCAAGCTTTGGAAAATGCCTAAATTATTAAAATTCAGGTTTCCAGAGGGT
>Ga0058701_10005342_pt1 | contig 10641 bp, 7 predicted proteins | sample AgamicOrMae_FD_97039 | JGI IMG/M metagenome (GOLD analysis project Ga0058701, IMG submission 97039) | Agave microbial communities from Guanajuato, Mexico - Or.Ma.e | ecosystem: Host-associated > Plants > Phyllosphere > Phylloplane/Leaf | place: Guanajuato, Mexico | collected 2012-06-04 | reverse complement strand
GTTTGATGGTAAATCCGGAACAACTGAAATAGTTTTCAGAGGAAGGCGTTGTAAACATAGAAGATAGAAATGCCCCGATATCAGACGCACAAAACAATGAAATCGGAGACAAAATGGTAAAATCAGATACACGGAAAAAAAGGTTTTGTTATACCAGCAAAATCATTTGTTAAAATAGGGATATTTTGTGACAGCAACAAAACTTTTTGGTTCTATCAACAAAACGTTTGGTTGCTGCGGCAAAATTTTTTGGTTGCAGCAACAAAAAATTTATTTGTCGTCCCTAATTTTGTTGCCGTAACAAAGCTATTTTTTCCGTGATCTTCGTCTTATTTGAATCAGGATCTTGTAACCGAGCACTTTTGTCAGCGTGTAAAAAAGCGCCCGTTGGATACAGTAGGGCCTATATAGCCCGGCGGGATTATGGGGGCAGGGGGGACAAGATGACCTGTTCAAAGCCGCCAAAAGGCGGTTGTCTCCTCCATTAATTTGTCTGCTTACAGAAAAGAAAGTGTCTTAATAGAGGAACAATTCACTTGAGGCGCTTTCAAGAGGTCGTTTCTTCTAAAAGTGTGAGTGTTCTCCGAATTTGTAATAATAACAGTTTCTCTTTGAGGAGACTCGGCTACTTTGAAATGGCTTTCAGGACATTATCGGCCTCTGAATGAATTAACTGCTCTCTGAATTTTGAAGGGAGCATTTTCTTCGTCTTGTGTTCTGTTTTTCGTCAGGGACCTCATTTGAGTGAAGCAACCTGCATCGAGCATACGCCGCCAACTCTGATATGCCTTTCACCTTGGTTGGGTATCCCTTGTGTCGCTATTGCTTCCATCAACCGTCACTCAGACTGATGTCGCTTAGTTCTTACAGTTAGGCTACTACTGGCCGATAGTAAGCGGCTTGATGGCAACTTGATGAAGGGCCTTGTTCACTGCTCCTTCACTCGGTTTGATGACGAAGGAAGTACGAACACAAGAAGTGAAAAATGCTGCACCTTTCAAATTTACGTTTCTCTTTTAGATTAAGATTAGGTGAGAGGGATAATTTTCAGGGGATACGCGGTACTACTTGTAGGCTTGGATACACTTGAAAAGCATCTAGGCTTTTACTTGCCTCGCTTATTTCAAACAATGGATTGTAAAATCGACGCCACCCCTTGGGATTAACTCCCCATAAACAAACGTAGCGCATTCGATAACAACAGCCTTGCCTTGTAAACAACGCTAGCCTATGCAGCGATTTAGCATAAATCAACAAGCCATGGGAAAACACAGTGAAGAAGAATCCACGAAAAAGTCTGGCCGAGCAGCCGCTTCTATTTTGATAACGCTCCCCGTGAGAGAGGAACAGGGAGGCTATTCCCCTTGCATTTCAAAGCAGCCTTTTTGGATCCGACGTGGGTTTCTGTAACGCTAAGAGCTGACCTGATTTCGACTACTTTTCGATATCAGAGATTCAATCGACGTAGTGTTTGACGTCGTGCTTTCGGCTGTGATGGGACTTAAATCTCATTTGGGAATGCTCAACAAACACCCCTCCCTTCCAGCGTCACCCCGATCCCAAAGCGTGGTACTTAACATTTTAATTATCGCGAACAAGAAGGGTACTTTGCTTGATTGGTTGCTTGTTAGGCAGCGCTTTTTTAAGATATTGAAAGAAGAGAACCGGTCGCCTTCCGGATAGCTCTCTTTTTTTGTGGAATCTGATTGTCGGGGAACCTCGTAATTCACAAGATGAGACGGAAAATGCTGATCATCTGACTGGACATGGTGCGTGAATACAAAGTCTTCAGACCTCTATAGAGGCAGCTCTTTCAAACTATTACATGTGAACCGTTCACCGTGAGAGACAATGGTCATTTCTTAAATCTTCATCCCACTGCTCTTTGATCGTTCTGAATAAAGCAGAAGGCCTGTGAAATTATTTTTCTCTTTTTATGGATTTTTTTCATCGTTTTAAAATTTGTGTCCAATATATGGTATGGTCTCTGGTTAGTTATGATCAAATCGTGCTTCTATGAGATGGGTAATGTATTTTTCTTCCGGCCGGAGCATATCATGATATGAGTTACACGATAAGTGCCTCTTGGCTCTTGCAAATAAAAATAGAAATGAAACGGTTTTGACTTTTCACCGTTTTGACGATTCTCCCTATCTTCATCTCTACAATTACAAATTGAAATATGTATCCGCTTCTACAAGACATAGGAGTGCCGCTGATATTGTAGTGAATGAAGTGGACAATACTGTAAAAAGACCGCTTTAACTCCAAAAGACAGGAGGGTCCTTTAACTTGATACATGCGTTCGTCATGAGGATGACTTTAGCGATTTAGCTGTTTGGCGTTCTGTAAACCTTTCCACGGGCGTTCTTGGAGCATCCCGGTTCTTCCTGGTGTTATGTACGGTGCAGTCGCGCCTCTTCTCATCCCATTTTACAGATGCTGGCCTGTCCTTTAAGCAGGCTGGCATCCTTTTCGTTGTATCCTTAAAACGCACTTCTTCCTTGGCACAGAAATTACGCTGCCAGTTTTCTCGGACTAAGGAGGCGGGGTATGCAACTAACTCACCTGGTGTGTCCCCTTGAACGCATGCTAGTTCCATGAGAAAATTAGACTCACGTACAATTTTTCATCTGAACAGTATGAGCTGAAGATGATGAACCAGTTCTTTGATGTATTCCAGCCTGCATTGTTTGACATAGTATGTTCTTTACTGAATGGGACTTTAGTTAATGACAGCGCATCACTGTTAGAGCTAATGAGATATCAATTCTTTCTCAGAATTTTTTCATTGAAAAAGACTGACAAATGAATGTAAACGGTATTATCCTCAAGCATTATCATTAAATTAAAAAAGGGGGACTTTGAAATTTTAGGGTGATTGTCCCAGACCTTGTATAATGCAACTCCGTTCCTGGAAAAGGAAATTCTTAGCACGTACCATTTTGGAGGTGAAAGTAAGGGGATACTGCTCCTGGGAAATCATTTAATAATTTTTCATCTTTTTTTTAAAAAAAAAACTGTTTTAGTTTATTTTCTTATTCGTGGGACTTCTTAATCCCTGACAGCCCTAAGTAGTTGGAGTGAAATTTAACTTAAGAGAAATTGGAAGGATTTTTTCTATCAAAATTCGAAATATTAAGCTTTGAAAAATACCTAAATTAGATTTCAGGTTTGCAGAGGGGTGATATTTTTTTTTAATTGTGACATTATTGTACTGAAAAGATCCTCTAAAATATTCTTTTGTATTTCCGAACGGCATCGCTGGGCGGTAGTGTGTTAAGAATGACGAATCGTTGTTATTGCTCCACTTTGGGAAATTATAAGGAAAAATATGCGCAAGCTCTCACCTCCTACTATCTTGGCAGTTTTTACCCCATCACAGAGAAATCTTCCAATTTGGGCCCTTGTTCCTAGCCTAATGAGGTTTACGACTGTCATGCGCCGCCGCGTTTGCTTGAAACTCGTTCTTAATTTCGATTGAAAAGACCGTCTCTCCAGCCGAGGAGGGGGAGGGGCGGCTTGCCCCAAAATATGAGTTTCAAGTATTCCTTGCACCTTCACCTTTCTTTGCTAATCTTATCGTATTAACATTGCTTTGTACATCGTGAGGAGCCGAAGAGACGCTGCTTAAAAGACAAGCATACCTGGTAATTGCGTTAAGTGGTGTTACACGTTAAGTGGTGAGACGAAACCGGGTATGTACGCATGCGTTGCCGGCAATGCCCCATGTCAGTCCGCCAACAGATTAAGGAGGGTCTACTTTTACTGTTTAACGGATACCGTGCAAGCTGTTTCAACTACTTCGCAAGGCGACAAGCCTCGTTGGCAAGAACGTCTGTTTTGGGTACCTCGAACCAGGGGGGTGTTAATCTCAGCTAAGTAACGCTGAAAATCTGGGTAGAGTTTCTAGCGTGAGCTCCCTGGATCAAGAATCCATAGCAAGTCAATGCATGGATATCCATAGAAATCCAAGGATATCCAAATGGATATTCATAAAAGCATGGATAATTGAAGACTGATATCCATAAAATATGGATATCCATTTATGGATATTTGTTGTTTACTGATATCCATTGCGAAATATCCTTGCATGGATATCCGTACTTGGATATCAATGTGGATATCCACGCTTGTATGGATAATTAAAGACTGACATCCAAAAGTCATGGATATCCATGTTGATATCCGTGGATTTTTGGAAATCCATGCATGGATTTGCTATGGATTCTCAGACCAGGGCTGCTCTATTAAAATGCTTTTCAGGATGAAACTAGTAGTAGATAAAAGACTACTCTGTAGGTGATCAGGAAGAGGCTGTGAACTTCTTCAGCACGGAACTTCTGTGACAATGTGGAGACAGAACTTGCAATAGTGTCCACTTACACTCAAAGCTGGTGAAGTGAAATCTACTCTCATAAGAGTTGATTGAAAGCAATTCTGCCCAGAGTATATGTAATCGTACTCTCAGATTGTGTAGACAATCTACGCCACACAAATACGCACTCGTTTTCATTTCGCTTCGAGTGACCTAATTAAAAAACGACATGTTATGATTAGAAAGTCAGCTAAAGCGTATAGTCTTCAGAAATCCATTGGTGTGTACACTTCGCCACTTGTTGTGCCGTGTGGGGACATGTGAGGTGCTCAAGAGGTGAAGAGAAGGGAAGAGAGCAGAGTCTGGGGACCAATGAGGGCTGGGGACGTGTAGGGAGTGGCAATGTGCTTGCTATAGAATAAGCCCATTTAGAAACATTCGTGTGGCTGGGGTAACTACTATATTAGAATGTGAACATGGCTTTAGTCAAGTCCCAAGATATTCCGTTTTACTTGACATTTATTGCTGGGAGTCGTTCCCAGCCAGCGTGAAGCGTAAGGGGAATAGAAATGAATGTGTTGATGGTTTCATTCGTTAAATTATTTTTTTACGAAAGAAATGTTCCTAGGACGCGATTCTGGGACGTACACCAAGTCTCAAGAATTTTGGGGGGTTTGCTTTTCACTTGTTCTGTACTAGCGGCTTGAAAAATCCGTAACTCTTACCACATACCTTTAATAGGTCAACCTTGCTAACCGCTTACATGCGGAAATCAGTTGGGATGTCTTGATTGTTTTGATATTGAAGTTATGGCTTTCTATCTTTCGTGGGCGAGGCAATACCTGTGTTTATAGGTGCACCTTTCGTGGTTCTGACATTAGTATAAAGACGGGATCATTTTTTCGGTAATGTTCCTCGCCCATCCAGTTCAACCTCACATTTCTCCCACACAAAAATTCTCTCTCACAAAAATTTTCTCTTTCAAAATTTTCTATTTTAAAAGTTTTTCCTCTGTAAAATTTTTACCAAAAAAATATTTTTCCCTTACCAAAGCACTGTCACGAAAATCCCCTCTGCCTTCGCACCTACGGGAAGTCTCCCTCACACAACTTCGTCCTCCCCAAAAACTCCCCACTACAAAAGTTATTTCTTACACTTTTTTCTCCCAACGAGTTGTCAATCAAAAATTTAAAAGGGGCTAGAGATAGGGCTAACAACAGAGAAAGAATATCATAACATTCTCGTAACTAGCGACAGGTGGTCTCTCGTAATTTCGTGGAAAAAGTTTAGACCAATGATACAACCTCTCGAGGCCACAGACCCAGGCAAAGCCTCAAGGTGCAGCCTCTGGCCTAGACCTTTGTTTCTTCTTTTTTTTACAGTCCGTGCAAAGACAAGGTTGCCCTACGTGTCTGTGTCCCTCGGTACTCCCATAAGAGCCCACGACGCTGAGTGGAGAGGGGCGTTGGTGTGATCGCCATGTCAATTCCCTAGCACACTGTCCTCTCATCATTTTATCTCCGTCCAAAAAATAACTTAAAAGCAAGTGCATATGTATGTTCTTACCACATGACCGTCAATTAGTCATTATGAACCACTCGTTTTTGCTGCAAAATTTAAACCTAGGTCGTTCTACAACGATATTTATTTTAGAAAAAATAATCTTATATCTTTCTTGGCAAAGTAGAGTAAATGAGAATGCCGTAGAATTGGAATGAAAATTGTTTGTACTAATCAAGATGAGTCTTTGGTGCACGTGTATTTTACCGTGGGCTCTCATGAAGATGTTACACTCTTGACCTCGGCTGCTTTTATGATGGTTGACGCAATTTTTTGATCAAACTCTTTTTTTGAAAAATTGAATCGCTTTTCAAACGCAAAGCCAAGTGGAGTGAGGCACATGGCATTCAGTTTAAGCTAGGTTAAACTTAAGTGAATGGTCTCCGAACCCTATGCCGCGTGCTTCTTCTTAAATGCGTGGGACGGGGCTCCGTTTTTTAACCAACGGAAGATTGAATTTCATAACTTCAAGAATGTGTTCAACAGAAGTTTTTTGTCGACTCTTCATTCTGCGTTGTTGCCAAACGGCCTCTCTTCATAAAATGCTTTCACCTATTTTATAACCGTAATCAAGGTATTGAAAGCTGTATTTTGGACAACTCTGTTCTCTCAGTTTGAAACCCGTAATTTCTCCGAAAGAATATAGGCGTTTTCTTTACTACCGGTATGCCGCCAAGACTGCGCATGAAAATAGCGTGTTTTTAAAACGGACGCAGACGGCTTTTACAGAAACCTGATCAGGCGATTCGGCAACACTGTTGTAAGAAATATCGTCGGTTTTGCAAACCGGGTCCCAATGGACATAAAGAAAAGATGCTCCGACGGGTAATAGGAGCATTTGAGCGGTTTCCGTCCACTTTTCGTACAATGTAACAGCGAAAGTAGCAGCATTTTTTTCCGTTTTTGAAACTTTCTGATGATAACATATTCAGCTGTTTCAGAGCTGATAGTTGTAACATTCACCTTCTTTGCTCAACACTATCACGAGTGTTTTAATTTAATGAGTGAGAGTGAGTAATTTACTTTGGTGAAGTTAGGATGGTCACCCATTTATTGTAGAAATGTAAAGCAATATGTACCTCAGTGTAAGTTTCCGATGTTGGTCTTTCGTCCTCGTCGGCTCGACCTTTAGTCACCGAGTTAAGCGAGGCCAGGCACCATAACCTCACCTAATTTAACCTACTTCTAAGTACCTAACGCCACGTATAACATTTTTGTATTGTTGAGCTGTGTTGAAACGCCTCTCTCACTTCTTATCATCCTCTTTCACGCCCCTTCTTTTTCACACACCTTTTTCACCCTCTTTCGTTAATCTCCATTTTTATTGAAGCAAGGGTACAGTGCATGGACATCTCTGTTGAAGAATAAGTAATCCAGACCCAGTAAATTGGCGAGAATAGCTTGGCGGAGCCTTAGGGTCACTTCCTAACAAGTTAGGCTCAAGACAGACAATTAGCGAAGTTAGATTAAGTTAAGCTAGACAATTAGCAAAGCTATCAAGGCAAAACAGATGTCTAATAGATGTCCACGTGCGCTCTTGGCTCATGCAGATTTTTGGTTGAAATTATTGGGAGGGTTCCGACGAATCGAGTTGGTAACTAGTCGGGTAAACCTTGCCGTGCGGGTGTTACCAAACTTGGGCGAGCTTGACCAGTCTCCAGCTTTATTTGCACTTTGAATCCTAGGAACTTCGCGAAATCTGCATTAATTTATACCCAAGAAAATTACAGAATTTAACAGGGGGAATAGTTCTAGAAGACGTAAACAAGTGATATACATATAAAAGACGTATCATTTTATATGTTCGTATCCTCTCATTGGAACTTTACGAAGGTAATTAACTAATTTTAAGATGGGACAATGGTATTTCGCTTTTGCGATACCCTCAATTAGAGAAAAGAAAGTAACATGAAGACGACCTCAGGAAGAATGCTCTTCTTTAATGTGATGGATATTTTTTACGCGTGTGTTTTGTATATTACGTGTTAATTCTTTGTCGTATGCGTTCCATATACTTGTGGCAGCTCCCAATCATTTATCAACAAAAAAATTTGGCTTGTAACCGATTTACTTAATTTAAAAAAAAAAAGTGAACGACAAAAATACAAAATCTTTTGCAAATACCTTCAACAGTCACTTGCTCGTCTAATTTCAAATAGTTTCAATTTTATCTCGAAAGGTACCTTTAATGAGCGATAGTAATTAAGCAAAGAGATTGCTTTTGAAAAAATGTCGGTTGCAAATTTTCCTTAAACAAAGCGTTGTGGTGATATCGATGATGTTATGTTGGCGACGGCATGCAAAAAGGAGGGGAGAGTAGACCCCCCCCCCCCTCCCCCATCCACACCAGCCTGGCAAAGGCAAAATCCGCGCGTGCTTTACTAAGGGCCAAAGACTCTTGTTTACGGCCTCACACTGTTTCCCATTCCAGAGAGTCGATCCACACGAAACAAAATTCAGCAAACGCCGTTTACAACCTCGTAAACATTTTGACATGCCTTACTGGTATCACGGTGAACCAGTGAAGTGTCAGGGGACGATGTTGTTCCCTTTAACCCTTTCCATCCCGTGAAGGGTGCTTCGTGGAGCATGACTTTTATGCCATGAAACATCTGACGAAGTCTCTTGTGTTTGTTTATTCCTGGAACAATGGCATATCAGCCGATTCCTTTGTTTATTACGTGCAATCGATGGTCATGAGGTGTGAATGCCTTCTTTTGAGATGAGAATGTCTCAGGCGCGCTGCGTACACAACCCATTTCAATTAAATCATCCAGCAGTCTTTTCTGAGGAAAAAAACACTCGCATTGCATTTGCAACGGAAGTACCGGTAGAATTTCGTCAGTCTGGTGGCTCAATGTAAGATCACCTCGATGGTGTTAAAACTGCATTCTTCCATACCTCATATCATACTTTTTGCAGCAATCTGCAAAAGCTCTCTTTTGTTGATTGGATGAAAAATATTTCTCAGATAGTGGTCAGGATCAACGAAGATCTGGTCGTCGTGATCGGATATGTATATTACCTTCGTTTCTTATAAACTCCACTCACTAATTGAAAAGTGTTATTGAGCGCCAAGTCGCTTGTAACGCCATCTAGCGGCCAATGAACTCGCGCTTGTTAGCCAGAAGCGCGAGCGCCGATACTCCAAGCGGCTCCTGTCAAAGCAGCTGCACAGGCCATTGTCACACTCTTACGCCGGCGGGATAACTTCTATGCTTTCTTGAAGTTGAAGGATCGCAATCTTATTATTACAGTGTCCCATCTTTTATAGCAATCTCAAAATCTCTCTGATGTTTGGACGACACGCAGGAGCTAAGTTGTCTTAAGTCTGCTAATGAGACTCGTGTAGGTCTCACGACAAACTAACAATAAGTCGCAGTAAAATGCATTGACTGTTCCTCTGCATTGTCGTTTATTTCTTTAGATTCGAGAGACACCAACTAAGAGGCGAAGTTCGAGAACAATTTTTTTTAATCCATGAGGTCGTCTTAAGAAACTAGAAAGGCAAATTTTGACGCATGCAGATTTGTATATTCGATTGTGAGATTTGCGGTGTTTGAATACGTCATGTAAGTCTAAAATGTTAGCTCGAAAAAACAAGGTTTTCTCTTCTTTCTTTCTTTTTCGAGGTACTGAGATTCTGGAGCACAAAGTAACCCACCCTCCCTAAAACTTGAACCAACCAAATCATTTGCTTCCCGTAACGTAAGTTTCTTTTTCCTTGTGATATCTCTGACATCTCAGAAGAAACTCGACGAAGATTTAAAAAAAATTGTCAAGAGCATCTTACATGTACCAAATTAATAATTCTAACTAATGATCGTGTACAATCAGTTTTAATGAGTTTTGAAGATCTTACTGAATTCTTCCACACATTATTAATGTGAAATGAGGCGAGTTATCATTTTAAAGGGGGTCGTTTCTCGTTTTGAAGATGGCCTAGCTTAGGAAGGTTCGACCTCGGAGGTGCCCTCTTTCTGACCAAAAGCAATTCCAAAGCCAAAGCCAACAAAAACTCCCAATTTTTTGGTCATTTTCTCGCAGGAACTTTGGGCAGTAATGAGTTGAACCTGAGAAATAATGAGAACGCGCCGTGATCTACAGGGCGGTGTCTTGGGCCTGTCTTTTCCATTGCTCTTAGGACCAACTTTGTGACTGAATATAAAGAAAAAAGAGAGTTAGAGAGGCTAGCCAAAAAAGTCTGGAAGTGGGCGGTAAGGGGGCGGTGAGAGTGTGACGCGATGGTCTAGATGCCAGGCGACTACAGTGTTGCCAGATCTCGTGATTTTGTAAATTTTAACTTTGGTTAACTCGAGAATCAGATGTAATAACCAAGTAAGTTGCGTATGTTTTGGATCGCTGATGAGCTAAGCAATCCCAAAAAGAGGTCAATCACTGAATTATTTTCGTCGATTCAAAAGTTAACCGCCTTTCAAAGTAACGGAGTCGCAAAATCTGGCAACATTTTGGCTTGGCGGGCGCTTGGCGGCTGGAAGGGCGCGCATTAGCTGACAAGGCATTTGTCAAACGTCACAGGACAAGCCACAGCTTGGACAACCCGCGTCAACCAACGCATTAAATACTTTCTGGGGCCGAAGAAACAGCCGGCGAAATTTCGTACCATAGACTGCGAATTCTAAAGCTCCATTACTTTGCTGTTGCGTTTATTTTCGCTTAATCTGTACATTGTACACAATCTGTACATTAACATTGCGACTGCGCTATCCTGCATTGTTGTGTTAGTCTGAAAAGACGCTATG
>Ga0058701_10005340_pt1 | contig 10642 bp, 8 predicted proteins | sample AgamicOrMae_FD_97039 | JGI IMG/M metagenome (GOLD analysis project Ga0058701, IMG submission 97039) | Agave microbial communities from Guanajuato, Mexico - Or.Ma.e | ecosystem: Host-associated > Plants > Phyllosphere > Phylloplane/Leaf | place: Guanajuato, Mexico | collected 2012-06-04 | reverse complement strand
CAACTGAAGAAGAATTGGGACAACGATGTTTGCAAAAAACATAGAATGGCATCCTAAACGTTTCTATCACTCAGATGAAATAGAGACTTTATTCCTAACAACTCTTTCATCCAATAACTGATGTCCTATATCCTTCATAGATCACCTCTAGAAACGCTCAAATATTATTTTTTCCATCCAAGAAGTGGAACCTTCAGAATTGTTATCAGCACCATGGTATCAATTTCAGCAACATAACTAGTTAAAACCATCATCAGAGCAATTTAGTGATTCTATTTTAAATCTCATGTTGATTTTATAGTCGAGAAGCTCATCGGGAAGTGGAAAAACTCATCATCAAGTGAGAAGGGCCAGCGCATTTCATACACAAGTCTTATCTTGAATGCACTTAGCCTTGTGGATTAGATGCATGCACTAATCGGGTCATTATCGCAACCACCTATCGTATTTATATCTAGGAACCAGCCAAATAAATCATAATAAATGATCGAGAAAGATAACGGATTACTCAAGGCTGTCTTGAATCGGAGCACCTCACAAATTCAGGACTGCATAATCGAAGGGGAGGACGTGTACCGTCGCGATGAGCGTGGAAGAACTTATTTACATTTGAGCGTATTTCTAAAAGAGGAGGAGTTAGTCAGACAATTTTTAAGCCAAGGGTGCGACATAAACGAGGGTGATAATGATAGAGTGACCGCGCTGCATCGAGCCTGTCGGAATGGTTGCGAGCCTATAGTTAAGGCTTTGATGCAAGAGGGTGCCAATCCATATGCCGAAGCCAAGGACTCCATAACGCCAATTCATGTGGCGGCTGCTTTCGGTCATGTGGGCAGCTTATCAATCATTTTGAAATCACTAGCTTCGAATTCGATTGGTCAGATTGACATCGATGTATGTGATGATCAAGGACACACTCCTTTACATTATGCTTGCGCGGAAGGCCATAAACGTGCTATAGAAACTCTGATTGCGTACGACTGCAACGTGAACGCAGAGAATATCCGTCAGAATAGACCCTTGCACTATGCGGCCGCTAATGATTCAAATGACTTGTGCCAGCCATTGGTAAAAGCTAAGGCTGACGTTGATGCCCAGAATATCAATGGTCAGACAGCGTTGCACATAGCCACCCAAGAAGCTTGCACGTCGACTATCTTTCATCTCTTGAATGCCGAAGCTGATCCAAACATAAGAGATGCGAACGGGAACACTTGCTCGCATTTAGCAATCAAAAATGGTCACATCAATGTTCTCGAATTGCTCATGTCCGACTCAAGAACAGACCCATCAATTAGTGATAATGAGAAAAACACGGTGCTGCATGTTGCTTTGAAGCTTGGTCACTACAATCTCATCCCAATGATGCTACCCAAAGCTAGAGATCTAACTAAACAAGATGCAAATGGATGCTCAGTGATCATAGAAGCTATTAAAAATCAGTTGGAAGATTTGGCTTTGCAGATGCTTCAAACCTGTCCAGATTTAGTCCACACTGCTACCCATGATCTTGTTACCCCACTTCATCTAGCCGCTGAGCGAGGGATGACCAACTTGACAAAACAATTGATCATCGCCGGGGCCCAGGTGGATGCAGCTGACTCAAGTGGTCTGACACCTTCACTATATTGTGCCAAGAATGATTCAGTGCTCGAATGTTTAGCAATGATTGAAGACATAATGATGATGACTGATGATAGCGTCGATGACAACGATCATAAACAGCTGAATCAGCATCAACATGTGAAAGGAAACAAAATATCCTCAAGGATCTCATCATAAAGCTTAATAAAACAAGAACCTCTGTCTCAAAAAGCAGCCAAATGGGTCTAAGATATCTATTGGGTCATAGAGACTTGTCTATTAGGTCATTAACATCAACTTTCTCCGGTGGAGGACCGCATGGTTGGATGAGCTTCTTTTGGAGATTGAATCTGACGCGCGACCTCGACTCTCCTTCAGCAAGCGCAAAATAACTGAGCATATCTTGCCTTCCCAAGTACGTGCATATCGTGTCCCTATGTTGATTCACCATGAATTCATGAGGTTGTATGTCTGGATGGCCGGTTCCAACCTGTTTGGATTGTAGATGTTCCAGTTGACTCTGTACATTGTATCTGTCGACCATATTGATAGTTGAACTTGAGTTGTTATCTCACTGACAAAGGGCCTCTGGTGGGGGCCGAATTGGGATCAATCTGAATTGAAATTTTCCACCCTTATATGCTTTTAACTCTAATTCAGTTAGATTTTGCTGGTATGATTGATTTGGGTCAATGTTGTGCTGACTGGCATCATGTCTCACTTGAGCATTGTGTTCGTCTAAGCTCTGGTAAAAATTATCTCGATGTACTGGTTGGTTGAAAGTTTGGCCCTGAAAGAATGTGTTCTGCTGTTGCTGACCGAACAAGTTTAAGTCACTCTGGCCGAAGGTGATATTCTGATTGATTGAACTGACCTCTGTAAGGGCTCTGGAAAAACTGAAACCACTGGCAGCAGCTGGTGTTGGTTGATATGTTTGGTGGTTGTAGTAGGGTAAGCTGGGATTGGCTTGATTGTAAGTGTTAGAGAAGGGTTGAAAATTGCCGGGTAATGTTTGTTGGTTCGTCTCTTGCAACGCCTTAGTAAAGCTGAAGCCTGAAAGTGAAGATGATGAAGGTGCACCAATTTCCTCTAGGGCCTTAGTGAAACTGAAACCCCCCTGAGCTTCATGTGTGTCTCCTTCTCCAGGGTGCTCGAATCTACAATTTTGACCGTATCTGCAAAAACCTTTAAGGTAAAATCGACAAACTGGTGGCATAATTCGAGGAGATCAAATCAAGGACATTAGGCCGGTTCAATTGCACGAGGCGACTGTTTCATTTTCTGAGCAGTGCACGTGCGAATCCCACTCTGCAGTTGGGCTGAAACGATTTCTCGTCAAATTCTAACTTTACAGAGTTTTGATCCAAAGGCCTGGCCAGACCCGCAATCTAATCAGTACTATTGGTCTTTCAGCTCACAAATAGGCGGCAACGTTTACTTCCGTTACAACTTCCGTTGCATTTTGCCAAAACCGACCCATCTAACGTATCCATGTTGAAATATCACATGATAGCTTAGACCAGTTCTTGTGTGGCTAGCAACTAGAATTTAAGACACGAGTCACATATCGTCACCAACACTTGATACAACATGATAGCTAGAGAATAGAGAAATAATCGCCATAAACAGCCCCAATCACACTCAGTCATCTCCTGTCGAGCGGTCATTAGAGGGGCCAATTTATGTTTCAGACCAGTGTTCACTAGTACAATGATCAGTCTGCGCGCTTGTGACAGTCATCGCCCATTTACCATTGGAACGAGTATGACTACACATGCTGCATGCTTAGCAGGATTCAGCTCATTTCCCCAGTTTCAGAGAGGTCATTGGTGTCAACTTCCGTCGCTAATTCGACGACCAGTCTATCCAAACAGGCTTGCCAGACGCATGATTCGGTTCAGGATGAGTTTAGGAAGGCTGCCGGAAGGGCAAGAGTTGAGCTGCGGGGGTTTTATGAAACTCATCAAGCACTAGCCGATGTTTTCTACGCCTCATAGACTATGGTAGATTCTCACAGATTCGATCCCGTCAGAAGGTGTCAAAAGATAGTGCCTGCGGGCAGTCTACGAACCAATAGGAAGCAAGGAAGGCGAGACATCAGGGAGCTCGCCTCATACACCACCCTGTTGGCCATAGCTAAATCAAAGTGCGATTCAGTACTTCCGTCCCAGTTTCCGGCACACATTTGTCGAAAGGCGCTGCAAAACGTATACGAAAATGTTCACTATCACATTCTCCTGTTTTATCTCTTTTGAAAATTATCTCAAACAAAGGCTCACACTTTCCGCTAGACACTGGTCTCCTCTGTAACCATATTCTCGTATTCTTCGCTGGCATATCGCTCCCAGTCTGATATGACAACTCCATCCTGAACTATGTCGCGAGTGGACACAAATTCGCGCGATTCGTGTTCCAGGTACTTTTCCAGATTGATAAATGTGTCAAAAAAGATGGTCGCCATTTTGGTTCGTTTGAGATCGGCCAAAGAGATTTTGTTCTTCTCTTTGGGATTTATAAGATCCAATATCTGGCAGGCGGTGTCCAAGAATGGCAAAGCTTCAATATTCATCAATTCTAACCGTTTCATTTGTTCATAATAAAAATATTCTAGCTCATACATACTGATGAAACCGTCTCCATCCAAATCCATTAAACGAAACCAATACTCTATGGCCCTTCTATGTTTCTTGTCCTCCTCTGCTATTAGAAACCAGACAAAATCCGAATAGCTCATCTTTCCAGTGCGAGCTATTTGTTTTGAAACTATACCCGAAAAGATCCTATCGATAATGCGCGCCGAAATCGAGGCATCCTGATGTCTGGCTAGATCTTCCTTGCTAATCAACAAATCATGATCCTGGTCCAAGCTCCAGAATTTGCAATAAATAACATAGAAATGTTCGTAGGAAAAGTAATCTGTTATCTGATTGATGTCCTCCTCTGAGGAGAGAACCTGCAGAACAGGCAACAGGTTTGATCGCCTCAGTTCCTGAAGAGTGATTTTGCCCGTCCAACTGAGGTTGATATTGTAATATATACGCGCGACAACAGTCTCAATGTAGCGTAGATGGAAGTCTGGTGCAGCTCTCAGGAATTTGAGTCCAGGATGGTCGTCGATGACTGACTGAACAAGGGGCACGAAATCGTCAGGTAACAGGTAGTCTCTTTGGCCTAATGTGAGTAAGAAAACAAACCTAGCTGGTAGATCGTATGCCTGATTGATCAAGTGTTTCCAACAAATGAGAAACTGCTCGCAGCTAACCACTTGAATGGACTCCTTGTGCCGGGCAGACATTCCCTTGTTGGCGGTATCAATTGAGGCTGATTTGTGCAGTGGATTGCTCTTGCCGTTAGTCTTTTTTTCCTCTTTGCTGGCGCTTGTCGTCGTTCCAATCGGTTGCGACTGGGCAGTTTCCACTATTTGCTGGTGCGAGTTGCTCCTAAGTAACGGTTGCTTGCTCCGAACTGACGGCGAGCCAGTGAGTGCCTTTTGCTCTTGGGGCAGGCGTACATTGTTCGGATTGAGAGCCAACAAACTGGAGCGCCGCCTAGACAATGAGGCCAAGGCGGATCTTTCATTCTGGCCCAATTTGGCCTCACTGAATAGATCCGCTTTGGTGTCCAACAGATGTTTGACAAAAATCAGGAGGGGAATCTTGAAATATTCACTAAAGCCGCAGGCCAGGGCAATTGAGTGGAAATGTTTCTTTGAGTTTGGCCCCACCACTTGGGCGCTGGCGTCGGGAAATTTATCAAAACAAGCGACAATGTTGCGTCTCTCGAGTTCTATGTCGTAAGTGTTCGGCTTAGTTCCATGCGGATGGTAAAACTTTGGAATCAAACTGGCGCTCGAGGGTTTCCTCACGAAGGAGAGTCGCCGCTTCATTGGCCCACTTGCGCCCGTCTGAGACAATCTCCTTCCATCTGCTCCTCTTCGGCTATCTGGTGGGCCTGAGACGAGGCCACCGCCAACAGTTGGGCCCCTCTGTTGAGACTGTTGTTCCACCTCGCCACTTCTGCCCGAACTTTGGCGCCTCTGTTGCTGCTGCAGCGAGGAGACCTTGCTCTTGTATGCAGCCTGTTTGCTGGAGCCTGGAGACAGGGGTCTGGGCCTGTCGGCGACTCCATCAATGGTGACCACTGCCTCGTCCAAATTTGAGTCGCCATCGAAGTTTTCGCCCCACGAGGAGCCCGAGCTCAAGGAAGAGCTCGAGCCACTGTTGGAGGAGAGCGATCCAGAGCTTGGGGCCCGCTCGAACTGTTGCACTCGTTCTAGCACTGAGCCAGCGGTGAGCACCTTGACGGATGGGTCGGATTGGTGGACGTTGGAGCGATAGGTGGAGCTTGATGCGGCGAGCGCTTGTTGCAGCTGCATCTGTTGGGTGGCCACAACGCTGGCCATGGACCATGACTCGTGGATGAGCAGTTTGTTTTTGTTCCGCTGGGCTGCGGCCAACCTCTTTCTGCTGCGACACTTGGCAAACGGCTCGCCGCCCTCCCACTCCTTGCGCGCCCTGCTCACATTAACCTGCTTGGGCGGCTTCCTGCCCGAGAGGATGGCCTGTGGAATATGGCCCGCCTGGTGCAGAAATAGGGGCGCCCCCATGGCCTGGCCAGAGATGACCACGAAAGGGGGATTGCTCAGGATGTGCTCGCGCGGTTTGTCGTAGATGCGCGACTTGGCGTAGCTGACCACCGAGCCGCGGCCCGTGGTTGCCATGGCCAACTGGGGTGGTGGCAATATGTTGAACTGGGTGCGCGCCTTCACCACTACCTGTTGCTCTTGGCCTACCTCTTCCTCCTCCTCGTCTTTGTTTTCCCTCTTCTCCTTATCACTCAATGGTGCCCCCTTTGTAGTCTCCGAACTCTTCTCCCCACCTTGGATCTGGTTCGTCTTCTCGCCTCTCGTGTCCCGCTGGCCGCGCAAACTTTTATCAGACTTTCTCCGCTCATCAGTGCTCTTTGTGCCTCCCATTTGTTGTCGACTAGAGGCTGGACTGCTACTTCTTTCACTAGACTCTATCCTCTTCCCCTCTTGGCCCCTCTTATCCTTCTCACTGGCGGCCTCTCTGGTCCCGACTTGTTTTCCCTGCCTCGTCTGCGCACTCGCCACTCTGCTTGTGGCCGGCCCGCTTGGCTTCGCCCCCAATGCTTGCTGTGCCTTCTGGCCACTCTTAGCTGCAGTCTCTCGAGATGTCTCTTGCTCTCCTCTGCTCTTCACCTCACTTGTTGCCACTACTCCTTGCGAAGTCTGGCCCAACTCGCGCTCTGGCTGCTTCTGCGTGCCCAGCTCGGCTTGTGTCTGATTGAGATCTTGAGGTTTGTAAAAGTTTCCATATTTTGAGGCCCTGATACCTTTCCTCTTGCTGGGCTCTTGCTCGAATGCTGGGCCAGTGTTACTGGTGACGCCTGACGCTCCTGGCGCATTCACTACTCCACTGGGACCCTTCTGAGGGGCTGGCCCAGCATTGGTCTTGTTGCCGCCGGTGTGAGTCACTTGTGCAGAGGCCTGCTCGTCGGACTTTTTCAGGCCCCTCGCAGTGTTGCAATTGGCCGAATTGGTCACCCTATCTTCTTTCTCGCCCTCCTTCGACTCCCTCTCGGCTCCAATTAAAACCCGGCTTCCTTTCAATCTTTGCTCGACGTATTCGTCGTGCTTAACTTTGTTTGTTCGTGCATTCAAGCCGAAAACGAGCTTGTTGTTGTTGTTGTTGTTGCTGGTTGTGGTGTTGTTGCTGCTGGCCGTCTCATGTGGACGCCCTAAGGAGGAGCTCGTTTTCTTCAAATCGGGCTCGTTGTTGTTTTTGATGCCCATTTTTCCCCCACCCTCAGACTTATCGCCCGCAACAAGCTCTGACCTCCTGATTGTGCTCATCTTAATGGGGCCTATTTTCCCTTTCAAGCCAAAACTATCTGCTCCAAGTCTTTCTTATAATTTTGCCTCATCTATTTACTCTAGACAGTCTCAGTTTAGTTTGCCTCCAGTCTAGAGATGAGGTGCAACACAGTTTGGCGCTCGCAACAACATCCACGCGCTTTATGTGATACTAGGGGCTATTCATTCGCTAAGTTTCTTGTATGTCTATTTTTCGATGGGGAGCTGCTTTGTTTTCTCTGTTCTCTCTCTCTCTCTCTCTCTCTTTCTCTTGGCCTGTGTCTAATTGACTTGGCAGTTGGTTGCAATCCGCCTCAATGCACATATGTTCCGAGCTATTTCTTTCGTCTCTCTTTCTCTCCCTCTCGCCCTGCCAGACGGCCGGTGCACTTTAGTCGCCGCTCGTGCTGAGATTCTTCTGCCAACAAACAACAAGCTAAATGAGTTATCACGCCCAGGCGATAGTTTCTGATGCGACTACTGGCAGACAACTGACGAGAGCCGCGCCTTGTCTTGCTTGGCTCCCTTTTATTTCTTCAGACTTTGCACTTGCATTCATCTAGACGCTCAGAGGATACCTTCGAGCGCCTAGCGCAGAAAAAATCATACAAAACTTCGCGCACACTCCTCGTCATGTCCGCCCATAGCATTGCTTGATTCTCTCGTCTGTCTAATTAATACGGAGCCCACTTCTTCGGTCAATCGTTGTACATATAACAACTGTGAACTTTGGATGGAAGCAATGGAAGAATCCTTACACAAATAGACACAATTTCGCAATGAAATTCTAAAGCCGCAGTTAGAGCCTTGCCCATGGGACAGATTTTCTATTTCCGAACATGATTGGCTTCTCAGTCGGGGGGCGACGACAAAATTGGCTCGAGAGCAACAAATCGGCCCAATCTTGCGACCATCTTATGGACTCGTTGCTTTCAGTTCCTCTAGCTAGACTATTGCCATTCGTCTGGAACTATGGCGTGAGGGAGAGAGACAGAGAGCGAGTGAGAAGAACTCGGATCGTTCTGGGCCCATTTGGTAAGATAATAAGAGGCCGCTGATGTTTCAATGTTGTTGTCTTTCCATCGCGTTTTCTGAGTCTCCATCGCGCTAAGAATCGAGGGCGTCGAGCTCAGGCTCACTCACTCGTCCAGTTCAAGCGGCCCGACCCAGCGGCCGCCCCTCCACCAAGAGGCAGACAGGCTTGTCCCACATCACCACGGCCCCCTGCCCCCGAGTCAATTTTCGAACGGAAACCCTGCCGCCTTGGGCCGAACTTAGTCATTATAGGAGCGAAAGTTTTCTTTAACGGTTAGTTTTGCAAGCTCTGTCTGTCTCGCCTTTTCTGCTTCAATCTTTTTTCTTCTCTGGAAAATTTCCAAGCTTGAGGCGAGATTTTGTCTCAAACTCGCTCGCATACGGCCAAGCATTTAAACTCTTCGTTTGCATACTAAGACCGAGCGAGATGTGTCTCAGGATACACATTAAAACAGTCTGCCTAGTTTAGATGAAGCCTAAACATGGATCCACGTGCATGTAGATTGCTGGAAAAATGGCTCCCATTCTCTTGTCTCGACTCTCAACTATACTCTTACTCTACCATCTTTACACTCACACAAAGCATCTAGATGCGTGCAAAATGTGTACATGCTATCCGCTTGATTCTAGTCTCTTTACCTTAGTAAGCTCTCACTCTCTAGCTAGGAAAGATTCAAGCGGAAAGAGCCTCGCGGAGACGTGTCGAAGTGGATGAAGATAGAGAGGACGAGCCGGTTGAAGTGATAGCTAGTCGCCTTGTAGCTTTCCTTCTCTGTCCAGAAAGTTTGCTCCCATCTCTTTCTCCTTCTCTCTTTCTGGAAATGTGTAACCTCGATATATCCGAACACAGTTGCCAATCAAAGATTTTCGTCACTCAGTACCCTCGATCTTCGCATCTGGAGGACCCCCGAAAGCAAGCTCTGCCGCTTATAAAAGTATAAACAATTTTATTCTATGATCTTACGAGTCTTATAGTAGGAAGGAAGTCTTATACTTTGCTCTCTCTACGTTATATCACGATAAGGCAAGTTTGAGGGATTATTTGCATGATCCGGGGGAAGGATGTAACGTCGTCGCTCCTTGGCCATACTGATTCTTATGTTTGCCCTTTCATGCGCCACAAACAACATACGCCCACTGATGGTCAGTGCTAGCACCCAAACCACGAATGATGACCATAGACTGAATTGACCTGTCTCTAAGTCGGTAAAAAATCCATCCACTTTGATTGCCTGAGTGTTGTTCGATATCACCATTGAGGCCGCTGCAGCCTCGCAACCTTTCGAAAAGCGTTCTTCGACAGCATTGCACCAAGTGGCAAACCCTGCCGAGACTATGATACCACTTATGAGTATGAACAGTGATAACAGTAAAGCAAAGAATGTCATCTTGAATGCTATCGCAAACGTCTCCCTGGTTCCTTTGTACAGCATCAGAGATGTTTTGAAGAGTTCATAGAAAGCTACTACTATGGATAATCCGGCAACAAATATGGAGAATATACAATAGAACCTCGTTGCCCAATCGGGGGTGAATTCTCCATTATCCTCATATCTGCCTGTTGTGAAGAGTAAACAATGGGTCGAAAATGAATATAGATGGTGCGTTAAAGATGTAACAAAACTTATACCCAAGATAACATTGACAGAATAAGCTGCGCACAAGATGACCAGAAGCAACATCCTATCTATATGACCTCCATTTCTTTTCCGGTAAAGCTAATCCACCAATGGGTGGATACACAAGGGATTCCAACTATCTGTTTTGATGATAATTATGAGCTGCAAAAACTTCCCGCATCTTCGCATTCCCGATGGTAAGAATAATCGTCTCGCGCAGCATGATTTCATACGTCACCGCGTGTCAACCACGACACCCGGTAACCTCGTTCTCTCACATGATCTGATTTAAGGTAAATCTGTTCAGTTTGGTTTATTGATTATATTTATTTATTTTTACAATCAAGAATTCATTCGCCAATATGGCCGCCTCAATCGTGCAGAGAAAGTCCAACGAGAAGTTGATAGAATACAGAAAGATGGAGACTGACATCCAGGATAGATGGAGAGCGGCCAAAATATTCGAGGTAGATGCCCCTGATGATTTGAATCAAGAAAAATACTTTGTCACTTTTCCTTACCCCTACAT
>Ga0058701_10005339_pt1 | contig 10642 bp, 7 predicted proteins | sample AgamicOrMae_FD_97039 | JGI IMG/M metagenome (GOLD analysis project Ga0058701, IMG submission 97039) | Agave microbial communities from Guanajuato, Mexico - Or.Ma.e | ecosystem: Host-associated > Plants > Phyllosphere > Phylloplane/Leaf | place: Guanajuato, Mexico | collected 2012-06-04 | reverse complement strand
GCCGTTCGGAAACAGAAAATTTTATATTAGAGGATCTTTCCACCTCAGTTTGTCACAATTTAAAAAATATCACCCATCTGGAAACCACAAATTTATTGATTTAGACATTTTTCAAAGCTTTCAATTTCGTATTTTAATGGAAAAAATCCTTCCAATTTCTCTTAAACTAAATTTCACTCTAAATACTTTGGGCTGTTGTAGGTTTATCTCTAGTATTTTTTTTTAAATTCAGTACTACAGTATCAGGAAAAGGCAATGTTTTGACTGATACTGAGTTAGACTAAGTTGGTTTAGGTGTATGTAACTTAAATTAGATGAGGTTAAGTTAGGATAGGTTACTTAAGTTAGGTTAAATTAGGTTAGGTTGAGTTTGGTCAAACCACTTAAGGTTGCTGCTTTTCCATTACTTCGTAGTTGGAAGAAAAATGTGTTTTCGTTTCTGAATCGCAGCATCTGCAGGTGGCCGAATTGACGTACTCCTTTCATTGCTGCGCGTTCCGCTTCCCCGCAAGACACGATCCTGAGAGGCATCGAATGCACCAAGTAAGTCCAACTCAAATTCCGAGTGAAAACCAATCAATTCTCGATGAAATTTACCCCAAAACGAGTGAAACTTTCTCTTGTCAAAAGAAGGTCTCGTAAATTCAGTGGAATCTTGGTTATACGTCCAAGACGGGACTAAAAAATTTGGACGTAGAACTGAGAGGGATGTACAAGTGAAAATAATCCTCCGCATAACGCCATGCAAAGTATTCTGGACGAGACTGTACCCATTGGACGTACAAACGAGGGGGACTTCCAACTGAGAGACGTATAACTGAGACTGTACTGTATTTGGTATTCTCGCAGCTGTACCTGGAGCAATTGTGCAACGGGGGTGGCGCCGGCGACGGCGGGGACGCCAAGCACTCGTACCTGGCGGACGCCGGCGCCGACGGCTGGGACGACCGCGTCATCGGCTTCGACTACGGCTGGACGGAGGACGCCGCCGCGTCGGCCGCACCAGCTCCGCCGGCGTGGGGCGCCTTCGAGGGCCACCCGGAGCGCCGACGGAGGGCCGCCAAGGACCACGACGGCTTCCCGGCGCAGTTCGTCGATGACGCCTTCGGGGAGATCATGGCCGACGACGGACTCCAAAACAACCATGTTAGTCTTATACGACGACTGTATTTAGTTCATACTGTGGTGTTTTGCGTCAGTTCATCGTTGATCGTGGTGTCCAGACCGGCGCGGCGGCTTGTATGGTCGAGCTGTTTTAGCCGTAGGACTGTATTTTCTCTTTTTCTCGCGTAAGGGTGGCCAGAAACTACTCGTTAAATTTATTCTTACGTTATAACTAGTCAATTCACTCTTTTTAGCAGGTTTTATTTTATATCTATGGGTTATTTCTACCATAGTTAAATCTTTTATTACAGTTTGAGGATTAACGACCAACTATTCTGAGTTTGCACGCTCTCCCCTCTCTTTCCACCAAACTCTGTTTTTTCACTCGCTCAGGTCCACCATGTGTAATCCGGGGCATCCCCATCCGATGAGGACGCTCCGGATTACAAATGGCGGACCTGAACGAGCGAAATAACGGAGTTTAGGGGAGAAAGAGGGGGGGGAGATCGAGCCAACTCAGAATGGGAATATACCGTTAAATGGAAAGTTTTACAGAGAGGTAAAACTTTATACACCCCCATTTAGGTGTTATTTCGTGTATCCCAATAAGGATACACCAAGCGAGATGAAAGCTAAGTAACGTCAGGTGATATGCATTATTCCTCGCTCTACACGGCTCTCGCTAACAATTCGGATGCCGCTTAATTCTCAACAGTAGTGACTACCCCTAAAAAACAAGTAGCTTTGAGCGCGGTAACAATCTATTAGGTGCCATATGGCAAGCTTGGCTCCGTTCATATTTGCCCCATAAAGTACTACGCTGGAACAACAAACTGTAAACTTTAAAATTGAGGGGGTAAAGATACCTCGACAATGAAGTTGACAACCTTGAAGATTTGATCGGAGCAACAGCGATTTTGAGGCTCATGTTCGTGACCAAGATTGATCCACAATTTTATGCGTCAGGAACGACCCACGTCAGATGACCACGACCTGCCTCCCGTGTGGCACAAGGCGGTGACCCCTCCTCGGAGCGTGCATGCTCTGTGCGGGAACCTCTCCATCGGGTAAGCAAAGCCCATCTGTTTTTGGATGTCTTCGAGAAGGCCGGGCGCTGAGTGTGTGTTTGATGCAAAGGCGCGTGGAGGTGCGCTGCAGTCCCGCCCCCGACGCCCTGAACCCTTGCGAGGACATCATGGGGTACGCGTGGCTGCGGGTGTTCGTGTGGGCCGTGGTGGGCGCCACCGTCGCCGGCAACCTGGCGGTCCTAGGCGTACTCCTGGCCAACATCGCCGCGCTCACGGTGCCCAAGTTCCTCATGTGCCACCTGGCCCTGGCCGACCTCTGCATGGGGCTCTACCTTCTGCTGCTGGCCGCGATGGACCTGCGGAGCTCTGGGGAGTACTTCAATTTTGCCTGCGCCTGGCAGATCGGTAAGCTGTACGACTTCTCTTGGTTTAGTCCTTAAAAAATACCCGTTTCAGGGAGTTCTATACCTGTTTTGGGCGTAAAACTAAAACGGGGGTAGTATTGAGGTTGTTTTTCAAGATAGACCTAAATTCAGCCACATTAATGGAAAGCTCTCGGCCAGACCTATTAAATGATGTGGCTGAACATAAGTCTATCTTGAAAAATAACCTAAATACGCAACTACTTCCGTTCTAGTTTCACACCCAAAACAAGTATGGCATTCCCTGAAACGGGTGTTTTGATTTTACTGTGTACCAAGTCTCCGTTTGCTCATGTCAAAATATACAAATTACTGTAAGCTTAAAGAGTCGCATTTTCCACGCCTTGTGTTCTATGGTTTAAATTTTCAAAACAGTATAAGAATGAGCGACGTACGAGAGAGTTGGTTAGGTTAATCTGCCTGTTAAGCCTAGATACCCAAGAAGACGTATAAAAGCTACAAAGTACTGCAAGTTTTAAGGACCGCATTTTCCGCCCCTTGTGCTACATGGTTTAAATTTTCAAAACGTTATGAGAATGACCGACGAACAAGACAGTTAGTTAGCATAGCTGTTTAGCCTAGGTAACTAGTTTTTTAACCAAGGTGGCTTGTGCGTCGCTCGACTACCGCCATAAGTTTGATGTTGATTATTCCTCAGCGGCAAGCTGCTGCCACCGAGAAGTCGCTTCAGATTGGCTGTGAGGTTAACTTAGGTTAGGTTTTGCGCCTCTTGCTTTGCTCCACTCGGCAAGGTCGTGGATCACAAGAGGTAGAAAATACAGCCTTTAAAATTTAACGCTAGACTACTCGTACCTTGAGACGAGATTAAAAGTTGTGTACTTTATCGAAAAACCTTACCTTTTTGCAAAACCTTATTGTAAGCACTTCAAACCTCTAATTCAATTATACCTAATACCTTATTCGTGTTTTTCTTGATCGAGTTAAATGTGCAATCAAGTGACACCTTTCTCTAAACTTGAGCGACCTCCCTTTCGGTGAAAAACTAAATCTCGGCCTTTCTGGATATCGTCCAATCACACCGTATCCCTACCGTTTCTAAGAAAGCTAAATCTGTTGATTGCCCTGTAAGAAGCGAAAGTTTTTTTTTACGAATTTCCGCGACTCCGCGAGCAATAATTTCAGCGAAACCTTCTTTTTATTTCTAAAGAGTGTACTTTGTCGAGTATCCTCTATTTTAAAGTAATAACCGGAAGTAGACCTCTAATATGAAGGTGGACGCTCTAATTATCTAGCGACGCAATAAAAGAGATAATCAGAACAAACAACGGCCCGCGCAAGCAGGTGACTAATGAAAGAATATTGCGCAGGGCACAATTCTCACCGCCTTGTTTTCCAGAGCCGGGTAGCCAATATTGCTCGAGTTACCAAACACTTTGAAATATTTTTGTTCGCAGAGGTTGGCTGCAACGTTGCGGGCTTTCTCACCGTCTTCTCGAGCCAGTTGTCTATTTTCACGCTTTGCGTTATTACGCTGGAACGCTGGTTCGCAATCACCTACGCCATCGATCTGAATAAAAGGCTCCGACTTGGCGCCGCCGCCCACGTTATGGCCGCAGGGTGGATTTATGCCTTGACTATGGCCATCCTACCGCTTGCAGGAGTCTCCAGCTACTCCTCAACGAGGTGAGGTGCTGAGGCGCCCGCGCAAACAAAGATAGGCAACCCGAGGTACATGCGCGTCGTGCGGTTGCCTATCGCTTGGTTGACAGGGGCTCTCTTACGTGAATCGCTACGACGTCAACTGTAGTTTTTGAGTGTTTTTTGAGAAAAGCTTTAGTAACTTTGTCGAAAATGGTTGATGTTCACAAGAGCCGCACTTATTTCTCACTATAAGGGAAGGAAGAGCTAATTGATGAGGTGATTTGTCATAAGGCGAGGCAGTGTAGCGATCAAACATCCTTAACCCACTACCGCCCAGCGATGCCATTCGGCTATAGGTTACCAGAATAGGTTTGCGATATGAACATCTAAAGACTAGAGATTTGCGAAGAGTAGATTTGTAACTCGTTTATCTAAATTGACACTTCGCGCAAGGCGCCGCGTTGAGTGTCCAGTTGCGTAAGTCAAATTACCGGCTTATTAAGACGATGTCGAGAAAGGAAATATTGCGGATATAACAATAACATGTAGTAGGCCAAACGGGAGTTTGGTTAAAAGAGCTCGTTTGTTGCAGTATTTGCCTGCCGATGGACTCGACGGGAGCGGCCGGCCTTTCGTACCTGGTGTTCCTCCTGCTGATGGCGGGCCTGGCGTTCGTCGTGGTCCTGGTGTGCTACCTCCAGATCTACCTGTCCCTGGGCCCGGAGACGCGGCGGCGCAGGAAGCGGCGCCGGCCCGTGCCGCTGACGTGCTCGCCGCCGCCGATGACGCCCTCCGGCAACGGCCGCGGCGTCCCCGTCCCCAAGGCCTCCCTCACCGAGCTGTCCGTGGCCAACAAGATGGCTCTCCTGGTCTTCACAGACTTTACGTGCTGGGCCCCGATCGCCTTTTTCTCCTTGACCGCCCTGGCGGGACACCCTCTCATCTCCGTCACCAACTCCAAAATACTCCTGGTGTTCTTCTACCCGTTGAACGCTTGTGCCAATCCTTTCCTCTACGCGATACTCACTGCACAGTACAGGAGGGATCTCTGTCTTCTTTTAGCAAGGTCAGTTACCGTTTCCTCCTTCAAAATGCATTGTGAATTCGAAAGCTAGAATTGTATGCGCTTAGTGTATTCGCATGGGTAGCTGTCATAAGCGCCAAAAACCACAAGCGCTAATGCCGCAAGCGCCAATCCGTAACCGCCAAACGAGAAAAGTCGCAAACGCCAAAGTTCTTAACCGCAATACTAACCTTACCTAACCTAACCTAACTTAACCTAAGTTAACCTAACCTAACTTTACCTAACTTGACCTAACCTAACATACACGAACTTTGGCGTTTGCGACTTTTCTCGTTTGGAGGTTACGGACTGGCACTTGCGGCGTTGGCGCTTGTGGTTTTTGGCGCTATCGAATGCCCCCCTATTCGCATATCGTTGTCAAGCCTAGAGCGCCTCAAGGGAGAGAGGCGATAACTGCGGTGTGAGTTCATTTGTAGGATGCATTTCAGCTCGGCGATGCAATTTAAAACACAAGGGGTGGAAAATTCAATCTCTCAAAACAGTGCTCTTACGATGAAAATGCGTCACCGCTCATAATAATGAAGTAGCAAAGTCCAAGAAAATGGGGATATGAAATTTTAAAAACTGTAAAGAACACTGTCATTAAAAAGAGCTCAGAAAATAATGAAGATCACCACCAACCACGCACCGATAAGATCAGCCGATAGCTAAAAAATTGACGTTGAATTTGCCTGTGACGTCATTCATATCAATATCGTATGAGTGGTGACGTCACTAGCGACTTCAACCTCGATTTTTTAGCGATGAGATAATCAAATCGGTGTGCGATTTGTAGAGTTCTTCATTGTTTTCTGAGAAGTGTTTTTAAAAATTCGTATTCTTCCCCATTTTCTATTTCTTTCTAGAGTACTAATATGAGTGGCTGTGTTTGTAGGTATGGTCTGTGCACGCGATTGGCCCAGAGGTACAAAATGGCGACGCACTCTAGTCCTACGACCAACAACTCTAACCAGGCAGTGGCTCTCGCGGGGAGAGGCGACGGCTGTGCGGACTACCGCTCGTCGCTCCTCATGCCCAACGCCACCAGAACATCCAGGCTTCTCTCCGTTGACCAAGACAGTCGAGACGAAGCTTTTGTATGAAATGAACGCTCTCTCCAATATGGGACTCTGTTACCTCTGTTTTAGGCTCTTCCGGGAAGGAATGGTAGCCTGACACTTTATTCCCTAAGAGTGAACGATTGACCCTAACCGAGGGTCTGCGATCCTGCAAATCGCTACCGTCTAGTGCACGCGATCAAAGGAGAAGATTCGTGTTGGCGAATTTTTAAGAACTGAGGAAGCAAAGTATGGGGGCTATGCTCCCTAATGTAAGGTCATTTAAAACGTGTTTTATATGACCTAACCCTAATGTGTACAGTCGAGTCTCGATGTAACGAATCTCGATACTTCAGTAGTAGGTAATGCTCGATGGTGCGTATTAATAAATATCTTCATATCCCGGCGATGTCGCATAAGAACCGCAACAAAGTACGAAGATTCTCGACAGTATGTACAAATGTTGATAGTACGCAATATTTCCTCGGTCTCTTGGATTAAGTACTATCGAGACGCGACTGTATATCTCTTTACTGCCGAGGAGACAACTCTTTCAAAGGCTGCGTTTACCAAACGAGATTTCGCGCCGGAAACTGTATGTACTATGTGCTTTTTGAATGGTCTGAAAGCCTATTTATTTTTTCGAAAATTGAAGAGATTTGGTCTGGTTTCGTGAAACTCTTGGTAAGGGTGTATATTCTGGGCGAAGATCGGATATACAGAGATTTCAGTGTATACGGTAATCGCGATTACATAAATTTCGTTCCACGATTGCCGAAGTTAGAGCTCTCTCAATCTAAAAACCTGAAAAAGTTCGTTTACTTTTTTCTTTGAAATGAGTTTTTTCCTCAATTGATTGGTATGTTTCTTCAGTAATCAAAACAAGAGGAATCTAGTGTAACTTTGAGAGGTCAAAACTGCCCCTAAATTGAGGAATGGACTTTTCTCTGGGGCACATGATGTAAATTTGTGTTGCCTGCAATATTTGCTGTCGACAGTGTCGATAGTCCCTCCCTCTTTTCCTTACGTTTTTTGGTTGTTTGTTTGTCCTTTTTTAAGTATTGACGAAACGGTTATTACGCGGACTTACCGTATATTGTGGTAAGGGTGAATGAATGACTCGCTGATTTTAAAACGTTACAAAGCTCTCATTTTACAAGCTGCTTTAGTTGTGCATTAAACATATGGATCAAAAATAGGCGCAACCCAAGTTTAGCGCTCTGATTGGTCAGCGAGAGAAAGAGAGAGAAGACACGGATTGCCGTTCGCGCAAGTGAGACAGACATACTCGCCTGCATAGTAAAAATGGCCGCCGCTCCTATACCGCCCATGTATAGCGGCCATATTTACTATCGTCGGTTACGCCTCTTTGGCGATCAAGGTCTTGTATTGTGCAGCACGGCCTAATAATCGTTGTCCACACAGGAAATTCTTCGGTGAAACACATACCAACTGGTTATCCTATGAATTTTGCAACTTCTGTTCTCGAAGTAGACGTAAATGAAATACATCTACCAGACTATCTGTCCGTATATTTCACAATATAAGATCACGTCAAAAATCCATTTACAACCGGGTCGTTCATATATTTAGAAACAGCTTGAAAGCGGAGGGGAGTTATACCAGTATTACGTTTTGTAGAGGGGAGAAACGCCAGAGAACGTGTTATAGGGAAATCAAATGACGGCATACGTCTGATGATTTGATACAAGGACGACCCTCATAGACTGGCAATGAAGCTACCTTCAGATTCGACTTCGAGGGCCTTCACTGGATTGAGGATAAACTTAAAATATTGAGCAATCTTATGTTTCAAAACTGATTGTGATTATTTTAGTATTTTAAACTGATGTACACCATAGTAATAGAACTGAAAATGACCATTTCAGTTACTCAGCTAACAACCTTCAATTGGATCTTGGTTTTCTTTTACCTGGAAAAAATAGTCGATTGTATTTTCTGCAGAGTGAAAGGAACACACATAGATTCCATCTAATGAAGTAGTCATCTAGTCAATGAAATTTGTGATACTCAACGATCGTTGTGTTGGCTGTGAAGTCAAGTAAACGTCCCAGATTTATTTTTAGTGTTTTTTTGAAGTATCCACTGGAACGGCTGGTCCGCTTGTGGTTGCTGTTATTCTCATCTTAAGAATTTAATATCAGCTTTCTTTTGACTTGTTGCGAGGTGAAGGACATCCGGGAGACTTGCAGGGGAAAACTTAATTTGAAACCGACCCTCTGTGGAACTTGTGAAAGTGTTTTGTCTTCCATATTACCGTAGTTTTAAAAATTGTAAATTTTTAAAACTTTTATACGCTAAAATAAACCGTGACCTGATAGTGTGATACCGAAATAGATGTATGTTTTTATGAATGTATTGTTCAATGTGATTTATGATCTGATGCGTGTAGTGTGTGCTGTACAGAGCTAACGGCAGTGAGTTTGATGTGAACTGATGTATATTTATGATGACCTAGAATGTATACGATGACCCTTTAATGTTCGGAAAATGAAACACCTGGATAAGCTTAATTATTTCCCTCTCTTCTGCTTTTGCTATTGCACCAATCCCTCGAAAAATATCGGGAGAGAAATTCTTTAGCGTCGAAAAATATATGACCTTTGTTGAAAACTATCCAATTTCTCGTTAAAGATGAAGATTTCTGACCCGTGAAAAGGAAGCGTGCCTTGGCTGAGCAAGCATTGATGAAGAAGGACTTTAAAAGAATCTTAGACATATTTTCAAGTAACTGCGAAAAGATGATTGGTTCGTCGTATCAGCAGTTTTTGACAAACTCTTTTTGGAATACCGGTATCAATTTTCAAAACTCTCCATTAAAAAAATGATGGAAATAAATGGACCTTAAAACCTGATGTTCATGGTAGTACTGTACCCCGTGAACTGGACCCGATGTGTTTTATCGAATACAGCACGCTAAAGTGTACCGTGCCTCAACTTCAAGAACGGGACGGTCAAATTTGCTTATCGTAGAAACATTAAGATAAGGTTGACTGAAGTTGGCGAGTCAATAATAATGCATCGCTCAAAGTGTACAGTGGATATTGTAAGACTCTATATAGCAATACAAGGCCAAGGTCGTACTTGATACCGTTAAAACTGGTTTACATCAATGGTGCATATCAATATCATCAGGGTAGGCAGCCCTAAAAACGCGGTACAGTCAGTCCAAAGACTTTGCACGCAGAGCATGCCAGAACCACCAATGCAACCGCCCTCCACCCTCCAGCCGTGAAAGTGAGCAAAAACTACGAGTAAGTAGAAAAGTAGGCCCAGCAAGCTTGCGAAAAGCCTTGAATTATTTTTTTTAATGAATGCTAATCAAAAAACAATAATTTAGTGACCTTATAAATTTATTATTTCTCTTATTTTGTATCATCAACTTTGCAGCATAGCCCATATTATTTTGGTCGAACAGTAACCTACACTACGAAAATCAAGACTAAAGATCAAGACCGAGAGAGATTAAGTTGGCTGCTAGTCGCGCGAAAACCAAAGAACAGCAGGTTCCTCTAGCGTGGCCGGCTACAATAACAATAACACGGTTGACAAGTTGACAGTGTAACTAGCTCTCTCTCCAACAGTGTTTTGGCTGGTCAGAATGAGACTAGTGCCGTCTCTGTCCCTCGCTTCCCTCACTCAGCAAAGACAACAAAATTGTTGGGAGCTGTTTTCGATGTTTCGAACTCAGCACCTGCACGCTGGCGCTGCCCGGCTGGCATGCTGATCTCGTCAGTTTTTCATAAACGTGTGAACAACAATCAGGCCGTTTCCGTTCAAGGTAAGCGTTTATCTTTAAATTAGTGCACCAGATGAAGTGAAATATTTATCGTGATAGCTCGCTGTACCCAACGTAATCTAATAAATACAATTTTAGCTTGCGATTGAAGCGTAGCCCTGTTTTACTCACAATAAACAAAGTAGTTCCGGATTGTATCTTACTAAAATGTTTGGTTTGGTTTTGGCTGTCGCGCTTTTCTTTTAAAATAATTACAGAAACATTAACTGGTAGTACTGCCGGTAAGTGCCTATGACACGCGGAAATTTACGAGTTGAATAACCTTTGTTGTGTAGCGACGTTGTGGTAAACAACAGCTTTTTTCTAATTCGCGTTTAGTATGCCCATCCATCTATACGAGTTGTTGAATTACAAATATGTCGATGTTAATACCTAGATCAAACATTTGTGCTACACTGTAAACGATCAAAATATTTTGGGAAAAGGGTCATTTTATGAAAAGAAATCATTTTTACTTTTATATTTTGTTTGGAAGTGTCTATTGACCCGATTGCCCCATTTGGGATGCGTCAGGTTGGTTACTCGCGTTTAAGTCTCCATATATT
>Ga0058701_10005338_pt1 | contig 10643 bp, 5 predicted proteins | sample AgamicOrMae_FD_97039 | JGI IMG/M metagenome (GOLD analysis project Ga0058701, IMG submission 97039) | Agave microbial communities from Guanajuato, Mexico - Or.Ma.e | ecosystem: Host-associated > Plants > Phyllosphere > Phylloplane/Leaf | place: Guanajuato, Mexico | collected 2012-06-04 | reverse complement strand
GGCGGGCTCAGCCTCAAACTTACCTTCGTTTCATAACAGCCTATTTTCCCGGTTGAAAATCCACATCTAAGGGCCGGCTCGGCGGATGCAAATAAAATAAGCAGATTTCCCTTCCACAGTGAACAAAAATAATTTTACACCAGGGTATTTTTTTTGGAGATGGACTGCTTTGAAGGCCATCAGTTTTGTTTTTTTTTGCAATGTACTTTAAATTTTTAAGTTGCATTCTTTACACTTTGTTACCAAGCCGAACCAATAGCGAAGCGTTGTACGGGGCACCTTCTTTGACCTGAACAATCCTTAGCACGACTTGTGCCGCTCAATGCTTGGTCTCAAATACTGGTGCCAAAAAAAGAAGCATCTAAATGGTTAAAGCTGAACGGAACGTTTGAGAAGCGACGTACAGGGCACCTAATGGTGAATGTTAAAGATATGTATTACTCTATATCACTTGAAGTTGAACCCATTACAGCCCGAAGTATTTGGAGTGAAGTTCAGTTTATGAGAAATTGGAAGGATTTTTTTCCCTTTAAAACACGGAATTTTAAGCTTTGGAAAATGCCTAAATAAATAAAGTCCAGGTTTTCAGAGGGGTGATATTTTTAAATTGTGACAGAACTGACAACAACTGAACAGATCCTCTAAAATAATTCGTTCTGTTTACGAACGGCATTGTTAGGCGGTAGTCGGTTGAAATGATTCAGAGGATGAAGTTCCACGGCATATGTCCGTGAAAAAGTTGGATGTACAGGGGAATGCTGTAAACCAGGGTTTCAGTATTACACTGGTTCGGGCAGATAATCATGAACATAGATTTCAAAGCGAAATAAATTTAAAACCTTGCCAAATATGGCCAGACGGTCCCCTTTCCAAAAATTAGCTTTTATTTTAAAAGTACTGAGCCAATGTGGAACGCACTTGAGCCACGACTGGGAAGTAAAGTAGGTTAAGAACGAAGAGGAAACATGAAAGGAAAGGATTTCCCGGAGACAGATGGGACTAGACAATCAAAATATACAAGGATCGTTTTCCAACTTTTCCTTCCTTTTTTCCTAACCAAACGCGGCGCAGATATTCTCCCCAGTCCTAATTTCCCCCCTCAAAGAGTAGAGCTGTAGGCCGCGACAGTTTTGGGTTCATTGTCCGAACTTCTTTTGTTGTTTCCATAGAGTCGTTGTAAATCAAGTGGATAACTTTCCTCTTCACGCCTTCGTATTCCTCTGTCGCTGAAAATCCGTAAGACTCTTTATTGACTTTAGACCGTTAAATGACCTTTCAATACCAGATCAAAATTGTGGTTATTTTACAATAGGCTTTAAAATATTTACACATTGAGAACAAAAATTTAATAAAGTACATTGTGTAGGCCTAAAAAAATAACTACTTGCGTATCTCACATATTTTTGTTTTGAGTCTCTTGTTACATCCATGCCCTTATAATTAGAAAATGTTTGAAAAAGGCCAGTGATTACTTTGCAGTTATCGTTGTGCTATAGAATCATTAAACTATCGTGTTTAGCGTCGTGTGTTCTCTTCACATCTTCGTGAAATACTGATCGCTTTCTTTTACTGTTATGTTGAAGGCGGAAGTACTATCGCGATCAAAAGTTCGTGAACACTTTCTCCGCCCAAGCAGCTGTCAGGTTGGTAGACCCTCCTCCATACACTGCCTTGCGTTTCTCTGACCTTGGGTCGGCCAATCAGTCTTCTCCTTCCGAGAATTAAAACCAATTCTTCCAACTGAATTGTAGCTTTCCCACAGAAAGGTGTTCACGAACTTATTCGCTGTAGAGCGGTCATGCTGTACGAGCTGAGTTTGAGTGAAGTGCAGAGATAGCTTCAGCAACCCTTCAAACACAAAAATAAGTTGCTCCTTTTTTTTGCGAAAATTGAATTGTTCACTTTTTGGTTATTCTACCTTCTAAAGTGATTCAACCTTTCAGTACAGTTTGAGGATAAATGACACCTAACTGCGTAAATGCGGTTAGCCTGTGATCGGGCCGCAATCTTCGGTCTAGCTTCGCTGTCGCTCATTGTCAGTCCTGATCAATCCATATGAGGCTCCCTCGACGGCAGGCTTTAAGCCATATGCCGCCTTATTGTTTCTCAGCGGCAGGCTGCTGCCACGGGAAAGTAAGTGACAGAATGCGTACCCTTAGGTTAGGTTACAATAAGTAAGGTTATGTCTGCCTTGCTACGCCCAACATGATGACGAGAAAACAAGAGGGACAGATTTCAACCCAATATGTACAGTGTGCCCCTCTTACAACAACCATAAAGATTGCTCCCTCAAACCTGATCTTTAGCTTTACTGACAATATTACTAGCCGTGGCCTTGCATAAGTAGGCAATTGTAGCTGATTAGATCGGCATGAAGCGCTCGCAGAAACCTGGTTTGGCGAAGAGCATGCATAGAGGGCACGCGCTGAGCTTTTTGTGGTTGTCCTCCTCTTCTCCCCTCTGGCGAGGGCAAAGGGAAGTTGTGGTCAGCCGTAACCTTGACCTCTACGATGCCAGGGAAAGGAGAGTAGCTCGGTAGCGCCCAACAAAAGTAGCTCATTTGGAAAATAGACGTTAATTTAGACCTTTGCTGGGCGCTGCAGCGTCTTACTGCTCAAGGTTGGACTAGATTTGGCGTGAGTTTTGAAGTGGAATAGAATTGCCGGAAAGAAATTGAAGGCTTGAAGTACTGATAAAGTACGTTGAAGACGTCTTAGATGTCTTGAAAAAGCCCAGACTCATGAAGGCCTCCGTGCACCTAGATCCTACGGTTATATGCTGGAATGCTCCTTCACGTTCCGATGCTTCGATGAAGAGGTAGTGTTGCTGAATATGACATAGTTTTTATCGATGTTTTTTTTTCTCTTCTTTTCCCAGTATCAGTCAAAACGTCTAGTTGATTGATTTTCTGTGAGATTTCTCTTTTTAAGTTATCAGAATGTCAGAGGACACCCTCTTCGACGACTCAAGCTTTAAGTATATGTAAGGTTTGGCAATGGTGACAAATAATTGTCGCAAAATTACTCATGACTTCTCATTAATAGCTCAAGCACGCTACTTTTTTTATTTATTTTAATTTTGGACTCCATTTCATAGTAAAAACAAAAAACTCATTTCTGGGAGTGATATACCTATTTTGGGCATGAAACTAAAACGGGGATAGTGCGTATTTTGGTAATTTCCCAACATAGATCAATGTTGAGCCACATGAATGGAAAGCTCTCGCCGAGACCTTTAGAATGATATGGCTGAACATAGGCCTATCTTGAAAAATGATCAAAATATGTACCAGCCACGTTTTGGTTACACACCCAAAACAGGGATAGCATTCCCCAAAACGGGGTTTTGTTTTCACTGTGTTCTAGAAAAACCGTTAAGCTCTATTACTCTTCAAAACTCAGCAGCAGTACCTGAAATGGACAGCAACCAATCTCATTATTAACTAACTTCAATTTGAAAATCGTCTTTATCCTGTAAAACTTCCACAGTTCTCAAAAACGACTCTTTTGAGCTAAAACAACTAAAAAATGATCGCGATGAAAGCCATTATGAGCCATTAGTAACTTGAAAGCTCTTCCTCCTCACTCGAGTAGAAGTCGAGACTAGCTTCTTGACAATCCTCGTCGCAAAAGTAGACTATTTCTTGTGGAGTTTCCAGGCGCGAAAATGTTTTAAAGGAGGTGAAACCCATTCCAGAAAGTTTGTCGTTTGTCTTGAAGGATGTTTTTGGTTGTGAAGGAAGTGATGATGACTCCATTTTCGGCGAGAAGGGCTTGGTCGATAGACAGAGAGGGAGAGAGAGACTTTGAAAAGAGCCCATTGTTTTTGGGTCTCGGCGTAGTGTGGCGTAGTGTGGCCTAGCGTAGTGGAACGCAAAGGTTATGTCAGGTCCTTGTAGTGCTCACCCGCTCGCCGAGTTTCCAAGTAGACGCATCCGAGTTGGCTAAATGATCGTCTTTAGTACAAAAGGAAATGAACGCTGTGATTAAAAGAACCGTTTATATTAAAGGGAAATCGTTTAAAAGGCCATTTCTCCGGGATTCTTTGCATTTCATGCCCACGCCCCTTTTATTACAACCACGGAAAAATTCGGTACCGCCCGTCTCCTTGGCTTTAGAGGGCTCATCACAGACCGGCGTATTCAAGTCTCTTTGGGTTTATTGTAACCCCAAATTGACTCCCCTTGTGTAAGCAAACACAACCCAAACTCTCCCTGGTCGGACTTACTGTTAGCTCATCTTTAATAAATTTATAAATCTTTATCAACCACTCCGAGTTACCGAGGAACCCACGAGCCGATCGCGACACGAACCCGTTGATATTCTCACGCCGTCAACAACCACAGCCTTCTTAGGATCTCTAATTTCAAGTAAAAGTAATAAAATAAGCCAAAAATTCTTGTTATCAGCTCATGATTATATTAAGAGACTCTTATTTTCTTTGATTACTGTGGAACAAGGAGGCTTTGTTGGAAAGTGCCTTCCAAACGAGAACGGCTGTTAAGACTTTCTTCCTACTCATTTATTTTTGTCTCCAAGAGTTTCTGTGTATATTGTATGGTAAATAAGTATTTATTTTAGGATTATTTTTTTGGATCTGTATTCTTAGATAATATTGATTATTCTAATGCACGACACGATCATGAACAACCTCGCCTCCAGAACAGACTCACTTTATTCGGTAAAAACTTGGATTTTCGAATTTCTGGTAACTGTTTTATTTGAATCGAGACATGTTGCATCATTTTGTGAATCCAGACATTGCTCCTAACAACTGCCCTTTTTTTAGTAACGACTAACGGAAGAGCGGGTTGTTCTTTACACGAGTAAGAGATTCAGGATTCGTGCAGCTATCGTGCAACGTAGTGGCAAGTTTGCGTGTTTGCTGGGTATGTGCTGAATTGATTTCAAGACCGGATTTATGAACTGCACGTGGCACTTACAAAGAAAAAAACATGGGAGAAACCTTTGTCTACGTCCTAAAACACTAGAAGCTGTAGTCTGTTCAAAGTCACTGACGTTCATTTAGCTGACGTTCAGTGCCATAGCGTTCCTGTGTAATATATGCACTCTCTTTTCTGTGTGAATCGCTATCTTATTCCTTACTGTGTTACCGACATAATTTTTGATACCTTCTCTTTTGAGTTATGTAAAAATTGAGGAACGTCGTGAATTTCTCCTCTGTCGTCCAGTTTGCTGGTCACTACACCAAACTCCTAAAATCAAGTATCCTGGTCACGATACCAATGTAATGATTTGGTATCAGCGTCGCAGTAATATTTTATGATGGTGTAGTGGAATAATGTTTTGAATGCGGTATGGTTTAATGTTTTCGTTATAGCACCTGAGCAGTAATATGGTGTCTTGGTTACGGCAACAATGCAATAATCAAATAATTTCGTCCGGGCACTGTGAAGCAATAATGAGGTATTCTGGTCACGGTACCAATTTTGTAATAATGTGTTCTAACCACAGTGCTTATGCAGTAATACTGAGCAGCAGTTCGGAAACGTTGCAAGACCGATTTCCATTCACATAAAGTGCAGTGTACGTAGCGTAACTGGATCGCGACCCTCTTCCTAATATCGAGCTGTTACGCAATAAATGGGTGAGCCCCCAGGTGTCATTAGGAAATATGTTGCAGAGCAGTGTGTCCCCAAACACTATTGTATTACAGCGACCTAAAGAAGTCCTTAGGAACGAAAGATCCCGTCTTGAGAGATGCCTCTCATATTTGCCTGAATATTTTTAACACCATGGCAGTATTCTTTTCTTAAAACTCTTCGTCAGTCTTATGATTGTTTCAATAAATCTACGGTACCTAAGGTAAGGATATGTTAACGACTCTATTTCGTTCCGATCAAGAAAACAAAGAGAAATGCCTCTTTCCCCACCTTTTTTTCAGTAAATTAAGCAAGACGATATTTGTATTACGCGCCTCCATTATTGCCATCAAAGCTTAAGTATCATTCAGAGTCCGATGAAGAGCACCGATGCTCTTGGGGAAATCGTCCTGGTGAGGATTTTGTCCGACTGTGGATGAGGAGATAGACATGTCTGGGCTTGTAACACGAACGAGTGGTCTTATCGAACAGGTCCTAAGCCGTTTTACCTTTCCTTCCTTCCTTCATTTTTTTTTCAAGCAAGTTGTCTTGCCCGTCCTGTTTTCTCGAATAAACTTTCCGTTTGCGTGAGTTGCACTACTTATTCAAAATAAGGCCAAAAAAATCTAACTATTCTAACGGGTTTTTGTAACCAATTTTGCTTTGCTTCAAGGTTGGCTTCATTCAAAACAGACGAAGGATTATTACTTTCCAAGCCTACTCCTTGACTGTGCATCTTTTAATTCTAAATACAGACCTGTAAAATTAACTGTCCTTGAAAAATCTTCACTACTTATCTAAAATCACTTTTTCGCACTACGAGATGATTTAAAAACGTTTGTGTTGTAAGTATTGGTCCTTGTTTTGAAATTTCTTGCGTTCATGGAACCTGCTTTTTGTAGTTCAGAATGATATACGGCGATTTACTTCATGATAGAGTTCCTGGAATAAGGACAGTGCATCACCGCTGCCTTGAATAATTCCTGCGTTAAATTTTACATTTAAACGAACGAAAACGAAAAGAATAATTTTCTTTGGATCGAAAGAGTAGAGCTCGAAGACTAAACTCGTGGCTATCGGAGGGGTGCATTGGAGGTGGAAACTAGCCTTGTCGAACACCAAGGACGTGGCACACAGCGAGAATCGAGCACTGTGCATTTCCTGATATTATTCAAGATCACAGAAGTTGTCCAACACCGAGTCTATCAAAAGCCAAGAAAATCGACCATTAGGAGTGTCGAACTTAGATGCTGCCGAAAAGACAAGGTATGGATTACAAGTGATCCTCGAAAACTACCACTAGTAGAAACGAAAAAAGTATGACAGGGTTTTCTTTAACATGTAATGGACCTAGATTTTTCCACTCGACACTAGTCTCGCTTGAGATTTTCGTCAAGCAATATTTCGTAATCTAGGACGTTGATCAGCGGGTATTTCGGACACAGAGTGACACCTGGGTCAGCGAATCCATGTAGTTACTCGTATTACGCTTGCCAAGGATATCCGTTTAGTCGTTGATACTCTCTAATGCTATCCATGTCCAATGCTCAAAGTATGGATGGCTAACTACAAATAGATTTTCATAATGAGTTTCTTCACTCTGTGTTGAATAAACACAGTCCCACGAATACTCATGTTTAATGTTTCAGAACTCCTTGATATCTACTCAAACAAAAATATATGGACAGTGATGTCCATACATGAATCCTTTGACCAGGACGGGCATTAATTTTCGCAAGTGCATCGGCCAATGCTATCTACAGATTCATAACATAACCTTGACCTAACCTATTCTTCCTTGTGAGGCTCCCTCCGTTTCTCGTTCGTTACAAATTAATTCTTCGTCGCTGGGTAACCACAGCGACGCCGAGTGGAATGTGCTTTAACCGAAATTATGGAGCGAGGAGGCATCGTTAAAAATGATTAGATGTAGCTTGGGGATGTCCTAGACATCTCCGCGTCGAGAGTATCTCAAAGCACCGAATAGGTGAAACAGCCTAATGAAACCTAGCCAGAATTAGTAGCCAAAGTGTGTTTGTTGCTAAAAACAGCTTTAATCTATGTGGGCGTTCCAGATTTGGATGCCCTGTTAGGCAATCTGTAATTATATAACATACTTTGTGGTTGGTTATGACGCGACAGCGAGTTACGTGATTCGTATTGATGCCAACTGCCTGTGCGGGCGTTAAGTCTAAAACAAAACAAAAAAATGCCCATGAATTCAAAATAATATCAAGTGTTTCTGTTGTTTTAAAGTGTTGAGAGCTTCTTGCCTTTTGATTTCTTTAAAAAAAAATGTTTGGATTAGGATTAATGGACAGGTATGTGGTGTACAGTGCAGGGAATTTTCGTCATTAAAATCGACATTGATGAGCATACATTTGCCAGAAACCAACTTTATATTTTCTTTACAGCAAGAATAAAAATACGGATTAATTCTTTTTTTTTCTTTCATTATTTTTTTCTGTAAAATGTAAATATAGTTGAAATGCTACTTCAAATATCTTTTGAGTGAAATATCTTTTGAACTGTACTCAAAAAGAGACTTTTTCTGGATGAATGATATGACGGTAACGCGACAGTTTACTGGATTATAACTTTAAAATATGAATAACTGTAATCTTTATATTGTTGTGCTGTTGTCTTAATTTGGAAAGTTTTCTTTCTATGTATAAAAAGGATAGTGGAGAATTTTTGTGCTGGTATACTGCAGGGGATTTCGAATATCACTGGATTCTTGTGTACATTTTTTAGGTTCCCACACTACCCTCTTTCAACTACTGCTTTTGCGCATAGCCTTACATTTTTCATGTCAAATGAAGTTCTGTTTAAGGATGACCGTTTTACCCTGAGCGAGATGTGAACGAGATTGTTTTCGAAACCAGTTCTTGATTCCTTTAAAATTAAACTGCATCGAGCCAGAAGTCCTTAAGGGAAATAAATGAACACAAACGTTATGTTATAGTACATCAACTTACACTTTTGATGATAATTTTATCAAATGTATTGCTTTTCTTGCCTTCCGATGCAAGGGATTTTATCTTATCGAAAGAAACCCAAACCATTTGAAATTTTTCACTGCAATTGAATTTCCTTCCAAAATAGTGCCAAAGAAAAGCCGCTCTTGTAAATGAAAGAAAAGTTTCAGTTGTTTTTAGTACTTTTATGCATTATAAAAACAGAAAAAAAACGGTTTAGCCGGTGGGTAGGGGTGGGGCGGGAACCCCAGCCCAGCAGCAGTTGTCAGGAAAGTGGCTTTTTCACTCCATTCTGATTTGCGCTCATTCAAAATTGAAATGATTGCCCTGTGAAAACTCAAAGGTGGGGCGCTTTTATACAGAGCGTATTTTACCCCCTTTTAGATTGAGGCGAAGACTGAGAAGGGGTAGTGGTCGCGTCTTCGGAAAAAGAGAAGTATACCTGGGAGTAGATGTAGAGGCAGAGGTAAAGGTAAAATGGTTGGGAAGCATTTCTTTGTGAGGAACGGGGGAAGGTGACGGTGCGGTGACGGGTTCGGCAGAAGGAGGCAGGAGGCAGCGAGAGCAAGGCGGAGAAGAAGGAAGGTGCGATTTGCCGTATGGGAGAGAAAGCAAGAAAGACACGAAGAGGGAAGGAAGGACGGAGAGAGGTGTAGCGGGGGTTCACACGTATTTACGCATGTAGTCTTGCGTACAGCGGCGAGCAAAAGTAGCTGGCGGATTACCTCGACACAGATGGGGCGTGAAGGTGGGCACCTCGTCTACGCTAGCTCCATCGTTGAATGCACGTCTAGACAGAGTGCTTGAGATTGTGGTCCGGCAGAGCGGTCCGGCCCTGGGGGCGTCCGGGGCTCAGCGAGAGGAGACTGAACAAGACCGGGGCACGACCTACAAACAGCACACGTGGTTTCTCAGTCCACTGATGCATTCCAGCACATGACCTTGGCGAGAAGGACGCAAGCACGGGTGAAGCGCGTGGGCACGGCGGTGGTGCCGCGGCCCGGCACGGCGCTGCGCTCGCCTCGCCCGGTGGCCCGCAACAGTCACGCAAGAAGCACGGCAGGCGCGGAGGGCGGCCGCTCACGGGCCCTCTTGGGTCGGGTCGGGTCGAGTCGGGTCGGGTCGGCGCCGCTTCGTCCGCCAAGCCGGTGGGGCGCGTTGGCACGCTAGGCTATCACTGGACCCTCCGCGCCGATGCGCCGCGATTCCAGAGCCACCGCCTGCTACAGCACCAGCTACACCGCACCACACCACAGCACACCGCACCGTACCGCACCACTCCGCCAGCCAGAGCGCCACAACGGCAGCCGCTACGGCACAGTGCGAGCTGTCTTGCGCCTGCGCCGTTCACACCCCCTCTTCGATCCCATCGCTGTCGCCGCCCTACACTGCCCCGCGCCGCTCCGCGGCCGGCCTTTGCTGGTGCTGTACTGCTCAGCAGCAGGCAACCCCTCTCCTCACGCGCAACCCCTCCCCTTTCGCGCAACCCCTCCCCTCTCATGCCACCCCTCCCCTTCCGCACAACCCCTCCCCTCTCATGCTCCCTCTCCTCGCGCGCAACCCCTCCCCCCTCCGCTCTCACGCTGCCTTGCCTTGCCTCACAAGCGGCCTGCCAGCGGCCGACGCCCCATATCCATACGAGTGTCTCTCTCTCTATCGCTTGCGACCCCCTGTACCGTCTCTCTCTCACTCTCCAGCACTCGACGCGTCGCTCGACGCACAGCGCGCCGCGCGCACACCTCGCCCGCTCCTTGTGCCTTTCTGTGGTCCAGCGTTGTCCCGCTCAACCACTCGCCAGCCCTCCCGGAAGTGGGTCGAAACGTTTCCTCAAAATGACGCGCGTTTTTCACCACTGGAACCTCCTCAATTCGGCCCTTTTCCCTCGAACCGAACCTTAATAAAGCGCTGTCACACCACTCAAAGCACACACTGGAAAATAACGTTTCATTCGGCTGGAAACTCTTATGTAGGACATCCCCACATACACCCACAAAATGGCTCAAAGACACACAAACCTGCTTATCAATGTCTTCGCGTGAACGTTCACCGATTCCCTGACGCGT
>Ga0058701_10005337_pt1 | contig 10643 bp, 6 predicted proteins | sample AgamicOrMae_FD_97039 | JGI IMG/M metagenome (GOLD analysis project Ga0058701, IMG submission 97039) | Agave microbial communities from Guanajuato, Mexico - Or.Ma.e | ecosystem: Host-associated > Plants > Phyllosphere > Phylloplane/Leaf | place: Guanajuato, Mexico | collected 2012-06-04 | reverse complement strand
TATTTTGTTTGAAAAAGGTCACTAATTAGTCACTATTTTGCTGGGAGAAAGTCACTATTTAGTCACTTTTTTGGGGCCAAAAAGGTCACTTTGTCACTTTTTTTTTAAGGCCCAGGCTGTGGCAGCACTGAACATACATAGGTATCAAAAACTAAAAACCCAATCTATAGATCGGTGCAGGGTACAATGTGGTCTCACAAAATACAGAGAATTCTGTTTATAGCGACGCTCACAAAGAAATCTCCCTCACAACGACGCTCTAGGAAAGTAAGCCAACATGTATACATGTTGGCTAACGGACGTCATCCGCGTTGAGCGCTATACTCGCTCTTTCTACCTCTAAAGTGGGAGGTAGGTATGGAGAGGTAAAGAACGAGTAAAAGAGCCGTTTCGCCGCCGCTCTGTGCCGGGCAGAGCGTTATATCCGGAATTTCTACCTGAAGGGATCAGACTGAGGAGCGTTCAAAGCGGGAAATCGTTATATCCGAGGAGCGCTTTATTCGGGAATAACATACATTGCTGTTATGGGTTTTGCCCAAGGGACCGAGGGAAAAGAGCGTTAAAGGTGGGAGCGTTATATCCGGGGAGCGTTATATCCGAGTTGCACTGTACTTTTAAAAACTCCTATTAGCTTCTTATCATTGTATTATAACCTTTTCTCTGGAAGGGGGGAGGGGGAATCGCGCTTAATTTGATGGGAAGAGAGTACAGCACGTACAGCCTACCAAGACTGTTTAATCGTTTTCGTAAATCGCAACTAAAATAGAAAACTTTTTTCGAGTAGTTTCTTCAAATGGGGACCGTTGAAACGTGATATTTGCTCAAGCTTTCTCTTAATATATTACTCGGGACACGAGGACATTAAACCCTTGTCATAACCTCATATCTTGTTGATAACTTGAAGCGCAGTGGAAGGAAAATTTAGCTCATTTTTCAGAAATATCATAACTTTAAAAGGAGGACTTCATTTTATTTGAGAAAAAAGAAATAGCTACAACACTAACAGCGACGGAGAAGGTTCGCTTTCATTCTCGAAAGTGTATATACATAGTCTCCCCCTAAACATCTGATGTATTCCTCGAAGAAAATTGAAAGTATTTGGATGAAATTAAATGTTCGATTAAATTGATCAACATCAGGAAAACGTGATTGCTCGGATTAATATATATATTGGCTTGCATAAATAGTCCTATTTCTGATAGGTTTTCTTAAATTCATCTTTATTTTATTTCATTTTTTTAATCAGGGCCATTTTTATTGAACGTTTCTGAAAGAGAAAGTAGTTTTAATCATCTGCCTCACCTCTAAATTTTCACATCTTGGCAGCCTTGGCGAAAAACTTCGCCGTATTAATTATGGACCAATTCGTCTCGGCGAATGACGACTTTTTCGCGGATATTCGTGCTTATCAGTGATGAGATAAGCCCGAGCCCTTTCCTTTCTCCCGTGTTAAAGAAGGTCCCTTTCAGATGATGGGAGAAAAATCAGTTTAAGAAACGGTGAATGCATTCTTAGAGCGGCATGCATGCTGGGAGGTAAATACCGATATATGTTTCATTTTATGGCTAGAAGCAAAGTGTCTCTTCTAACATCGTAGTGTTATGATGGTCACGTGATCTCGAGATCACGTGACCAGGTGTTCACCTGGCGTTTGCTAGTGGAAGTGATCTTGAATCTCTGAGTAATTACGAAGCTGAAGTAGTGACCAATTTTGTCTCTCTGTGTGTTCCAGCAGAGAATGTGAATAAGGAAGGACGGTATGAACGGGCACCCACACCGCGTTCCTCCATCTGGTTAGTATTCTTCTCTGTGCACGCAAAAAGGAAAAAAAAATAGAATATTCAGACAATTTTTATTCGGTTACAGTTACAAAAAAATTGTGATGGTGACAAAAAAAAATAGTAAAGGCGACAAAAAATTATTGTTATTTCAACAAATACGGTTGTAGTCTGTATTTAAAAAAAAGTGCGATTGTCAGTGGCACGGATATTTGTTACTGTGACAAAGTTTTTTTGTTGTTGTTTTTTTTTGCGTGAGGGCTCTCTGAACCTCTGTTAACTTCACCTGTCAGGTTGTATCGTTGATGTTTATAATGTAACGAACGATTAAACGAGGGTGAAAAACAGAGATTGGCAATGCATTAGAGTGCATTCGTTACGAATAAAAAAGCAAAAACTAACCTCATTCTTGTCGTTTTCAAGCAATTTAGAGGGTTTTGGAGCAGAGTTCGTCGTGATGTTTACTGTACATTATTGAAATGACCTCATAAACCGCATAGCATCAAAACAAATTCAGTTACTTTTTTACAATTCAAAAATTTTCTGACAAGGTCGCTTTCGGCCAAATAATGTTTGCCGCTAATCTATTTACTTATTTTCTTCCCTATTTGAGTTCATTGTAAGTTGTGCACTATCTCATTTTAAATCTACTACCTTAGGCGGTTTATCCATCCTTTTTATGTGATCGTGAAGTTTTACGCGGCAAATGTCACGAAGGTGACTTATTTTACACTCATTGAATTTTGGGGGAATCATTCATTGTGTTCCCATCAAATAATAATAAAAAAAATCTATTTTTGATAAATTTCGTAAAACTGCGTTATGAAACTTTTTTTTGTAATGACCAGAATTTTTTTTATCATTTTTTTATTATTTTTTTTACTGCACATGACTTGTTTAGTGTGGCTTCGGAATAGTATCACCTTTGTAGAAGGCATCGCATCTTCGTCCCGTGACGTGTCATGTTTGCTCTGTCGGATTAAGGACTCAAAAATTACGTTTCACGGCTGAGGTTATGGAGAGATCTGTAACTGATAAAAGCCCTTTTTAGTTGTCTTTAAAGTAGCGATTAGCGCATCTCATCGCACTGATTTCATTTTTATTTTTAAACAAAAAGCTTAAGTTATCAGACTGTAGATTCAAGGTTAAATAATATGTGTGCTAGCTTGTATCGCCTGCTGTGTCCATTATCAATAACTTTTGTTCTACGTGGTTTCCCGCCGAAACAGGGGAATTGATCTCTAAGAGACGATCTCCAACCGTAGGTCAACGTAAGAATGGAACCACTAAATGTTTTTATTTTTTTTCCTTGGAAAAAATTCCCCATGTTTTTTCATTATCATTATTTTATGTTTTGTCAGTAAAACGCGGGAAATTAAAAAGTGGGTGTTATTATTAGCCTTTGGCAAAAAGTTCTCCATTTCGTTTTCAAATCAATTCACAAAAACCTCCTGAATTAAAGTGGTTACGGAAAAAAATACTCTACACGATGCAAGAAACTTTTTGACAAAATGTAATAATGAAGGCATGTAATTTTACCACCCTTACTAAAACATCATTCAGCCGAAACTATTTGACCTATTTTAATTAACCAGATGTAACCTAGCCACCGCACCTATCCTAAACCAATGTAACCTCTCATAACTATTAACCTAGCCTAGCCCGACCGTACGTTCTAATCTTTATCCGATGTAACCTAACCTAACTTAAATTATTCTTCCTTGACCCTACCTTCTTATCCTTATCCGATGTAACCTAATCTAACTTAACCTAACTTAACCCCACGTTCTTATCTTTACCTGATTTAATCTAACCTAACTTAACCTAACTTATCTTAACCCCACGTTCTTATCTCTACCCAATGTAATATAACGTAACTTAAATTAAGCTTAACCCTTCGTTCGTACCTTTTCCTGATGTAATCTGACCTAACTTAACCTAGCCAGACCCCACGTTCTTATCTTTACCCAATGTAACCTATCCTAACTTAACCTAACCTATACCGATCCACACTCTTATCTCAACCTAACCTGACCATAACCAACCCAGCCTTAATTCAGTTGAAGAAACCTACTCCATTAGTCCTATGTTGATGGCGTTCGGCGTATTGCATACGTACACTCGTCTTTGGGTTTTGTAGAAAGGAAACGTCGGAAGTATGAGGAACGTTGATTTCCATCGCGAGTTGTCTTCTGTTTTACATCGAAGACATTATTTTCAAGCTTAAATCGTGTGATAAGGGCTTGCAAAGAATTCGCGTCGCATGACACATGAAGTGTGTCCATCCTTTTTTCCCCTAAAAAAATCGCGTAACTCCGTTTTTACATTAGCTCCTTTTTTCGTACGGCTTCCTGTTTGTTCTGGTTACCTGACCTTTTTTTGCGTCGACGGAATCAAAATCTTTAAAGTCTTGAACAAGATTGCCTTTTGCCACTAGAGTTTTAATTGGAATGGGCTTAACTTAAGCCTTTATATTAAGAGCAATTTCGTTGTCGGTTTCGTGCGGAAGAAGAAAGCAAGGTCGTCGAGTTATCAAGATTGCATACGGAAAAGAAGCACTAGGTTACAAATCATCAGAAAGGTAAAAAAAAATCAGTTTTGCAGGCTAGGAATCGGTGTAAACGAGTAGGTTTTGCATTCGTCCGTGCCGCATACGGATGCTTGAAAGAGTCAGGTAAATGTCAGAGAAAAAAAATGGGTCAGGAAAAGTCAGAAAAAATGCTGGAAAATGTTACGAAGATTGGTAAAATTAAAGCACTGCAAAAAAATATCTTAATACCACATAAATTTAAAACAAAAAGTCATCCCCCATTCGAAAAAAAAAATGGACAGGAAAAAAGGAGAAGTCGCCCAGGAAAAGTCAGGTGATTTTAAAATCTGAAGTCTGTGGGTTTACCATAACCAAGGTTAATGTAGTTTAGCCATGCGTGACCTGCGCGTTTGTTGCGTGATCCTTAACCCTAGTTAAAGCATACACATGTCCATGACAATAACCATGCCGAAAAATCAATTCACTTCAAAATACTCAAATGAACATTGGACATCCATGGTTCATGGATTATAGCGTATACACATTGATATCCATTTGCATATTTTCAATAAATGGATGATTCGGCATGGATATTGCATGGACTCTTCAACGCCGGGGAACGCAAATGAACCGAAATATTCGAGCACATGGTTTAACACTAAAGGTAGAAAATTTCAGCTTTGAAATGCAGGCTTAAATTACGGTGTAACTTATATTATTTGACTTTCCAATCGACCGCTTTAAGCCCCTACCGCCCAGCGATGCCGTTCGGAAACAGAAAAATGTATTCTAGAGGATCTTTTCAGCTCAGTAATGTCACAATTTAAAAAATAGCACCCCCACTGGAAATCTTAAATTTAATAATTTAGGCATTTTCCAAAGCTTAAAATTTCGTATTTTAGTGGAAAAATCCTTCCAATTTCTTTTAAGCTAAATTTCACTCCAAATACTTCGGGTTGTTATGGGTTAATGGATGCCAAAAAATGAGCGAGAAAACTCTTCATTATCGAATCAATGTTTATCTCTCATTTTGCGAAAATACGAACGGAAAATACCCATACCCATTGAGCAGCAAAAACAGTGTGTAGAGAACCGGGGCTCGTGGTTGATTAGTGTCTCTAGTAGGAGAACGGGGTGAAGGTAGACGGCCTTTCAACTGGTTTATCTTGTGATTTCAGCGGGTCTGAAGAATGGTGGCTGGGCCGGTGAGATCAAGGGGCGTTCACCCGCCAATGGTCGCTCAAAAGATGAACGGGAATGGCAGATTCTCAATACGGGCGATGATAATCATCTGGTCAGTATCCTAAGGCCACTTCATCCACTTCTGATAAGAGACTTTTGACCGCGAAATAAAAGATGACTTGTTATTTTACAGGAAGCTTTCGGATATGAGCCCAGCATCGTGAGGACCACGGTGACTTGGATCCTCATCTTGGCCAGTGGCGGCCTCTTGCGACTGTTTTTCCACTGGTATCCCCATCTACTGCTCACGAGCACCCATCGACGCTGTCTGCTGAAAAGGGCGCCAAAGATTCTGCTAGTGGTAAGTATAGGTGTATTGAATGACGAGGGAGAATTATGCCTAGAATATCCCTATAATCGAAAATCCATACCATATCCATACATGGTTTTCCAAAACTCCATGGTTGTCCGTATGAATATCCATGATTTTTGGATGTCAGCCTTCAATTATCCATGCAAGTGCGTGGATATCCACATTAATATCCATGCAGTGATACACAAGCACGGACATTTTACCATGAATATCCGTAGAACATAAATACCTATCAATGGATATCCATGTTTTATGTATATCAATCTTCTCGACTAACCTAACCTGAGCTCACGTACTTTAAAACAAACCCATCGATCCCAGTTTCTATTCTTTCTCTCAAATAAATTTACGATGTTTCGCTTTTGGATCCAATGAGCCGTTACTATAGGTATTTTTTCTGTCTTAGTACCTCATTGCATGGATTTAAAACGGATTTTAGGGTCAAAACAAGTAGTTATAGGAGAGAACTATCCGAGTAGAAATCCAGAAGTGTTGAATGTCCTGATTCAACTCCCCAACATTTAAATGTATACTTCGCAACGCGTAGCTAGCCTAAACATGAAGCGTTTTGCCTATCAAACCGCTTAATATGTATCCAAGACACGATCGACTTTGGAAGCTGAATAGAAACTTAAGATTGCCTTTCAAATACCCTACGCAGAGCTCAACTCCAGTGACACTCCTTTCAATGATATTCTCTTCGAAGTTTCGAGAAAGCGGGTGTTCATATCGAAGGAAATTCTTTGGAAATTTTCTGCCGCCTAAAATTCCCTTAATTCTGCAAAAGTTTACGCCTTCTGCGAATGGTTTGCGAACAAAGGATACGCAATCTTCATAATGACCAACCACAAGAATGATCTCACATAGGATTTCAATTTTTTGCGGCGGGAAAATTTTGCGAAAATCATACGGAGGTGTCGAAGAGACAAGTAATTTTGACCTTGAGAGTACCAGCGGCACGCGCTTTCGACTCGGTATCGCACAGATAGGCACCCGATGGTCCTTGAGACACGTCGGTATGAGAAATCCTGAATCTACGTACGTGAAGGCGTTCTGTGATGAGAAATATCGCGGTACACTTCAATAATTAGAGCGATTGAGAGTTTCGCTGATTTTCGCGATGGTCAAGGTTTTTTTGTCAGCTATATTGTTCACGGTCAACCCCCACCTATAGCTACGTTGCACTTTGCGGCTCATCGCAACTTGATGAAACTAGTATTCGCTGATTTTACCACTCCTGTCCCGATTCGGAGGGATCGTCCATAAAATACGTAGACCGGGATTCAGCCGTCTTGATCATCTCTTCCTTCCCTGTGTTTAGAAAAATTGACTTTCATCCCCCCCCCCATAAGTTTCGTAATCAATGGTGAAATTGGTTTGTAATCAGTAAACTCGTGCCATGGTACACTAATTTTACGTTTGAAAGCACAAGCGATAATTGAAAGCTAAGAAATATCACGAACTGCGGTTCAAACGCTAGAAGAAAGTTTGGATGAGAACCATAAGTGCCAGGTAAACAGCTTCAAAATATTCACTTGCTTTCGTTTTTGATATCCTAAAAACGTCGAAGAAAAAAACTTTTTTCCTCGCGTCTCATTAAAGAAATTTGAAATTATTTCAATGTAGACGAGCGCGTTTTACCCTCTCGTCAATCACCGTCAACAAGTGTCGACGTAACGCGGATTACCGTCTAATTAATGTATTTTGTGGACGACTTTTAAAATTGTATTACCTAACCTAACCTCACGTAACTGGAACTAACTCATCGATGCCAATGTTAACTCGCTCGTAAACTTGAGCAATGAAATACTTTTCTCTAGGTGTAGGTCTCCTCGTGAATTCCATATTTAACGCGGGGTATTGAACATGTTTGTTCCGACTTTTTTCTCCTCAATGTTGGTAGCCTGTATGGATTGAATTAGGATCTCTGGCCTGATTTCATTACGTGCATGTAAATCTATTTAATTGATTTCATTACGTCGTATAGCCTATGTTGTTGTTTTTTTATATAATGTTAGGGTGTTAAGTTATTATGTGAAGCAATATTAAGATCCATTTTGATCGATGATTGAGCATTTCGTGTCAGATTTCGTATCGGACAGCTTCCGAGTGGACATGTTCGAATATCTCACCATTACGATAAGCATTTTTCAAGTGGTTTACATTGACGCAAGTGCCGAAATCCGTGATTCAGAAAGTATAATTTCTGTCATATTCACACGAAAAAAATGTTGACGCCTCCATGCTTAAACAGCAAACAATTTTCGGTTAATTATATTTTATATCAGTATAATTGTTTAAATTGTAGTCAATGATGAGAACTGTCTAAAAGCCGTTTACTGGACTAAAACTGACAGAAATGGCGGGAAAATGAAAGCTGAAAGGAACTTTGAAATGGGAACATAGCAGAGCTCTCAAAACGACAATGGAGGTATTTTATGACGAGCCTAAAAGGACGCATCATTTTTCTCGTTACAAGCGATACTCATTATATTCGATAATGCTTTTTATATGCATTTACATTCAAAACCAAAGTTCGGCTAAAATTAGCTCCTTACAATCGGTCCTCGTTTTAAGCAATTTCCATGTTGAAGAAAACAGCGTCCGAAATGCATGTGCTGTGATCGGAATTCTGAGTAAGAATACACTTCAATAAATTGATCTGATTTCAAACCGAGAAAAGTGAGCGCTGTACTCATACATAACTTCGTAATGAGGTAGTTTTACGTTGTTGCGTTGACGGACTTAGTCTATTACCTCAACATGCAGTGTTGTCAATTTCACTCAAACAAGTGTCACAAATTCAGGGACAGTGTGCTGGCGGTGGGCTAAATTTTTCATTGTTAGTGTAAATTGTATTGGTTTACGACACCATTAGACCACAGAAAACAAGCATAGTCATGAATACTTTTTTTTTTTGTTCAGTGACTTTCGATTAATTGAATAATCTGAAGGCTTCTCTTTGTGGGAGTTCATTAAAAACGTGCATAAAATAATAAAATGAAAAAAAATACATATTCTTTTTCCCCAAAACTACATTTTTTTATAAAAGAAAATCTTTAAAAATAAGAAAGTTTAGATTGAAAAGAATATATTAAAAAACGCTGGAGAGAAACAAGATAACGTCACAATATGAAAAAGAACTCAGCTCTATTCACACGCCAATGTTACAAGGGAGACTTGAACGCACCGAAACCAACCTAATGCATTTTAAATGAGAGGTGACTTGGACGCACGGAAACCAACCTAATACACTTCAAATGGGACATCGTGTGAATAGTCACTTCGACGATATAAAAATGAAAGGAGATTTTTCTTTCAGAGCGCAACTTGTCATCTTAGCATGTCAACTCTGAATGTAAATTGATCGGTTTTTTCCCGATAGTGTGGCAAAACACGTGGCTCTTAATTCGTTTATTCCGCCAGAAAAAGAGAATAACAATCACAAGTGCTTTTTTATTTGCATACAAAATCCGACTGCATGATTCGCAGAAAGGTGCACACTCCAAGTAATCGTCCATGTCAAGTTGGTAACATAGTGGCTGAAAGTCGAGGTCTAATATTAGAATTCTGGTTTTTGGTTTCGAATCGTGTTTTTCTAAGCAGTTACTTTTGCTCACTGTTCTTCCTTCTTGGTCTAGTAAGTATTCATCCCATATGACGTCCTTGGCCCTCATTATTGGGAAAGTTTAATCTTTTGGCAAGAACTGTGATTTTAGAAAGTTCTGTGATTCGGAAATCTTTCGGCAAGAATGCTATCTAACGCTATCTAACGTGAGCTAACATAACCTAACCTAACTTAACCTTTTATAATCAACGTAACGTAATTGACTATGAGCGTACTATCAGTCCAAAAGGTCTTGTCCAGTTCTGGTCGTGCAACAAGGCAGTGGTCAATGTATTTCCCCATAAGGCGAGGCCTTCATACGCGACCATACGCGGAAAATACCTTTTGGACTTTATTATAGTACCAAACTGCACCCGACTGAACTTCACCAAATTTAACCTAAAATTGCTAACTTGTAAGCCCAGCATTTAACTTCGTGACATAGCCTACCCAAATCTGATTACTATTAGGAATTTCTGAAATTTCCAATTTACAAAGAACTTTTTGTAAGAAAAAAAATCAATTTTCGCATTTTTTTCTTTTTTTTTGTTTGGATTAGGCTTGACGCCTGTAAAAGAATCATTGTTTGAATTCTTTATTTTTTAAGCATATTTGTCTGTTTGCATCACGTACCGGTAATGAGATTTGTGACTAACTTCGAAACCAGTTTGATATGTTCCTAATTATATGTATCTTGTATCAACAGGAGCGCTACCAGGACAAACATAAGACTTACTTTGTCAAGGATGTTAAAACAATTCACATTACTCAAAACAGGTAAGGTAACAACAGTTGTGATATCTGTTTTTTGTTGTAGTTTTTTAAGCCCGCCTCCTTCCAGGAGGAGGGCTTTGTAGTTTGGTGTGAGTCCGTATGTCCGGATGTATATTGCCGTCGCTCTGAAGATACCGGTACTGGTCGAAAAGTACCGTTAAGTAAATGAAATCGACCTGAAATTGTCCCCTGATGACGACTGGGTGGCAGCAAATCTTGTTAGTCGTCGTTATTTTTAGTTAATCAAAAAAAAATATGATTGAATAACGAGTTGCAGACTACTTCACTGCTTGGTGTATTGACATACTTTCTTGGGTACGAACCATTCCTTCTTTTGTCACTTTATGTTTTTCTGCTTACTAGCAAGATTTTTAAATAATCACAGAGAATCAATGAGGT
>Ga0058701_10005336_pt1 | contig 10643 bp, 11 predicted proteins | sample AgamicOrMae_FD_97039 | JGI IMG/M metagenome (GOLD analysis project Ga0058701, IMG submission 97039) | Agave microbial communities from Guanajuato, Mexico - Or.Ma.e | ecosystem: Host-associated > Plants > Phyllosphere > Phylloplane/Leaf | place: Guanajuato, Mexico | collected 2012-06-04 | reverse complement strand
GGCAAGAGGCTTGCTTATGATATAGGTTGGGCTAGGTTGGATGCCTTTTGCCTCGTTCCGCTATCTCTCCGCTCAATTTGACGACGGAGGGTAGCACCAAATTCCAACCAAAAGGTTGAAAATGCTACCTTAAAAAATTACAGTGCGGGCTTTGCAAACAATGAAGCCCTCTTCACCTTGGGCTCTGCGTCCGCCGTGGCTTCGTCGTGGCTCGGGGCGGCGCAGTGGCGGCGCAGCGGCGGCAAGCGCCAGGCCTCGTCGGAGCCCTCCTGGAAGGAAGCATAGGTCCACTCTTGGCTGCGCGAACGCATCGCTCTGCCGTCCCTTCCCACTTGACAGAATCGGTAAACAAACTTGCAAGCTGCGGCCAAGTTGGCGGCGAAACCGTGGTAGGGTTCACTCAAGTAGTTGGCGGCCGGTCATTTAGGCTATTTTTAGACTGAAAAAGTGCGCTCGGCTCGCCGGCCGACCGCTTTTTCCGGACGTCAAACGCCTCAATGGAAACTTGTTCTTATTACCATTCGGTCACGAAACCACTCTCCATTTAAACCAAACTTAAACTGCTCAGAAACGGATTTTAACCCACTACCGCCCAGCGATTCGGCAACAGAAGCATTTATTTTAGGGCATCTTTTTAGTTCAATATTGTCAAAATTCAAAAAAATATCACCCCTCTGGAAACCTGAAATTTAAACATTTAGGCATTTTCCAAAGCTTAAAATTCCGTAATTTAATGGGAAAATCCTTCGAATTTCTCATAAGCTAAATTTCACTCCAAATACTATGGGCTGTTATGGGGTAATTTTTTTGTTTTTGCAAATATTTTTAATGACAGTGTAAGCAAAGTCGTTTTGTTTAAGAAGAATATGCCTTATTCCTCTCTTCTCTATCGCTCCGCGCAATTGTCGCCTGGTACCACTTTTCATCGACGCAATCCCACAGAAATGATTTCCGATGCCAATAATAAATGTTTTCTTGTTATAGTGACAAAACAATTTTTTATTTTTCTTGCAAGAAAACATTTCGTCTTACTGCAAGGAAAATCTTCTTGTGCTCACGAAAAAAAAATAGTAGGGTTAGAGAAAAATTTTGTCATATCAAGAAGACATTCTCAGCATCAGAAAACATTTTTGAGGGTTACCCCCGCCGGGAAACAAGCAGCATCAGGCTTGGCACTTTGTTTAGGTCACCCGAAGTGCCTTGTGCCTCGCGCCCCGCTCGGCTTAGCGATTGTCCCAATAAGAGACAGTAATCCTTTTTTGGCTCTTTTTGCGGGTAAACTGAAATATACCGCATGTGGCTCTTTCCGTTGTAGCTTCATTCTGCTCTGAAAAGGTAGAAGCAACCTTGAAAATCGACAGTGATATCTTTTTTTCCGTGGGCGCGAATCGGCCTTCCCTGACGAAATGTGCCCCGTTAAAGCCCAAAACCTAAGCTCGGTGGGAGCTCGCCGACTCGTGACAGTGTTGTTAGTCCGTCCTTAGGGCAGACAGCCCACGTTGGAGTGTCGCGCCGCTGTGGATCGAGTAACCTATTCCTCCTACGGTCACCGCACCTGCATATTAACCTTCCGCTGCCCACTCAATCCTCTTAGGCGAGTGACGGACCCAACGAGTCGCTCCCAAACCATGGAGACTGGAGCAGGCGGCCTGCCACTCCCCCCGCACCTGGACCGAACGCTGGCCTAGGCCCCTCCAGACCCCCTCCAGGCCCCCTCCAGGCCCCCACACTGGACCTCAATTAGTCTTTACTAGCTCACGCCGCCGCAGGCGATTATCAGGTTAGTTCGCTTCGGTAGCTCAGACACTCTACGCATAGAATACCTTCTAATTTTTTATTAGATATTTTTGTTAAGGCTTATGTTCTATGCGCTGTATGAAGAAGAAATTTTCCATCACCTCGGGTTCACGTAGCGGTGTTCCGCATCTTAACCCACTACCACCCAGCGATGCCGTTCGGAAACAGAAAATATTATTTTAGAGGTTCTAATCAGTTCAGTATTGTCACAATTAAAAAAATATCACTCCCCTGGAAACCTGAAATTTAATTATTTAGGCATTTTCTGAAGCTTAGAATTGCCTATTTTAATGGAAAAAATCCTTTCAATTTCTCTCAATCCAAATTTCACTCCAAATACTTGGGGCTGTTATGGGTAATCTTGCCCCGCTCTTACCCAGCCGAGTGGAGCTTCAGGAGAGCGAGGCTTAAGTCACGTTATCTATAGGTTAACCTAGTTGTTAGCCATAATTACCGTACGTCGTTATTAGTTAATGCCCGTAAGTTGAACAAAATAATGAAAAGGTGAACAAATAAAAGGGTTGGTGGAACGTTTGAAACTTGAGTGTGATGTCCTTGTGTTCAAGTGATTGTTCCACGCGATTTATATCTGAGTGGTGATCCTGTGTGGTGAACTGAAGTATCCTTTCTAGTCTCAACACGGGCTCAAAGTCCTGCCTTTGGGCCAAGTGGGCGGTTTTTTAAACAAATCGTGGCATCGTACAAAATTATCAATCAATTTTGAAATCGCTTCTTCTTTAAGTGACATTCATTTTCGGGGGCTCTGAACAAGCTGTTTTTTAGTCGCTGTAACTTAAGAGTGGGGATCCCATTAAGTGAACCAAAGTCCTTTCTCGAAAAGTATCAGTATTTTTATCGTCCCGTACTAAGTGTAAAATTTTTAAAACTGAAGTTGGGAAATGCTAACATTTTGAAACTTCATTTCAAAGTTGTCAATTTGGAGCTCTTGAGAGTTGGTGTCGTATTTCTACTTTAATATTCAATTTTAGGGAGGATTTGTATTAATAATTGTTAGGACCGCGAGTAGCTGAGGTTGATGAGAATTTAGGGTTGTTGTGTTTGTTAGGTTAAACTGGTATTGGAAGTGCGGTAAGCCAACTCTTGGAAAGGAAACCTACTGCTTAAATTGCGAACAAGCTCTTTTTTTCTGGAGCGCCTTGGAATAATGGAGGTCTTGAATGTTTTATTGCTTACCAGTTAAAGAAACTCGGCTTGCTCCGCCTCTCGCGGATCCACTTTCTGTTTGTAGACAGCGGCGTTGTGGAAACGTTCTCCGGCAAAATGGTTTTGTTACAGCCACAAATAAAAAATTGTTCCGTTTTTGACAAATAATTTCGTTCGGGCGACAAAACCTTTTTTCAGTGTTGTCGACTAGCCTTGCTGAAAGCGAAACTCACCACGGACCTTATAACTTATCGGTGCATTCAATAACAGGGAATGTATATCACAGGAAGCCTTGTTGCGAGAGAGGTTGAAATGTTAGTCCTGCACTTGTTTTAGGGACGGGGGCTAATACGTAGCCTACTATCATTAATTATCAAAGTTTGGACTTATTCATATCTTCATGAACGGAAAGCGCTCGTTGAACCCTTTCGATTGATGGCTATTGATAGGTCTCTCTCTTTCAAGTACATTTACTTTGTCGTACTTGAAAAAGATGTTGGACGGAATGCTCATTGTTTTCCAATTTTTGTAAATACATTTTTTTTTCAAAATTATGTAAATTATAAAAAATTAGCTGTTTATAAAATATAAAGTGAATTTCTATAATTTTTATTTTTTTATGAATTTTTAATGTTTGAAAAATATCATTTTTATCATAAATCTTGAACTTAGTAACGTAATTTTGTACATATTTTTTCCTCATTTTCCCTTTTGTTCTTTTCCCCCCCTTTTTTTCCTTTTTCCTCTTTTTTTCCTTTTTCCCGCTTTTTTCCCTTTTTCCTCTTCTTCCTTTTTTCCTGTTTTTTCCTTTTTTCCTCCTTTTTTCCTCCTTTTTCCTGTTTTTTTCCTCTGTTTTCTGCCATAGCTTTTTGCTTCGCGTTGTCAAGAGCGCCCAAGAATTCGAACGCGCCGCGTCCACTGTCCGATGAGTACCATTGAGCGTCCCTTCAGATTCGCGAGGGCGCCGCTTGAGCGGTTGAGCGCCAACGTACAGCCTAGTCCTCTGTTCTAAAAGCGTAAATCAGGACCTTGCGCAGGGTGGGGGAGGGGGAGGGCGTCAGGGATGGCCCGCCGCGAGGCAGGTGGGGGTTGGGATGTTCTGGGGCGGACTGCGCCGCGCCGTGGCGAGCTGCTCGCTCTCGGCGACGCGACGCTCCGCCGCAGCTGCCGTCCGGTCCGATCCAGATCGCGGACCCGGGTCCAGGAGCTCTTCGCGCATCTGACGGAGTACCCGGATCCGGTCACGGGCGGCGACCTGGGACCTAGAACGTCGTCCGCGAGCTGCCGTGGTCGGTCTTTGGCGGTGGTTTTAGTCTATCATTGTCAGTTTCTCGGTTTGCAGCGAAAACAAACACCTGGTCAGGTGGTCCCATTGTGGTTCCATGGTGGTTCCATTGTGGTCCCATGGTGGTTCCATGATGTTTCTATGGTGGTCCCATGGTGGTTCCATAGTGGTTCCATAGTGGCTTCATGGTGGTTCCATGGTGGTTCTATGATGGTTCCATGGTGGTTCCATCAAGATAAAGCAAAGAAAGCGTGTGTTTGGTTATATTTCAAGATACACCTATCACTAATCATATCTATTGAGATATTCGACGACAGATCAATTGGAGGAATTGGAAGCGGCGAAACCTTTTCATTGATATAATTGATCGATTTATCTTTAACTAACCGATGTTCAGTAGAGGACACAAGTTGATAGTGGTTTTTCATCCCGCGCAAAATCGTGTTGCCAGCCCTGATGGGTCTCTGTGGTGTGTAGAACAACAGGTTTGGCAATATGCCTTGCTTTTTGGCGCATTATAAACAGTATGATAAAAAGTCGAGTTTCAGATTTATTTCCTCAATGTTTTGATCAACAGCAATCGCAAAACGTTTCTTCTTTCACCCCAAGCAGGGCTGCGATAACGGTTTTGCGCGGGACGAAAATCCCCTCTCAACGACTTAAGCCCTCCACTGTACGCTCTACCCCTGTTTTTCACCTTCATACCCTAAACAGGTGTGGGGTGTGCCCTAAACAGGTGTGGGGTACACCCTAAACAGGGACTAGTTTTTAACTTTGTTCTTTCGTTTGGATGCTCCTATATCGTGATTCTCGCAATTAGAGACAATCAAGATCGCAAGTTAGGTTGATTCCTCGCTCCGTTCGGCGAGGCGATTGATGATTTCAGACGAGACGTAGCCTTTGGAAGTTGTGAGTTGATGCGGGTCGTTTTGTCAGCTGATTGTGGGTGTGGGTCAAGCGTCCTTTGCTTGAGCGCGCGCCGCCGCGCCGTTGGGGGACTTCGACGAGCGGTCTCCCCTCACAACCAGCCTCGTAGCCTTCGCCTTGGCGCACCACGAATGCCTTGCGGGACGCCCCGCAGGCTAAACACACGCCGAATTCCAACCTCAGTGTCCTTAACCATCGCTGTTATTTGGTACTCAGCAGCATATTGCAATATTTCGTGACTCCACTTAAACGCAGTTAGCTTCTTAACCGGTGATTATAACTTATCGCACTACCACCCAGCGATGACGTTCGGAAACAGACAAAAATAGTTTAGAGGATCTATTCAGTTCAGTATTGTCACAAAAAAATATCACCCCTCTGGAAACCCGAACTTAAATAATTTAAGCATTTTCCAAAACTTAATATTTTGGGCTGTTATGGGTTAAACGATCTCTTCTTGGATCACTTAGCTCGCGAGCGATTTGAAGAAGTCATGTCCAATGCAGGGTGTCTAACGTTCAGGGAAAATCGGGGATTTTTCGTTTCAGGAAAATACCAGAGGAAAATCAGGCAATTTGTCTGAAAATACTGGCATTTCCAGAAAAAAATAATGAATTGAAATGAGCAATAAAAATTGTGAGGGAAATGAGAGTTAATTACCCTTGTGTTGATGCATAGACCTCCGCGTATACCTGTGTTCCTGATTATCAGGCTGATTCCCCTGCAACCACCTGGACAGCGGTGCGTTGCGGTTGCCTACCTTGTCAAGCTAAGGTAGGCAACCGCAACGCACCGATGTCGAGGTGGTTGCCGGGGGCGGGGCGTTTTTTTTGTGTATGGTAATACCTTAGCGGTACCTGCCAATTACGGTGTATATTACTTTACGGCCTAGTGCTCTACTGTGGTTTTAGTTTCGAGCGTAGACAATTTTCCCTGGTGCGAATCTCCCCACCCCCTCCCCAAGAACCGATCTGGAATCGAAATTGCGCATGGGCACATCGCCTGTTGCGCTGTGGCAAAGGCCTGCCTGGCGGCCTGCCCCTGTGTGCGCCGCACAGCGCGCAGTGGATTTCCTTTCAGTGACCTTGAGTGCGAACCATTTCGGGCGGCAGGAGAGTGCACTTGCTGCGCTTTGTGTGCACGCTACGATGTGCTCGCGGTGTTCCCACGGGCCACCGGCGCGGCTCGCCGGAGAGACATGCAGCAAGGCGTTGAATCTACTGCGACTCGATTATTTCTTTGGTATCACACTACACTGAAAAGAAATACCTGTTTGAAGCCAGAGAAGGTGTATTTTGGTTAGTTAGACCGGAACGTCTCTACACGCTCAGCAAGAACCAGTGAGATTTCTGATTATCCTATGACCACCTTACCTGTGGGAATTCAGTAATATTCCCACCGAAAACCAATGTAACTTCGCTTTTATTAAGGAAAAAAGTCAATTTTCTGTGAATTTCACTAATTTTCACTTGATTTTTTTTTGTAGATTTCACTTTAGTCATTTTACTAAATACCAAACTTTAGGCCTAGGTAATTTTACTAAATTTTAGGAATGTTTATTAAATTCCAGAAATTTAATATTTTAAGGAAATTTTACTATTGTCAGTGAATATTCTCTCATTTTTAGTAAAATAATTATTTGTAATAACTGATTTTTAGTTATTTTTCACTGATTTTCAGTTATTTTTTTTACTGATTTTCAGTTATGTTTTACTGATTTTCAATGAGTGTTTGCCGATTTTCCAGTAGCACGGTGGTCACAGGCTAATCAGTGAAATTTCACTGGGTACTCGCTAAGCGTGTATGGATATTGATTTGACTCCTCAGAAAGTACCCAAAAGACGAGTATGCCTTATAGTAGATTAGTCAGTATATTCTAGATATACATGTGAGCAGAGACCTATCCTTTCTTGTGGCTTTTGGGAGGCCTATCTTGAAAACTATCCAAAATCCTTTTCACTTTACCAGCTCTAGCTTAATGCTCCAAACAGGTGTTTAATCAGTGTGGTAGTGATGGAGGAGCAGACGCAAACGACTGGTGCGTTGTCATAGCCGGTCCGGTCGTGTGCAGGTTCCCGCCGCGGATGCATGTGTCGGTCAGGGCCCTTGGTCGTGGCCCGTGGTCGCCTGACCAACGCGGTTGATTGCACCTCCGCCTCCTCTCTGCGCTTATGGGGAGTGGCTCAGTTCCGGCGTGACAAGGGAAAAGTCCTGACTCAGTACGGACATCGAAATTTGGTTGTCCCTGTAGCAACGAGGTATTCAATCGAAACCTGTTGCTCAACACTCCCCTCTTCGTGGTGGCTAGTGAACCTCCCTGCAAAAACCTTGAATCAACGGAACCTTGGACGGAACTTGGGAAATGCCTTATTGTTCTAGCGTTGCTCTGCCTCAGCAGTTTTGATATCGCTGTATGCAGCGAGGTTATCCATTGTGAACGATTGTATGAATCAACCAAGTCTTCCTAAACCAAGGAAAAGACTATGAGTCATTTAAAAAAATCTTCAGTAGTAAATCTTGAAAAGCCTAAAAGTTCACGTTAAACCAATTTCCCCCTTATTTTTGTTGGTATTTGAAGAACTTGTCAGTACAAATCTTTGCCTTGTTGGGTTGTGAAGTCCACTCATTTTGTAAGCCCTCTTCTAAGTATTTGCCTGCCTCTTCAAAAGGTTCCCCCCCCCCGAAATTTTTAACCTTGGATTGGTAACATAAATAAACGCAATTTGGTAACAGTGAGAAAGTTTTACTCACATTTTAACCCTGTTAAAATTTTTCGGGAAAAAATGTTTTATGGACTCTTTTTTTGCAACATTATTTACGTCAAAATACAGGAAAAAACACCTTCCTCAGCAAAATCATGCACATTAGAATCCTTTTCAGCAAATCTCTGGATAAAAAAAATATTCCCAATTAGGTGACAATACTCCCAATTAGCTGAGAAGTGGCACGCTTTCGTCCGACATTTCTCCGGGGTGAGGGAGCCGGATTTATTGTATAGTCTCCGACGTCCGTTTATGACGCCGAGTGAGTAAAATTTGCTCAATGTTACCAATCCGGCAGCGTTAATAGATTTATTTGATAGAAGCATTTTAGTTGTTTCTTGTATCTCGTGTTTACCTTCATGTAGGCTTATTTCTAAAAAAAACATCACAAATGCAATGTAGTAATCTTAAAAATGATGGACACGTTCTTCGGGCGTTGATGGGGACTTAAAGTGAAGGGCTCCAATGTTGGGAACCGTGGAATTGGTAATTACGGACGCTTAGTCTGCTGGTGATCGCCGCGAATGCGATATCTACTGTATTATGCCTAACGAGTGTGTCCCAGTGTAAACATCCTGGCGCGTACGACGTTTTTAGTGGGCTTTAAATGACGTGCGTACGGGAAGAATACATGAAAACATGGTTCGGCCTTGACAACCTGAGAAGGCGCTCCGAGCTGAGCGAGGCTCGGATGTCGCTATCGTGTTCTGTTGCCGTTATCTCATTCCTCGATGTGGTTGGGACTTGATGGGCCACGGGCGCAAAAGGTATTAAGCAGACCACTTCACACCTATGCTCAAGAGTCATCCAAGATTTGCGGTTAGCCTACACGTGGGTCACTCGCCGCACTGCTCACGACTCTCGAGATAAAACGAAGCCATTTACTGAATAATGTTAAGTGGCGGGGTTTTAGCGTGTTCCTGGATGTATCAGGGTTTGTCTGTCGAAGGCTAAGAGCGCTCTAGTGTTACGGGGTGACGACTCTTCTCAAGGGGGTGCTCTAGAAAGAAGCCGCGACTTCTGAAAGGGAAGCAGGTGGTGGCGAGTTTGAGGGCTCTATGGAGCGAGCTTGGAGAATCCAGTGGTGCGGTAGGAGGTGGAGGGCGCTACCCTCGGATAGGGTTGGAGATTTGGACGCCTCGTTCGAGTTGAGCGGCGATGAATGGGCGGAAAGGCGGTCAAGTGCGTGTGGCGGAATGCGTCCAAGACGGCGCGGTGCATGCTGTCGAGCTACGTAGTGACGTGTCGGCCGGCCGGCGGGAGAGCTCTCTTCTCACCTTTGCGGTGCGCCGGGGACCCGCGCCCGGCCAGCCGCGGCCCTCCCCGGGAGGTGGGAGGCCCAAGTAGTCACCTACCGAAAATGTTACGTTACGATCCCCGGTAGTACTCCGCGGGTGACGCATCGGCGGCCGGCCGGCGTGCGGGCCGTGGCTGCTGCAACACGGGGAAGCAGGAAACGGCAGGGAAGGGAGGGGTGGAAGTGCGCGGCTGGGCACGGCTCGGGGCCGCGTATGTATCGGGTGCGGAGGTGGCGGCATCGGCGGAGGCGCGCGGCGATGTGCGCCAAGGCACTGCGGCGGCGGGGCCGGCTCGCCATGGCCCAGCCCTTCGCGTAGCGGCGGCCAGGCAGGCAGGCAGCAGGCAAGCCCAACCCAAGCCGGCGCGTTGCGGGCGAGGCGAGCTTGTTGCCGAGCGAGCGGAGCGGAGGAAGCGAGCCAGGCAGGCAGGCAGGCCGGCGCACGACGTCGTCGTACGGGCCGGGACGGGACGGGCGCTAGTGCTGGCAGGCAGGGTGGTTGGTCGGGGGTTCGTGTCGGTCGATCGATACTAGTCTTCGCTGGACTGGACAGCCTGCTGCGAGGTGGTGTACCGAGGTCGTTTCCTATCCCGTATAATGGCAAGATTCGCTAGTGTGTGAGGATTGTGTGGATGTCAAACGCGCCATGACGGAGTACTCGGAGTAGCCGTAGTCTATCCTAGTTGACGCCGGGTAAATAACCGTAGGTGTGTGTGCGTGAGTGAGGAGCCGGCGCGGCGGCGCGGACCGAGTGCTGCGCATTTTGTGGTGCGACTCGAAGAGCAGTGATTAACGCGTGTGGTGTTCTCTTGTTGCAGGCAGGCATCTTCTTTAAACGGTTACGTACTCCCCTAATTGTCAAACAAAATGTCTGTGGACAAGGAGGAACTGGTTCAGCGGGCGAAACTGGCCGAGCAGGCTGAGCGTTACGATGATATGGCGGCGGCCATGAAGTCAGTGACGGAGACCAGCGTGGAGCTGTCAAATGAAGAGAGGAACCTCCTCTCCGTCGCCTACAAGAATGTCGTGGGTGCACGAAGATCGTCCTGGCGAGTAATCTCCTCAATCGAGCAGAAGACTGAAGGGTCAGAGCGGAAGCAGCAGATGGCCAAGGAGTACCGGGAAAAGGTTGAAAAAGAACTAAGGGAGATCTGCTATGATGTATTGGTGAGTGAAACCCATTTCCTCATTTTGACACTCACTGCCCCAGTACCATCTTCAAAACAAAACGAAATCGATAACGAGCGCTCGGCCCTCATCGGAACCCTTCATTCCCTGCCGCTCTCTGTCACTTTGAGTTATTTTCGTCTTTAATCTTGGTCGGACGCAAGGTTAATATTTTAACGGGCATAACGGGATACCTTGACGTAGCCAAGGTGCGTGGTAACCCACCTTGGGGGTAGGCTAATGT
>Ga0058701_10005335_pt1 | contig 10645 bp, 8 predicted proteins | sample AgamicOrMae_FD_97039 | JGI IMG/M metagenome (GOLD analysis project Ga0058701, IMG submission 97039) | Agave microbial communities from Guanajuato, Mexico - Or.Ma.e | ecosystem: Host-associated > Plants > Phyllosphere > Phylloplane/Leaf | place: Guanajuato, Mexico | collected 2012-06-04 | reverse complement strand
GACTTTTTGAGATTTTTTTCAGCAATAGTAAAATGATTTGTACAGTATTTTAGTAATAATATATTCGAGGGTTCGTAATAGATGATAGACCTTAAATGAAAATTAGGATCTTTCAGGTTGTTCTTAACCTATTTTTCAACCTCTCGTTTGTTTGTTTGTCGTTATATGTGTTTTATATTCTTTTATAAACTCTGTCTTAAGGAATCCCTTGGCATAAAAAGAAAGAAAGGTAAAAAAAACAAAAAAACAACGTAATTAACATTTACAAAAAAAAAAGTAATTTAAAAAAATGGAAGTCAGGGATTTATGATGAGGGACAGGAGGATGACTGTGTTATCCCGGGAATTATGGGGAAAAACAATTTAAAACCCTTTCTTTTTTTTGTAATTTGCAATGAGACCTATAATGCTTGTAATAGCCCCAAAAGCTCTCGGCATCTTTTCAGAAAAGACGTTCTTTGTTATACCCCTCAGCTGCAAAGACCCCCAACGGGGGGTGGGGATACCCAACCTCACCCAACACGGCCGACCCAAAGAAAGGACGCTTTTGCCCACCGGTTGGCAATCTCCTTGAGGCAGGCAAACTTTTTCAACCCTCATAAGGGTCCCATCGGGACCCGGTTCTGTTTGGGCCCAGCCCCTTTCAAGGGACCCAGGCAGGTGTTCGGATCTTCTGTCAAACTCGCCTACATCTCCACACCATCTAGCAAGTGCCATAGACTGTTTGTTTGTCTATGGATTTGCAGCAATAGTTCGTTCTGCCAAGGTCCCTTAGTTCACTGCTTGCTATCTGATTTGTAATCCAGCTGATCAACTCAATCAACCTCTTGAAATCCACTTTTTGACAAATGAATGCTTCGAGAAAATTTCTTTTTACTTTGCCCGTCCGTGGCATGTTTTACCGACGCAAAATTAAAATTAAAACAAAAAAAAAGCTTTTATTGTATTGTAACCCTCCCCGTACTGGTACAACAGGGAGTCTGGATTTTGAATTGAATATCTGCACAAAGTTGGCAATATGGAAAGGTTTACTGATTGAAACATTTCATTCACATCTTTTCGTTCCCCTTTCGTTCGACCTTCCGATATAATTCCGAATAATCACCTAGGTTAGGCTAACTTTGTCGCATTAGGTTATCCATGGTTATGGTTTGCATTGTTTCGGTATTGCTTCGTTTGTTCGTTACCAGTTAGCAGTCGCTTATTTCTGGGCGGCAGGTTGCTGCTGCCGAGAAAGTAAGCGGCATTGGGCTTGGCGATAGTTGCTGAGGTCAACTTCAGGGAACTTCCGAGCTTGTACCAACATCTGTTTTCAATTATCAATGATCAAAAATTTTTATGTTAAACATTTGATTATAGGATTAAAAAAGGCAAAAATGTAAAATAATATTAAAAAAATACCCAGCGTTTTATAAATGATAAAATTAACCTTAAAAAATCATCTTATAAAAATAAGTAGATCAAAAAATATAACTTTTGTTTCAGACAAACTTATATCCAGATACAGTATTCATTTATGGGCCGCTATGAATGCATTTCTGTTCTGGTTTATATAGTATATCCACGATGACCTACATTGGGTTATATTTTTGCTATGAGTTATTACCATTTAGGTAAGACAAGGCGCATCGATAAAATTGGATCGTTTAGGCTAAACGAGTGAAGCGACAGGTCCCCAGATGTTTTAAAGACATGCGCCGGTCTTTTGTCCATGTCATTCTAAGAATTACTATCTTCCTTCCTGGAACGCTTTTTCATTTTCCAAACCGATCTTGTCTGCGGGAGCTCCCTGCAGATTTTACTTCGTACGCCGGAGGTGTGGTTGGGGGGGGGAGGGAGAAATCGTGCTTTTTCTTGTTATCCCTCACATTTAAATCATTCGGAATTTGTTCGCCCACAAGTCCGTAACAATCATGTATTCGTTGGCGCGTTTGATCAGGTCTTAAGTCATTTGTGCGCAGAATTCTCTGTTGAGTGCACCCCTTAACCCACTACCGCCCAGCGATGCCGTTCGGAAACAGAAACATATATTTTAAACAATCTTTTCAGTTCAACATTGTCACAATTTAAAAAATATCACCCCTCCTGAAACTTGAAATTTAATAATTTAGGCATTTTTCAAATCTTAAAATTGTTTATTTTATTGGGAAAAGTCCTTCCAATTTCTCGTAAGCTAAATTTCCCTCCAAATAATTTAGCCTGTTGTGGGTTCAGTAGGGCCCTACCGAGTTGTAAACGTCGTAACGTTAAATAAAATTTTCGCGCCCACTTTACTGGCGAGCACGCTTCAAATAACTTGAATTCGCCACCTGTTTTTCGTAATTTATTTCAAACCTGACGTAACCCAACCTAACTTAACCATAGCCTAGCGGGATACTTTGGGTGGCAATATCTGCCTCCAAGAAGACGGCGGAGTAAGCTCGGTGACCTCTGGGTGAACGCATGTTGAATGTGTCTAATTGTAAGTGCCTTGTGCCTTGCACTGCTTTGCTCTTGGCCTTTTCGACTTAGTTACCAAAGGTAAACACTCAAGAAGTGGTAAATTCGAACTTGCACCCGCACACGTCGTAGCGAAAGTAGTTTTACAGAGATGGTAGACATAGACGAGATGAATAGTTTTTATATCAAAGTTAAGTCCAAGAGAAACCGGAAATATCTTGCACTTATCGATGAAAGAAAAAAAGTGATTGCGTGTGACCACTGTGTCCACCACACCACTTATAGGCTACCTCGAAAATCTAACCGAACAAAAGAGCTTCTCTACGGGACGAGCAATGCTGCCAGACGTCGCTACTCCATTATTTTTAGGGGTGGCTAACTTCTAAACTAGTTTAAACTTGTGTCTAACTCCATTTTTGATTGATGATTTCGAGAGCGATTTAAACCTACCTGTAGGGCTAGGTTATCTCAAATTCTTTTCGCGTGAGTCGTTGTTAAATTCGACTTAGTCGCTAAAATTGGCAGCTCTGCGCCAACGAGGGATGGCCGGCCGTCTACCTGATTGTTACCCCACCTGTCTGGTCTGCCCCAAGAAGGTTTTACAAAGGCAACTCATAACACCCCCTCCGTCTCCCTTCCCCCATCCCAAGGGATTACTGCAGTACTGGCCGTTACTCGCCTCAAGGAAATATGAGGCAACGGTACCTGCTTTGGTCGACTTGATGGGTTCTAGAAAGTGGGGGGTGATGCTACTTTTGGGGATGAAGGCCGAGATATCGTTTTATTGGGGGTGGGTTCCGAAGGGAACCCCATAAAAGAGGTCGGAGGATTCTTCGAACTTGGGGTTCCTTGATTAGATCCAAACAGCTGTGTAGGGGGACTGTGGGAATTTCGAGGTAGTTTTCGGTTACTGTACTGTTTGATCTTCAAGAAATGGGGATGAAGTGCGAGCAATAAGAAAAACGTTTGCATCAACCAATTCTCAGGACGCGCCCACTCAGGTTACCGCCGTCACTAAATTAGCTTGGATGCTTTAACGCTGAAGTTAATCGACGAGAATGCAATTTACAGCTTCGCCATACCGTACTTACCGTAACCTAAATTCACCGTATCAAACACGACTTACCCATCCAACCATACGTACACTGAGTGTATTCCACGTAGCCTGCATCAGGAAGCAACCGGAGCCTAATGAAACCCAGCTCACTGTCAGCCTTAATCAGGAAAAAAAGCCGTGTCCGAGAATATTCTCCTCCCCAAGACTGATCAAGCAGACTTTTTTTTTAAATCCCAGTATGGTATTGAACTGTAGTTTTTGTTGAGTTGAGAGAATGTGTTGAAGCTCAATCTTTCTTCGTAAACAACCAAACTGGCTTTAAATTTGAACGCGCGAAAAAGACGATCCATCACGCCTTTGTGATTATTCCTCTCAGGTCATCGAAACCAAGTCCAAAATAAATGCTACATTGAACGAAAATTATATTGAAAAGGATTCTGGCATACCGTAACAAGTGCCCTGACCTAACCACTCTTTCTCGACGTGGCTGGTACGGTATATTGCGTCTTTTAAGATAGGTTATGGGTCAAGTTACACGTCGTCGCTTGAGGGCACCACACAGAACCCACACCCGCACGCCTAAGGATCAATTTACACTAGACTCTCAATGAGCAATTTTACTTGGATTACTGTCATGGCTAAGAAGGGATCTACGTCGTCTGAGGTTGTGTAAGAACCGGAGGGGGCAGAAAAAGTTGATAGCGGGGCAGACAGAAGACTGGTTGCTGTGGAAAGAAGACGGCTTGGATGATGATGCAGCAGTGCACTGTAAATTTCACATGTGCCAGTTTTTATATTTAGTGTTCCGACATTTCATCGCCAAGCCGAGTGGAGAGAGGCACAGGGAATATAAACCTAACCTATGGCAGTCACGCAGTGCCGCTTTTTTCTCGCGGCATAGCATCTTGCTGCGGAGAACGAAGCGGCATCACGCTATGCAACAGTCGAGCGGAGTGTCAGCAAAGCGAGACACAATGTACTTTTACTAAACTTGGTAATTAACCGTGCACGAGGTTTGGCAACTATAGATTAGGTTAAATAAGGTTTAGTTGATTGCCTTGTGTCTCGCTCCGCTGTCGCCCTGCTTTGGTGAAGAAAGGTGGAGCATAAGAGTGCAACCCTTAAACTTTACATTGCGCACAATAGCTGTACGCAAAATAGAGCAGGATCTTCATGAGCAGTAATAAGAATGCTAGGTAATAAGAAACTTGTAAGGGATAACCCAGAGGCGGTGAACAAAGCAATGGCCGGCGTGGCTATGTCACGTGATTCAACACCTAGAAATTGCAAGTCCGAATCAAATTTTCAGTGCCTACCATCTTTTCAGGGTAGCATGATGGGGTTGAGAAACGCCTAAATACAAAAGATGGAAAGACATTTTTTTTGCGGTGGTAGTCACACCCCCCTCCCCAGTACAAGTGGAAAAATTCCAGGTGGTCCAAAAACTCCTAAATAAAAAAGGTGAGAGGACGTTTTTTTTTCTTTCGGGAGGGGAGGTAGTTGTCCCCCACCATCTCTATCCCTTACAAACTAGAAAAATTACCAGTCCACATCATTATACAAGTGCTTACTGACGGCGTATAATATATTTCATTAATATATTTAAAACATTGGACGAATATATTTAATATATACTTGGCACATGTATAAGGAATGACTACTTTACACGAGTCTCTGAACAGGTTGGAAAATACTCCATCATCGCGTATTTCAAATTCATTCTGCCGAATTTAGAAGGACTTTACTTTCTAATGTACTCGTAAAATAGGTTTTACGTATTTGTTTACATGCCTTAAAATTATATTACAAAAAGCTATTTTTACAAAACATTTGTGCGAATATACGTGTATATTTATGAATGCATAGTTTTACAACTCATTTAAAAATATGCTTGCTGAAATACTTGTTGGTTAATGAGTAAATTTGCGTTATTGTGCGACTGCCTTAGACCGATATCCGAATCAGAATTCCTTACTCATTGATGCATTTACATGGTAATTCGCCCACGCAAAGTATAAACACAGCTTGGTCGATGCAACCACTAAACCCTTGGCCGGTGCAGAACTTATTTGGATACTTACACAATTATTTGGTTTGGTTCTTTTTCACTACTATAATAATATTCTTAAAAATGTTCTACCAAGTAAGGTCGTGTTTTATTCTAAAAATTTAATTGTAGGAGTGTAAAGTGTAAATGCATTACCTTCCAGCATAAATTCGATGTACATGTTTGCTTACATGAACAAGTATATTGCAAAAGTAATACTGTATACTTGAAATGTTTTCTCTGAATACATTCGAAAACATTTTGTGTGTACACTTTCCCTAATATGAAAAATATATTTTATGTATATTTGTAAATATGTGTCTCATTTTTAAATATATCACTAAATGTGTTCCCTGGTATTGAACATATTCCAATACATCGCTGGATATTTTTCTCAAAGCATGATGTATTTTTGAATATAGGTTTTATAACTAATGTTGTAAAATCAATTTCTTAGGTACTGTAACATTTCTTTCGGATATAAACAACACAAATAGCAACTTTTTTGTCATTTATATGTTTTAGGTGAGCCGCTTAGAAATGTGGGACATTGTATATTTTAGGTTAATGAAAAGTCATCGCTGTCCGCTCGTGGTCAGTTTCAAAGCTTGAATATTGCGTAGTGTTTAGGCAGCATCCTCCAAGAAGGCTCACTCTAAATTTTTAAGGTTGCATTTTCAACCTTTTGGTTCAACCCCTACGAAGTTAGGTGGAGCGAGGCACAAGCCACGTAACCTAACTTAACCTAGGGTTAGGCTACCTCATGAAAGGTCGCCAAGCCTGATGCCGCTTACTTCTCGGCGGCCGATTTAGGGCCGCCGAGAAGTAAGCGTCATCAGGCTTGGCGACAGCCGAGCGGAGCGACAGCGAAGCGAGGCACAGGTGACTTTAACCAATGTTGGTAAACGGCAAGGGGCTTGGTTATGATAGGTTTAGTTAGGTGGAATGCCTCTTGCCTCGCTCCACTGTCGTTTCTCTCGATTTGACGACCAAAGGTTGAACTTAACGCAGGTTAAAATTGCTACCTTAAAAAAATAGTTTAGAGACGGAACGCGACCAAGTAAACCTTGCTCTGTTGGAACTTTGAGTTCAAAAGCATTGTCGACACGGCTGTGAGAAAGCGTAACAGAGGCGCCGTCGGTTTCGAACATGACGATCGCAACTTTGACGTTTTTTTTGCCCGAGATAATGTATATCGGAGGTGAGAAACTGCAAGCAGTTTTGTCTCTGAATAGGTTTGCGCCAATCTTTGAGAGGTCGTTATGATTGTGCTTGCCTTACAGGGAAAAAAAATAATGTCATGTGATGAAGATACAGTATGGTCGTGGTGACGAAGAAATGACGATGCGTCGAAAAGAACATGGACACGAAAGAATTGCTTCATGCTTTGTTGCATACCTGTATTTTCGGTTTCAATAAAATCCCGCGAATGCTTTCCTGTAGGCCCAAATAAGACCCGGGTTTCAAGAGGACGTGGAAAGTATAGGAATTCGCTAAGGCCTGATTTTGTTTCCTAAAAATTCCCATGTATGATAGGTAGACCTGTTTGATGATCAAGGCAAGGCAAAGTGAAGAAGAGGTAAATAGAAAATATACAAAACATTTATTTTTGAGCTTTTCTAGGGCGTTTTTGTGCAGTGATATCTTGTGGAACAACTTCGTAAAAAGCAAACAGAAGGGAGGCATGAGTGTAGGGATACTTTAACTCGTTTCCTCCAAAATCATCCGTATGATATATCTTCAATATGTTCGAAGAGGTAGCAAGAAAAGGGAAGAAAACATTGAAAAGAAGAATGGGTCTCTATAAGTCATGCCTTTCGTTTTCTACGGAGATCCGGAGATACATCATTCCGATAAATTTCAAAAGGAGCGAAGTTGAAGAGCACAGGAGTAGAGAAGAGATTCTATTAATATTTTCGTTCTGTATGCAACCCTCGTTAAAAATGCCGGCCAAAGGTGACACGATAAGATAACTTCCCCTCTAATGCGTATACTCTTTAAAGTCATCATAACTGATAAAAGAAGCGTTAAGAGCGCTGTATATTTTTATCAGTCTTTGTTACGGCACGTAATATTCTCTTCGGAAAGTCATTCTGTATTGCAGAACCTGACGAAACGCTTGAAAAAAAGGTGAAGGGAAAACGGCGGGGAAAGATCTCACGAGCTTTTGCCAACAACGAAGTGGGGGAATAAATCCAGTCCTTTTCCTCATCAACTTTCCATTCTAATCAAACCAGCAGATTGATGCATCGTAGTGGGGTGTGGGTGATGATACAGCTCAGTACAGGAGCACTTGTAGAGCTGTTAAGCCCGAAGGGAGGGGGAAGGTGGGGAGGAGGGGGGAAGCGCACAAGTGCTCCTTCAGTGGAATGGGCCCTTCTATTATTTCTTATACATGCGGGGCGGGGACCCAGGAGGGAATTATTTAAAAGGCGAGGGGAGGGGGGATTGTTTGTCTGACTTTTAGGGCGTAAGACTAGCGAGACTACTTAAGCTGTTGGCGGGGGAACAAAAGATTTAAATTAGGGCAATTGAAAGTCTTCTTGCTCAGAGGATTTTTTTTTTCTCTGTGACACCAGTTTGGTGATTAAGCAGTGTGATGGCTGCCGGAAGCAAATGAAATGCATCTCCTTAATTAATGAGTACGCCTTAATCGTGTTAAATATGTGTCCAAAGATGTAATGAATCGGCTATTCACTTACGTTATAATACCAAAGGTCTTCTTGAAATTAAGATTAGAAATTAAGCCCAGTGAAAAAACTTATTTTTCGTTTAATTTTATTTGACCCTATAAAGCTTTTGTTTTAAACTTCTTAAAAAAAGAGTATGCGTGTGTGTATATATCCCCAAAAACAGACGGAAGAAATGGAAGATTATTATCAACAAACATGCCATCCCTGCACAGCGCTTGTGTTAAAGTTTTCTTAATTAGGAGTTTATAGTTTAAAATGAGAACTTGGGCCCTCCGCACAAATAATGGCCCAGCAAAACTGTAATAAAACAAACAACAACAAAAAATTATTAAAAAAACCTACTTTGAGACAGTTAACAGTTGAGGAGTATTGTCAATGGCTTTCATCAATGGAAAAAGCCACTAATTATTTTTCTTCTTATATTTTGGGTAACTACAAAGAAAAATCATTGTAAATAAGAAAGAATAAGCAAAGGCTGTTGTCCAGCGAGCGAAAGTAAAAGGAGCAGCATGAAAAAAGTCCTGAAACAAGGAAATAAATGCAGGAAAATCCGAGGAAATCTACTGGAAAAGCCTGGCGTACAACTTGTTTGGCGGCAAAGTTCGATGGCATACGTGCTGAAGGTAACACTCGGATAGACCTCTCACGCAAGTTCAGCCAGGGTTGCCGCAACACCCAGATTTACATACAGTGTTGCCACCTTAAGTAGCTGCGCTCATGTCTGGCTCCTGTTTCCTTTTTTTTCGGTTCCCCAAAAACACTCCTTTTGTTTTGATCGGTTTATCTGAGCTGCCCCTTGCCTGCCTCCCCAGGAAACCGTGAAAAGGGCACTGCACTAACCATCTACTCAGATGAATGCCTTCTCTGTTTCGAGTAAATTGCTTCCAAGTGTTAACTCCCTCCGACCTTTTCTCTGATGTTTGCGGTTGTTGGCTTCCGTGGGGAAACAAGCTCTTTGCATGGGACATGCCTTGTATGGGACACATACTTTAAACTGTGATGGACTGAACAACTCCTGCCAAAGCAAATAATATTTTCATGATATTGCTTTGACAAATCTTTCTGACAATCATTCATCTTTGATACGGATCAAAAAGGGACCATAAATTTAAAATTTGGGTTACTTAGCAATCATTGTTTGTTATTGTTAGAACGAAAAAGCAAACCACCCATTTCTGCAGAAAGGACTAGAATTTTAATTACTGTGTTTGAGTTGGGCAAGGACGGGTCAGATTGAGTAAGAGTTGCATTGCACTGATCTCGGTTGAATGAAGTTGTGGGTTGAGTTGAGTTTCGTTGAATTGTGTAGGGTTGGTTATTAGGTGATGTCCTTTAGGGAAAGTTGATGTTAGGTGATGTAGCTAGGCAAGTCCTGGTGATGTGAAGGCCAATTTTTATCAAACCGCCTCAATAATATTTTATGTCGACGGATTTGAGTAAAGCTTTAGTTGCCATGGAGGTAAGGCCTGTCTTCAATTTGTGAGTGCAGTCGAGCCGCCAAGGTAAACCCCTATAATCCGCTCTTGCGAAGAAACAAAAACAAACTCTAAGATTTAACGAGTTCCCATGAAGAAAATTCTGTAAAACCGCGACATCTGAGCATGAGCCCCCTTGATTACAGTCCCCACTGCATTCACCGCGTAATCAAGGAACCCAGGCGGGTATTCCCGGTACACGCTTTTCCCATCTTTTCCGGCTGCCATTTTCTTACTCGGAGCTGTTTTCAATCTTTGTATAGTCTGGATGCTCATCTTAACACTAGTTAGTCCCTTCCTCAGCGCAGTACTCAGTCCCTTCCGTCTCTATCTCTCCTCCAGCGTAACGAGTCTTCTATCTCTCTCGCGCTCGCTGGAGTTTATGTAACCGATTTCCCTTTCAATTAATAGCCTGTCGAACAGAATTGTGTTGCAGGTAATGCTGACGTCACCACTCAAGAAGCTTCCAACCTTACAAATGGAAAACACAATGGTGGCAACTACCTAAAGCGTGGAAAGCATATTTATCAGATTAAAAAGTTGCGTCTACGGGGAATGGTTAAAAAAGGTGAATATATCATTTAAATGAGTCGTTTTACTTGCTTAGCGGTTTAATTGTATTTCTATGTTCAGATAACAAAGAAGTATTAGAGTACTAACAAAAATCCGCATTTTAGCAGTCTTGCAGCTCTCCATGACAAGAAAGGAGTCCAAACGGCAAATCCAGCAACTAGGGACGCAATTGAATAGTACAAAAACTGAAAATCAATTGAGGACATTTTTTCCATCACTAGTATCACCTTTCCATACCTCGCCGGACCTGACCTCACATCACGCGTAACCACATACCATACGTATACCCTCCCAATCTCAAAATCTCCCGATCGATTAAATGGACGTGTGAAGCATTCGCAATGTAAAGGTGAATATCAGAT
>Ga0058701_10005334_pt1 | contig 10645 bp, 5 predicted proteins | sample AgamicOrMae_FD_97039 | JGI IMG/M metagenome (GOLD analysis project Ga0058701, IMG submission 97039) | Agave microbial communities from Guanajuato, Mexico - Or.Ma.e | ecosystem: Host-associated > Plants > Phyllosphere > Phylloplane/Leaf | place: Guanajuato, Mexico | collected 2012-06-04 | reverse complement strand
TCAAAGAGACCACTTTTCAGCAACTAATGAAAGGCACTTTTTCGTGCCACCGCCTTGTGAAAATTAGTTAAGAACGTTCAGAAACGCGCCTAGTTTAAACTGCCACCGCAAAAGAGCAATTATAGCACAAAACAAGCGAGATATTTGCTGTGACCAATATTCGATCACAGTTTCTGTCACTGACCAACATTTGATACTTTACCCTACAGAACGCGGTAATGGTTTGGTCATTCAACTGGACGGTAAAAGTAACGTGTATTCGAACAGAATGGTTCAGGAAACTTCCTCTCGAACCGGACGGTTAGGGAAAAATCTTCTCGAACTGGACGGTTGTTGCTTGTTGTTACCGATTTTTGACATAGATTGCGCGTCCCAGAGCTCTAGGCAACACGCTTTAGTCGGTGATACCCCGTTTATTTCAGTTCTTTTTAGCCAGTAAGACTATTTCCGTCAGAAAAAATAACGTATTTACAAGCTGGGATAAGTGGTTGAAAACCGCCAAAGCTCCTGCTTACCTCGCCATAGGCAACGCAAAACTTCTGTGTGTTGCAATTGCCTACCTTCATGTTCTGACGTGAGAACCGTAGATTAAGATAATTGAGATTAGGGCCCTTCTGATAAGATATGATATGAAGCGAACTGTTTCATGCTAGAGTTCAATTGTTCGGATTACCTTTAACTTAGATAAAACCCGAATTAAAATTACATGGACCAGACATATTTGGTCCTGATCACTCCTACACCCAATGACGCAATGATCCAACTACGTCCTAATACAATCATACCTATAGTCAGATCAAATCACACCTGTATTTAAGCTCAACAAGACCCAAGCTTTCCAAGTTAACCCGCCAGCAAGCTCCTGGCGAGCGCATGACGCTAATGCATACCTCTAGGAACCCCTGTAAATCGAACACAGCAATACGTTCGGTCCCGACTGTATTCACTGCCATGTGAGACGTTCCTAACTCACGCGAATGATGACCACACAGACAAGCAATAACAACGCGAGGGATGGATTAAGCGCTTGTAGCAGAACCGACAGAGATTTCATACAAATCAGAGCAGAGTTGCGTCTGCATCAATATCTCCTATATCATCGATAGAGCCTTTTTCTTATAGGTTTCTTATTTTCACGGCGCGCTGCCCCTGGGGGCATTCCGAAAAATCTAGGTTTTTGAGGGCTGCTATCACCATAGTGATGAATATCTTCCTCATCTACTGTGTAAATATATTCCAATAGAATCTAAAAAAGAGGGAAACGGGGAGAGCTTTTGTGTCAAGATAAGTGCAGTGCGGGTGGCAAAAGATTAATTTAAGGTACTTTACCTGAGTTTAAGGAGGGTGTTCTTATTTCTGCCAGCCTTGTTATAGTTTCAGTCGGTCAGCTTTAAAAGATACTGTCGTCTTTTCAATGATACAACTTTTGTTTTGCCCACTATGGATAGTCTAAAGAATGATAAAAGCAAAGTATGTTATGAAGGCAGAAACTTTTCTTAATTGGCCTTTCGAAACTGATTGAAAGTGCACATTAGCCAAAGCCCTGGTCGCTATTTTTCCTACGAATACATATGGTGGGATAAGTTAAGATCTTTTTTTATTGTCAGCTGAGTAATTGACAGATAATTGGAATAATGTGCAAGGTGCACTGATAAAGGGGAAAAAAAGCCGGCTGAAGAGAGAGGTTTTCGAGACAGAATTGATGTAAAAGCACACGTCCGGAAACGACCAGTTACGGAAAGTGCCCTTAAAGGAAGGGACCCCCTGCAAATGATTATCACTCTCATTTCAGCTTCCGTGATCAAATCTCCACATGTTATTCTCACAAAATTTCATCTGCGATCGTTGACGCTCCTGAGACGAATAAGAGCAAATATTGTTTGGAGCTGCTTGCCCTCAGGGGCACTGACTTCGGAACGAAGACTTTCCCGACGTGGTTTCTAACATCAAGGAAGTATTAAGCGCTTCTTCGCAAGGGGCTGTGATTAGAAATACTTGTTGTTAATTCTATCGTTACCTTTAATTGGATAGCTTACGTGTTGCTAAGTAAATATGCCTTACAATACATTCCGTTAGTTTACTCAACAATATTGAGGTTTAGATATTTTAATACAAATAAACCACGCCTTCGAATCAGATGTACCCACCGCAGAAGGGGGAAATAAAGATTGTGATACCCGGACTTTATAAGAGCGCTTGACAGAAGCAACAGTATGTTTATTACCTGGAGCTTCTATTTACTCGAATTTCTATTACGTGAGGATACACTTTCTCTCCCGAGGTTGAGCTTTCCTATACCATACAGCTCACGCGATGCCCTCAAAAGTTATGAATAACCTTTACCGTGTTCTCTCAACTCAGGTTTACATCGATTTAGCGTTAAATTTTTGTAGGTCTCTGTTCACCCGACTCTTGAGCCTTGTCAATGAATATATTGCTGACCAATCGCTGACGAAGCGTCATTTTCCCCCCAGGAATCATCTTGTGAGAATGTCGGAAAGTCAAGACCATCACTTTCAGCCTACTCTCTTTTATTGGAACCTTCTATGCGGACCGGAAAACCAATTTAAATCACCATTACACAAAACCTTTTTTTTACAGATTACAATTTCAGCCTGCATTTTAACCAAAAAGAAATTGATCCAATGGCTGCGATATTATAACGTAGTTGGATATTTCGCTATGCCATAACTTGGATAGCTCAGGGGGATGATGTCTTATCAATGAATATCGTAGTAAAGCTCTCATACGAGGAATTGAAGTAATGTCGAAATAAGATTTCCTGTTAAATGTTAATGTATTCTTACTAAAATGATTTAAGACGCACTCTAACTGTAGCTTTGGGTCCCAACTGTTTTGATAAGGATGGGCAGGCACTCTTTTGATTCAACCATGCATGTAAAATATTACTAATGTTCCAAAGACGAAAGTATAAGCAGTTGATTTTGCCTAAAAATATAAGTTAGTATCTGCATTGTTTCCATTTCCCTGCACTTCCACTTTTCTAAAATATACTTTTCTACAAAAAAATAATAAAAAATAAAAAAACGAGAAAAAAAACGTATCGCTGAAAAAAAATGCATTTTAAAATTTTGATGTGGACCAGCAGCTTAGATAATTACTTTTACTACGTTACTACATTCCTCACCACTCCCCCCCCCCAAAGAAAATCTCTCAGAAGCTTGCTTTTAAGCGAAATGAGCTTCCTAAACTGTAGAATCCATTCAAACATTAAAATAATAATTATTATAAAAAGTTTTGGCTCATGACTGCTCAACACTGTCGTTATTAACAAAGTGTGTGGTCTACTTATTTTGCGAGGCATGTGAGAACGTTCACGGAAGTTTGGACAATGAGTTTAAATTAGAAAATACTTGGAATGTAGAGGGCTGAATGAATACCACCGATGCTAATTTGTCCCTCATGCTGTGCTGTTGAAGGGTCTTGTTTAAAACCAACTAGTTCCGGCCAATAATGGGTTCAAAACAGTAACAGTACTACAACACATAAAAAATAATGTGTACAATGAACCATTTTTTAAATAGACTCCTCGAATTAAATCTTTGGAGGTCAATTATTGAATTCGAACATTTCAATTAATTCAAAAATTTTGCTCAGACACTTTAGGTTATTTATTCTGTTTTAAATTTGTTTATTTATTTTCTCACACTCATTTCGTTGAACTTTTTTTCGTGTTGAGTGGAAAACCAAGAACTATAGCCTACTTTCTACCTGTCATGAATTTAACAATCTTTCTTTTGGGCTCATTGTAAGCGTACAGTATATAACCGAAAAAACTAACAAAAAACTTTATTCAACAAACTTTGGGAAAGCGGCGCACCCTAATGGAACCGAGTGTGCATCACGTCGCACGTCCCCGTTTTTTCTAAGTCCCCCGCTATATCTATTATCGCGCTAGCGATTAAGGGACCCTCACAATTGCTAAATTTCTCATCGCCTCGGGCGGTCAGAATGATTCATGAGGGCCTCGGTGACGGGTTCACTCCAACATAATTTACTACGTTGCCACGTAAAAACGTGTTACTGCTACTTGTCGAAAAATCTTGACTATTCTGACCATAATATCCGATCCAGGTTTAGCTGAATTGAGCATTAACAGAGGACTGTCGGGTAGCAGGGCAGCATATTGCCTAGCCTAGCATTTGTTAGACGTGCTGTAAAAAATTGATGAGGCGAATGAATGAAAATCGAGTACTATCGGCCTCGTGTTGAAAGTTTCTGAAGTGAATCTACGTTATGGTTATGAAATATTTTCCAGAGTCCTGATTCGAATTTAACGGGCCTAATTGTTGGAATAGGGGCGAAATTTTACGTCAAACAAAGAGAACAGGTAATATTATTCAGGATGTGATTTGCTTGATATCCGCTTCTTCTGCTTGAGATCAGTTTATGCTGAAACATTTTGAGTTTGCGACTCAGTTGACGTGGTTTTCACATTGATTTAAGATCGTCGCTTATTAGTACTACAAAAAATTGCACCCTCATCTATTACGAAGGGATTGAATTTTTTATTAAAATATTTTTCTTTTAAAACCGATAAGAATGAAAGAACCCTGGAAAGCGAGCGATATTTCTCCACTTTTTTCAGTCCATTTCATTGCAGTCATATGCTGATGTTTTTTAAAATTTAGTTAAAGGTCGGCAATTTTTTCTTATTTTGTATATTGTTTTATAAAGAAATGCACTATGAACATTTTATTAACCCTTTCAATTCCACAACATCCCTTCACAATTTAAAAAATCTCATCCATCTTTTCTAAACATTCCAATTATTCCAGAAGCACAGATTAGCTAAGCAGTTCATTTACAACTCGATGATGTCGAGTTTTCTTTTTTTTTCTTTCTTTTTCCTTTTTGTGAACTGCGCTCCGGCAGAAAGGTGTATAACTTCGTTGCGTTGACGGCAAAACGTTTTTTTTTGTTTGTTTGGTTTTTTTGCAAAGCGATTTGGCTGTGAAAAAAAAATGCGGCCATTAATAACGATACCGGTTTTCTTGAATACAGTCCAAATCACGTTGTGCGGTACAGTTTATCGAATTTAGCTTCGTATTCAAAGCACGTAAAAATGTCCATACAAAACAGAAATCTTTTAGCTCACTAATCACTATAAAAACCCTTAGCTAATACAAGACTTGACAATGCGAGGTATTTTCTCGTCACAAGAAATCCACTCTAAACTTAAAACGTAACCTACTTTCTACGGCGTATATTTATGTGTCAACGCGAAGGACTTCAGGCTAGCAATTTCTAGAGTTGCCCCAGTTGATCTAATAAAAAGCTCGCAACAATATCGTACGGAGTAGCTGAGGGGGGCCGGCTTCCTAGAAATCTCAGGAGAAGTAGACTGCGCTCTGACTTAAAATACTCTCCCAAGTCGTATTTTATTTCGTAAATGATATCAGGGGAAACTGAGGTTCTGGAAGAGGTCCTTGAAGGATTTTGGCGCCATCGACTTCGGGCACAGCACTGAACACTAATCGAAATACAAGAGGGTACTTGTGTCTCCGGCCTCTCGTCTTCTAATTGTATTCACGAATGCTGGAGCGCAATGGCAACGGAAACTGGGAAAATGACCTAGTTGCCTCAACAAAACCTTTTGTTAAAAATAAAAAAAGCCTCAATGATTGGAATTGGGGTGACAGTGTCAGATGACAACCCTGATTGTTGTGGTAACAATTCAAATTGTTGTTGTATCTGTTGGAATCGTTACCACAACAATTCTGATTTGCTGAGTCTATATCAACAAAACGTTCTGTTGAGGCAATAAAATCATTTTCTCGAGGCACAGGTCTTTTGGCATAAATTAAACTACTCTACGTTGAGCCGCAAAACTTTACTTCTGACTGACCGTAGGTGCAGTCGATATGAAAGTGACATCTGGGTTGGCGAGACCTGCGAGAGAAGTGACAGCAAAAGGATAGCGAAGGGAGGCAAAAGAGTATCTGGCCTACCCTGCCTGAAGGAATTTGAATAAACCTTATTTGATATAACCCGACCAAGTCTACTTTGACCTAGCCAAACTCAACCTAACTTGGTATAAAATTTTGCTGTCCGCGGCTCTTGTGCTAAAATCTAGCACAACCGAGCATCACTCTCATGGAAGTTGTTTGTCATCCTCATAGTGCAATGAATGGTACATTCTGGAAGAGAGTAGAGCAGACGGGCAGAAATAAAAAGTACCTTTGAATCTCAGAATGCACGCATGCTTAATGGACTCGTTAGTTGAAACATCCACTGCATACAACGCGGAACCTGTGTAATACCTATTATCATTTTTTTAGGAGCTTCGCTTCGTGATCTCAAATTAGGGATGCATTTAAAGGAGATAAACGTCATCTCCGTAATAGCATTTTGTTGCACTGTCTTGGAAAATGCTTGCAGATTTCACAAATTCACCAAATTTGCAATCTTCGTCTACTCTGTAACCTCTATTAAGATATCCTGGTGATTAGAGGAATTTCTTAATCGCGCAGCTCACTAGAGGTATATGTAATCTAAGTAACGCTTGGTCATCACGTATTCGTTGTTTAGTTCTCAGATGGCCAGGCTAAGATTCAAAGAAATTTTGAGAGATAGAAGCAGCTGGGACTGCACTGCTTTGAAATTGCACTTACCTTTGCGGAAAGCATTTTGTTAACTCTTGTTCAGTGTCAAAGAGATTCGCAGGATGAAACGGTGGGGAAAAAAATACGATACAGCTATCGGTTCTTTGATCCGTGAACCTCTCTGTCTACACATGGGTAATAGATCTTTGGTTTGCTCATTTTATCTTTACGGTATTTCAGTAACTGTTGAAATCCAGACAGGCTCTTCAATAAAAATGGAAAAGTTTTGTGTTTCAACACAAAACTTTTCCATTTAATTGAAGTGCTTGTAAATATGGTCTAGATTGAAACACTTATTGGAGTGCCGTCGAGATTAAACGAGCAAACCAAAGTTTTACTACCAACGTGTAGACAGTCAGTCAGGTTCATAGATCAAAGCACCGATAAGTGTAAGCCGATAATGTAGGTTGCAAATGTGAAGTCACGTGACTCTGAACCTAGCAGTCGTCTCTCCTCTCTTTCTCTCCGTTGTCTTTCATTTCCGCAGCCGCCTCTGCCAAGAGAGGAATGTCAGCATTAGTACATTCTCTCGCGGCAAGACCTGTTGAGATAGTTCCTGGAATGCTACAACAGTTTGTGAGTAGAACACTCATGGAAGGGACCAAAAAGTAACATAAATCTTTAGCGGGTTTTTGTATGGCTTGCGGTAACCCGCATATTCCTTTATTTCAGTTTTTCGAAGTGCAGAAACTAATGCAAACAGGCCCAGTTTGTCTTGTTGCGTGGATTAAATCTTTTGCGAATCTTTCGTGTTTCCTCAAACAAACACGTAATAGTCAGGGGCTGTATATGATGGACGACGGATTCAAAATTGAATCTTACAACGGCAAAAGTGTGCCTGCTTCCCTGCCTGGACCTAAAAATTTGCAGCAATCTTAGTTAGGCCTTTAGAATGTTACTGACGGATTTTTCATGAGCTATTTCCTGCTCTACCCTTCTGATTTAACGAAAGTCGGTTAAAAAACAGCAAACAAAACAAACGGAAATCGTGATTTTAACAACCATAAACACCACCACTTTTTAAGCCCTCCGCTTTCGGAGAAGCGTTTTATTTTTTTTATTCACGCTTTACCGCAGATCTCTCCTTCCGAAATGAATTTCTTTTTATTACAAATTATGTGAAAGAGCCAATAGAAATATCGTTCGAATGATTCGTCAAAATAACAAGTTTATTTACTGGGTTGTGATGTTTTTATCTCTAAATGTATCTGAAATACGTGTGTGAAAGACGAAGTGGAAAAAAAATCCGTCCCTTTTCTTTACAAATTTTGCATGCACTCGCTATCCCCAGCTATGAAAGAAAAGATTTTCTTTTCTAAAGTCTGAAGATTTTAAGAGGACGTTGTCCTCGACGACGTTTTTTGTTATTATTTTTGCCCTCCCCCCCCCAAAAAAAAACAAAAAAAACGCGTAAGACATATTGGAAAAGGAACGCTAACAAAATTGTTGGTCGTACCGTAGTACAACTTTTCGTTGGCCAGGCACTTTTTATTTTCTTTCGGGATATCAGTAACAGATAACAAGGTAAAAGCGTTCGCAAAAATGCGAAAAACGTCTTTCACTGACTTGGAAAAATATTCCCCGCCATCTGTCTTCGCTTACGAGGGCTCCCGGTTTCAGGGTAAAGGCGAATTCCACTCATACTTTAATTAAAACCAATCAAATCATCGGGGGAATATCGTCTGACACGTTTTGCACATTCACAAGAGAGAAGATTGACATTCGAGCATACCTGCATACACTCGTCAAGTGAAAATCTATTTTCGTGGCGTTTTGGTTTTTATACGAGCTACAAAATGTGTTGAATTGAGAATTTTCAGTAGTTCCTAATGCTTTCAGTTGTATACAAACATGTAAAGAAAACATAATTTCCTCAACTAGTCATTCAAACTCACGATCTTTGGTGCAATATCCGTCTCCACAAGAAAATGAAAAGCAAAAATAAAACACAAAAAATCACAGTGGCGAACTTTTTAAGTTGATATGCTTCGTAAGTAAGATTATTTGTTTCAAAATGCTGAGAAGGATTTGCAGGGAAATCTGGATTGGGCTTATCTTGAGCGGAAGTACAGCTTCTTGCAGTGTTTTTCTGTGTCGGGCAGACTTGTAAACTTAAAAAAAAGGCGTCGATCAAAAGTAGCTGTAAGAATGTTTTTCTCCCGACTTGGTGAGAGCACCGGACGGCCACTTGAAGTCATTTCTTTAGACGGGTCTTGGGAAGTTTCAAAGAGAAGTGGAGGGATATCACGGTATCGCATTTTCGGCAAACTTGCTTTTCCTAAGCTTAAAACAGTTCTAATTTCGAAGTGATTAAATTTTGCGGAAAGACCATCCGTCCTCGGGAGGACGTAATACCAAGATTAATGAGAACCCGGGTCACCCTCTGTATAGCTTTCAAAGTGGCAGAGTTAAAGGTGGTAGATCCAAACTTAAGGAAGATAGGATTGAAGCTAACTCACAACAGCCACATAAAGATTGCCATACAATGACCTATTAGATGGAAGTTTTTGTTCAGCAGTAATAAACCTCCACTTTTTAAGCTTGCCTCCTTCCAGGAGAAGGGCTTTATAGTTTTGTGTGAGTCCGTATGCCCGGATGTATGTTGTCGTCGCTCTGAAGATACTGGTCGAAAAGTAACGTTCAGTACATGAAATCGACGTGAAATCGTCCCCTGCTGACGACTCGGTGGCAGCAAATCTTGTTAGTCGTCGTTATTTTTAGTTATTCAAAAAAAGATATGATTGAATAATGAGTTGCATCTACTCCGCTACTTTGTGTATTGACATACTTTCTCGGGTACGAACCATCCCTTCTTTTGTCACTTTATGTTTTTCTGCTTACCAGCAAGATTTTAAAATAATCACAGAGAGATAATGGAGTGGGCTTTTTAATCGAAGTCCCGACTTCGATTAGTTCAATAGAAAAACTTGCAAAAAAAAGTCAAATGGCTCATACTGAGCGAGGCACCCACCAAAAGAAATCGGGCGGGAACGCCCGATTTTTTTTTGGGGGGGGGGGTATGTTTGATTTCCCAACATTTTGATCCAACTTTTGCAAACCAAGTAGACACAGAGACTAAAAGCACTTTAGAGCGGCTTTTCAGCGGAACGAGGCATACGGCACCTATAACTACCTATTCTAGGTGAACCTAACCAAACGTGAATATCCTTCATTATCGCCAGATATGTTGAAGGTTGGATCACGGTGGGCCAAAGGGATGCAAAGTTCGTTCTTCGAAACTGTGAAAGTAGGCAAACTATGCGGGGCTAGAAGCGTCCTGCTTAGAGTATGAGGACCCCTTGCTGCGCAGATCATGATCTATGTGCACATAGAAATCACGGAAAATCATGTCGTTGCAGATAAGTAGACTCAGCTCATTAAAAATAATAAGTATGTATTGTTTTTTATTTTAATATCGTAAGTCTCTAGATGAAAAACCTGTCTACCTTTTCCTTTATTATGCTTCTGTTTCAACACACTCAAGGAAAAATAATGCGGTGATGAAGAGAGGGAGAAAGTTATGGGGCCTTAAGCAATATGACGCAACTTTTGTTTAGTGTCTGCCACAAAGCCCTTAAACTGCTGTTTCATTTTTATGTTTTCAACCAATTTACATATCTTTCACGAAATCGTCAAGAGTCGATCGAAGTTTGGCCAACGTTTACCAACTTTCAATACGTTAATTGGCTGAACTTTCTTGGAAACAGGAAATTAATTAAGCTCTGGTATGTCTTGAGTCACGAATACTTGAATAAACTGGCATCCTTAAGGTCAAAGCCTCAAACTTGTTCTCGTTCTCAATCGTTGCAGAACAATTCGTTGTTTTGTTTCCTAAGGTTAAAATTTTGTGGTTTCCTTGACGAATATAAATAGTTATCAGGGCTTAAATCAAATGATGCAACAGTTTAAGAGTGAGTTATTTTTAATGAAAACTTTATTCTCATTTCTTTAGGATTTGACTTTCATATTTAATTTTAATGAGTACGCGACAAACAGTTTGAAGACTCAGAATCTTCGAT
>Ga0058701_10005333_pt1 | contig 10646 bp, 7 predicted proteins | sample AgamicOrMae_FD_97039 | JGI IMG/M metagenome (GOLD analysis project Ga0058701, IMG submission 97039) | Agave microbial communities from Guanajuato, Mexico - Or.Ma.e | ecosystem: Host-associated > Plants > Phyllosphere > Phylloplane/Leaf | place: Guanajuato, Mexico | collected 2012-06-04 | reverse complement strand
TTTGTTACCTGAGAGAAATATTATTGTGAGTACCCTACTTGGTATATTTCATCTATTTCCACCCATTTTATCGCACAAGGGGAGACCCGTTATTTTTTGTTGCTTTTTTTTTTAACGTAGAGTCGAGACCGGAGAAAGACGGGCTTTTCGAGGTGACAGTATCTTATCTCGATTCCTTGTTGCGGAATGCAATTATGTAGCAATCATGAGGCAATCCAGTAACGAATGTCCAGTGAAGACTCGCGCATTTTATTCACCGTAAAACCTTTTTTTTTGGTCAAGCATGATTGCTACCAGCCGGGCAATCTCGAGTCGGCCAATGTTAGCCTTGCAAACGGAGATTCACCTGCCTTCTTAAGAAACCAAATGGAATCAATAGCAAATTAATATCCAAAAGTAAAAAAAAAGAATAGAAAAAGAAATCAATAAAATGAGGAGGTTCAGCTAATGAGAGAATTCAGCTAGTGTGAATCTCTGGTTGACCCAAGAACCTTAAATCACGCGAAGTGGGCCGTTTTTCAACTCTTCGCAAGAACGATTAAGCTCGCAGAAGCCTCATGTTATGATTGAAATGAGAGAAGAAGAAAAAAATCAAAAAACAAAAACTTAGTCTTTGGATCAAGTATTTTGACAAATTACAACTTATAGAGCAATTCAACATTATAAGCAGAAAGTGGATTTATTACAAGAATACCGATGAATCGGCAAACCGATAAATGTGCCATCGAACGATTCACAACCTGTTGATACTGCGTGAGGAAACAGGGCTTTAGTAAGCAGCAAGTGCTTAAATATCCAAAAGACATTGCTCTCACGGGGAATAAACACAAAAATTTGGTGAACACAGAGGTGATTGTGTGTCCTAATGCCAAAAAAAGGCACCTTAGCATGTTAGCATTCCATGCCTTGAAAAAATCATTCTTTCAAACAGAAGATGTTTATTTCAATCTTTAACTTTCTACAAATCAGGATATTAGTTACACAGTAAGTACATAAAGACCAAGAAAGTGACATTTACACCCCCTTGAAATCAGAACTACACAAGCGTATTCTTGCTCGGACAGGAGTCACTTCCTTGTTATTTATGACTACAGTGACAACAAAGTTTCTCTCTTCCTCACTATTCAACTCTGGTCCTTTAATGGTGTGTGGTGGAAGAGTTAGGCAATCATCTGTGAGCCAAACTCCTGATCTCCGGAAAGCTGCCCGAACATGCCATTTCTCAAGCTGAAACAACAATAAAAATATATAACGCTGCAGTGTAATGTTAAAAACACAAATAATTTATAAGTTTGTAAAGAACAAATTTTTCAGGCCTGAGGAAATTCTACATGACAGGAGGGGATAATGGGAGGTTACAGAGGTGACACATTACACAGATCTACAGGGCCATGCTATTTCCTATCAACAGTGCTACAGCTACCTTGAAATGAGCATGCTGATCTACTCTAACAAAAAAAGCAAAGACAACTTTCTTTGGAAAATATATACTTTGGATGGATATAGATGGATACTTTGGATCATTTAATACTAGAATTCAACCACAGAATATTTAATTTTATACAAAGAAAGATTCAGCCCCTAACCTAAGTGATAGCACCATAATTAGGTATCATTTTCATAAGTGCAGATCTTAAAAATGTTTAGACAATACACTTACCACCCATGGTGTCTCCGAGCTCATATCAATAGTTAGTAGAAATTCTTTAAGCCTTTGATGTGTGAAGAAGGCAGTCACTGAACTAAAGGAAGCCTCCACATCTTCAGAGAATCTCTCTAAATTTTCTTTGGTGGCATAAACAGCTTTGCCGGTTAACAGTAGTTCCTCATGTGCATACAGTGGTGGTACTTCAACAACTTGGCCTTTCACTCCAACATCAAGGACAACATCCCGCAGTACAACTTTCACTGGATCTTTCAGCTGTACTACCTCTTCTTCGATGTAAACATGGGATCGCCGCCTCAAGTGTTTGGGTCTTCCTCCCTTATCATATTGTGGGGGATCATATTTTCTTTTGAGAATATAAGTACCATTTATAATTTCTCTTGGAATAAATTTTCCTTTTAACTTTCGAAGGAATATTGTTCTTACACTTTGAAGTTGCACCTGAGGACTGTCCAGAAAGCCCCCTAACCTCACAGGAGCATGGCAATAACGGCTCACAGCCGCTGAAAGTCCTCTTAACATAGCTGATTTTCCTTGCACGGATACTCTTCACATTAAATATAAAGGTAATCGATACAACAGGCCCAGTTTTTAGCGAATATGTCAAATTATATCGACATTTGAGTGGAAATTTAAAAAGTTGAGTAACACAATCATTCCTTCTGCTGCACCAACACCAATGAGAACTGAGAGACACGAGAGACACTGATCCGACCCTGCTGGCATAGGAAAATTCCTCGCTGTTGCTGATCAAAAAAATCTACTCGCAAGCATACACAAGTTCGATCACACTGTTTGTCTTTTTTCTTTAAAAAAATGCTCAGGTTCAACTCGAAATGCCTCAATGTTTTAGCAGCCGAAAAGGATTTCCGAACCATGACCTAACCGAACCGAACATACCCAGGTTGGTTTAGGTCCTCTATGGTGTCACTTGCTAACGGGTTGATCGGAGGAAAGAAGGAGTGCATTAGCTTTTGTACTGATTTTTATTTAATTGAAAATTTCTTTTTTAAAGTTTGTCCGACAGGCGACGTGTTTTATGACCTACGTGTGTTTTAGCTTTTGATGCTTGCCGCATTTCTTTCACGTTTTTCTTTTAAAGGTAAGCGGAACGGAACGCCTTCCACGGCGTTATTTTGTTTTGTATTTACTTTTATTTGTTTCCTGTTGCTATCTGCTATATATGCGCCAAGGAATTCACCTATTTTCTTTTCTAAAGTACTTACATGAAATGTTATCATTAATGATGAAAGAACATGAACATAAATGTAAACTTAATTTACGCGCGCAATGCCCTCAATGTTGGCGTTGGGTCATGTTTGTCAACAAACAATCCAAGTATATTGCCTAAGTTGGTAAATTAAAAAAAATAATAATAATTCATGAAAGTGATTTGGATTAAGATCTCTCTCAATGTCGTTCAGAACGCCTCAGCATTAATATTTCGTTAAAATCAAAGCTGCCACTTTTATTGGATGATTGAAATTAACCCCAATGAGTGTTAGTGAGGACTTACACTAATTAATCTTGTCATGTTAGATAGACTATCACAAATAGAAACATTCTGTATCGGCTTTTATAGAAATACCTCCATTTCTTTTCAGTTTACAGCTCCATCTTGCATCTCTGAAGTAGAACATCTAATGGAAAAGGTTAACCTTAGATTATCACTTGGATCAAGTGATAGATAGAAAGATGGATCAATAGATCTCTTGGTTCTCTAGGATTTTGTCTTTTAAATAAATCATCAATGATGCTATGTAAAGCTTTCTTTCCTTCTTGCCATTATAATGATGGTATCTCACCTGCTACTGTTTGGTTTAGATATGACGAGTATGTCTCTTTCCACTCCATTCTATTTACATCAGACCATGACAAAGTTATAAATTATAGCTAGAAAAGTGCAATGCTTTACATAAGCGGCCATTGATATCACTTCCCCTTTTTTTACTCAATCTGTTTGACTTTGAGATTCACTGAAGACTAATGTTGTTTTAATGCTTTTCATATTGGAGGAGGCAGCTTTGTTTCAAATTAGCTGATTGCTTTGAAACCCTGTAAATGCAATGACAGTTAACTTAATTTTTTTTTGTAATGTAGCTCTTGATACTATGGATAATCAAATGGTTAAAAAAAAAGAGGGGAAGAAATTGGTATTTATGTAAATGGAAAGCCTTTTTTTTTAGAGGGGTTTCTAGCAGAACTATGCCTTGAACTACTAGAGACTAGGTACTGTACCAACAAAAACAAACTTTTTGCAACAGATCTGCCTACAGTGTGAGTGGTCAAAATCTTTTTTATTTTATATGAAATCATGCAAAGAAAAGCTTTATCTTACAATAAAATTTACTTTGCACAAAGAAAAGTTGTCTTTCTACAGGAATAAATATTGCACTTTTATCATTGAAAAACAATTACAATTTCTTTTTTTTTATATAATTAGGAGAAAGTGCTAAGCCAGGAGACAATTGAAAACCGGAAGTTAGTATTTTAAAAAATATATTAATTTTTGCACAAGGACCAACCAAAATGTTTCAAAGTCTTTCAGATGCTGTTAGTGATCAGGTGTGATTCCAAAACCTTTTGTCTTTGAAAGATTGTAAATTTTATTGAGGAGCAATCTTATTAAAATTCTTTTGTGCGCCATATTCGTGATAGTATGGTCTGGCTGTGAAATACTGAAGTCAGGGGTGTGTGTGTGTGGGGGGGGGCTCACCATGAGTTAAATTTGAACTGTTTTCTTGATAAAGCCTGGTTAAGCCAGCGGGTTATCGCATGCATTTTCTGCTTGATCCGGTCTCCGTTTAACTCACCTTTCAAGTCCGTACACACTTCTCCAACTCCCCCGTTATGTTTAGAACAGAATCTTTTCCCTCCCCTCTCTTATTTCTAGTACTTACTACTATTAAGGATGTTCTTTTTGACAATGCTGTGCTACGGAGGGGGCTAAACTACCTTTAGTGATTCCTCAGCAGCTTTTTTTTCTTTGCCAGTCGGCTTTAAAGGCTGGCAAGATCATGGAAAGCCTTTTCTTCTGAATGCATTAATTGAGATCGACTTGTCCTGTCTCATTAGGTCCTGTCGAGGAGTCCGAAGTAAACGAGTAAGGATGGATGCCGTTGCCCCGGACGATGGGCCGTCATCCGAGCAGGATCGAGAGAAGGACCACGAATTCGATCCGCCAGTAGAAATGATGGTGAACGACTTCGATGATGAACGCACCCTGGATGAGGAGGAAGCCATGGAGCAGCCTGTGGACACCCAGAACGAAGTTTCCGAACTGCAGCGTGAAAGCGAGATGCCGATTGAGGAGCTACTGAAGAAGTACGGGTACACCGACGACGGAGCACCTCTTCTTCCGGATGACGACGAAGAGGAGGAAGAGGACGACGATGAAGAGGAGGAGGAGGAGGAAGAAGATGAGGCGGCGCTGAAGCAGCTTTATCACGAAATTCCGGCTGAAACGGAAGCGAAAGACAGCGGACGTGAACCAGAACCGGATAAATCAGGGACCACGGCGCGGCTATTACGGTTTTCACGGCCGGCTGAAAAAGAGGGAGCTGACCACGATTACCAGCCCGAAGAGGAGGACTGGAAGAAGACGATCATGGTGGGATCTGACTACCAAGCCGGCATTCCGGAGGGTTTGTGTCGATACGACGATGCGTTGCCCTACGAGAACGAGGACAAAGTATTGTGGGACCCCAGCGCTCTCTCAGAAGAGGCTGTCATTAATTTCTTGCGGAAGGTGCCGGGAATCGGTGCGGCCAACGGGAGCCCGCGAGACGACGAACAGGCCCTTCACCTTCTCCTCCAATGTGGCTACAACGTCGACGAGGCCTTGAGACGCCAGCAAATGAACGTGGTTCCGCCCACGGACACCATGAGCCTGTGGTCGGAAGAAGAGTGCCTAAATTTTGAGAACGGTCTGCGGACCTACGGCAAGGATTTTCACCTCATCCAGCAGAATAAAGTCCGCACTCGCTCTGTCGGGGAGCTCGTCCAGTTTTATTATTTATGGAAGAAGACGGAGCGGCACGACGTTTTCGCCAACGAGGCGAGAGCAGACAAAAAGAAGCACACTGGCATCCCCTTGGCGCTGTGGTCAGTTCTCGAGATGGAGTTGTAGCTGCCCGCTGCTGGCACAGCTAGACTTTTGTTACACAGGTCCTTTTATTTTTATATTGCGTTGAAAACCACCCAGCTTTTTGCGGGGTGATTTCCAAAGTGACTAGTGCTCTTATGAAAGACAATGTCAAATAAAATCAAAAGCACGAGTCCGAGTGAAGAAGCAGGACTTCGTCACCCTCATGACGCAACGAATCCGGTATACTATTGTTGCTTGTACATAAAATAGACGTCGATTCGCCTTGACGTTCTAGAGACTCTGTTAACAAGTTGTCAAGAATCAACCGTTTGCGATCGACGAGGCAGCGCCATCAGCGGGAAAGTGTCCAAGCCGGACCTCCTGCGGACGCCCCGCCGATGTCGACCCCGCCACGTCGCTCACGAATGCGTCAAACCCACTCCACTTCCGAGCGAGCGCACCGCTGTCAGTTTTGTATAAACAACCCTTCGATCTCGTTTAGAAGTAACCCAGCCAAGGTAGTTAAGCTCGGAACCAATACAGCGGAATTCTCCTTTTAGAAAGTCTATTTACGGGCTGTTGCGGTTCACAATAGTTCCAGTGTAGGAAAGCTCACACTTTTTTGAGCTAGGAGGGCGTAAGCCAGGTATTTTATTATTCGCGAACGAGGTTGATAAGTACGGAAAGGTGAATAGAGGATATCTTGAGACATCTTCGGATTAGGTGATGCCTTCATGCACCTGTCCAGAGGACGTCTGTTTTCTGTATAAATGTAAAGTATTACAGTTCTTTTTAAAATTATTGATCGCTCGAGCTTTGTCTCGTACAATAAGAGGTGACAAAACTGCGCAGAACTGTCAAGGCAATTTTATTGACAGGCGCCTCCAAGAAAAAGAAATTCTGAGCGATGAATACATTTTAAAATGATCGTACTCGTTCTGTTTTGTATAGGTCTAGTATTACTATCGACGTCTACTTTTTAAAATAGAGTAAGTGAAAGTGAATCAACCCAACAGGTTTTGTCACCCCCCTCTCTGCCCCACCCACTTTTTTTCCCCTATCTTTTTATACACTTCGCACGCCTGTGGTTTTCCCAGTAGCGCTATGCAAATGTCTCATATTTTGCCCCTCATTTTTAACCAACTTTTAATCATGGTGAAAACGATTGAGGGAATAAGGTATTGTTTAAAAGTAAATAGCGTTAGATTGTAGCAACATATTTTTTGATTCCCGATCTTCACCGATGGACTTAAGTGACAAAACGTTGTGGCCGCTCAACTTCGTCAGGAATTGTAGATCTTTGTTCTGGAAGCCAGATATATATTTTGTTTGTCACTTGTGTCATGCTTTATCAAACATGGAGCAAAAATGTTTATTGTTAAGCGGTAAATGAGATGGAGTTTTGTGGGAGCCACCATTTTTAAAAATACATTTTATACAGCTCATTTACTTGCCATTTATTGGAGTCAAAGTATTATTAAATGTTACTTCTTTTAAATCAGCTAGAGTTGAATGGGACTCGGAATTATGTATGAGGTGTTTATGAAATGGTCTATCAATTTGTAAATGAACAATTTTTCAACTGATAGCTGGAAGCCTAATTTTTAGAGGTACCAATTTATTTTGCTATTTGTATTAATCATTGGATACTTGATCGTCTGTGTTTTTGGGTCATGGCATAACTTGTAGGATACTAGTGGCCTCCTCAATTCCATCATATTCGAATGTGTACTTTTTCAGGGAGTTGAAACTTAACTATTGACATTATTTATTTTCTTTCCCAACAGAACTTGATTTTTCTCAAACCAAATGATTCTGGGCTTTTTGAAGCAACAGGAACATTGTTGTTGGTCTTTGCATGATTTGTGGACTGAAGAGCTTTATTGAAGTTGCAATTATGTATTAATATGGCGTTTATCGGGGTTTTAATGAACCCACCTAATTCCGGAGGAACGTTCGTATTGCCGGTCTCTAAATCGAAGTTTTTTGACCCGCAAGTTTTGCCATGCATTCAGCTGCTCGTTTTTGTCCCGGAAGAAACTAATAAACCCCTCCAAAATGCATCACGAAATTATCAATTTTTTCATGTATTTTTTTATTATTATTTTGTACGTAAGCCATTTCATAACGAGAACTATACATGAGTTGTAGGTTCTATAATTTTGTGTAATTTTGAGACTTCTCAAACAGCCAAGTGCGGTTCACTGTAACTCTTCTTATTAAAGCCCACATTTTTTTGATTTTTTTCGGACGGTCGACTTGTTTTATTTAGAGTCCTGAATAAAATACTTTATTCAGGCCTCTAGGTCTTTCTGGTGGCGCTTATTCTATTTTCAAAAATTTCCCCTATCACATTTACGCAACCTTGTTATAATCTGTTTTTGTTTGCTGTCTTTAACGCGACTGCATTAATATTAAATTACGAATACGGTCTTATTATGAATCAGTTGCACCACTTTCATTCCCTTCGCGTCGTGTGCTCATAAATGGTCTCATTAAATTAGTGTGTAAGCGTAATTAATAGAAGAGTGGGTACATTTCTTTCGCGAGAATGAAGCGGAGTCATAATATCACTTGTGGTTAGGTTTATCACGTTGACGCCTTATCAAGTGGAAACTAAAGTATTCACTTAAATGGCTGTTTTGTTCTCTTTCAAAACCTTCATCAATGCTTTTCTCCTTTTACCTGACGATATGAGGTTTGTTGAGTGCTTTGCTTTCCAGATCTTTATCGCGCCCGATCCAAGTGTAGAAAATCTCAAGATGATGTCACAGTATCCCAATGTACCGAGGTTTCCCAAACCAAACCATCTTCCAAGGGTTTCAATTACCGGTTCTCCGAATGACTTAATCCTTCAAACGAACAGTTTTTAATAAGATTAATTTTAACAGGCCATGTCAGTAAAGAAAATCATTGCAGTTGATTACCAGCTTAACTTTATTGACTTGAACAAATAAAGTATTTCTTCTTCCCATTCTGAGATTCATGTGAGGTTTTAGAAATTCCTCCCCACCTCGAGCCCTGATCGGTGTTAAAGAAATCATGTATTTTATGTTTGGGTTAGACCAACTATTTTGAGGCTCCGGATATTTCCAATTATAGCGGATAAAATTTACAACTTCGTAAGCTTTTTTTTTTTTTTTTTTTCAAATAGTGCCCAGGTAACGTTGGCCACTCAGAAATTAAATTTTCGAATGAACATATTGACGTAATTGTTGGGGGACACCGATTTATCTATATCTTGAAAAAAAGGAATTTGCGATTTTGTTTTTTGATCAAGAAATGTTTCGGGACGGCCCAGGGCTTCGAAATTTTCAGATACTTTGGCAGTTTATTTCAGTTGTCTTCTTGGTGTCAACACAACTATGTTTTTAATTACTTATTCGTGTGTGTATGACTCAATGAAATAACGTCTGAATTTTTTCACACAAGTTGTATTTTTAAATCTTTTCCATGAACTTAATTGTTGTGTCAGGTAAATATACGAGTAATAGCTACACAATCTCTATATTGTCTTTGGCGTTTTGTTATGTACCTGATCTGAGGAGAGAAAAGATGTTATTGTTCTGCCTCATACTTTCTTACTTAAACCTGAAGTCGGTGTACGTGAAGCGTTTCAGCATGTGACTGTAAATTATTGTTGATTATTCAAAGACTCTTTCAGATTTGAAGTGGGTCTTCAACAGTAATCAACACCTCCATCATTTCCAAGTACAAATAAATGAAAAATAGTATATTTTCGAAGTAATCCATGATCTTCTAACGTACGTGTGGATCTTCATTTTGGAAAGAAATAAACCTTTTGAATTTGATTGGGGACATTATTTTACTACTATACCTACTACTTGACCCATAACTTGGTACTTCCAGGAATTCTAGCTATAGCATTCACCTCTAAGCGCGCCACCTAATAATAAATTAGGAAGCTCAAGTTCGTCAAAAAGAAGAAAAATGCAAAAAAATTAATAACCCACGTTATATTAAGAGTGAATGAGGAACTATCCGTTTAACATATTCCCCGGGCGAGTCTCCATAAAACCTAAATTAATGCCAGCAGCGGACCAAATTCGCACATATTATGAGGGGTTAGAAAAACGAAGTACAATACCCTTCTCGTCAAATATATTAGAGATATACAGCAGAATCTGAGATTTCTGCCCTCAGGGTATCGGTACACATATCACATCCCGATCTAGCATTACAAAGCATATCTATCAGTCCAGTTTGAAGATTCATTCACAACTACAATCTACTTCACAGTACTAGCACTGAAGTAGAACATTCACAAAGCATTTGTACTTATTCGTGTACTGTGATTGGACATTACACGTTACTTCTTCGGGTAACTAAATAACGTACAAAAAAGCAAATAAAGCGTAGCTCAAAATTCGTTACTTCGAAGATGGGAAAGTACAGAATTCTTAAGATGACAATCCATTGTCACGCTACCAAATCTCCGAGCAGTGCAACCACGATGAAAAACCTGCATCTCAGAATTCAACATTTTCGGTGACTATAATGGAACTGGTCAAGGGATGGTATACAGCACTTGATATGCATGTCCTGCTGAAGGCAAACCAAAAATTTTAGCTCGGATCTTATAAAATTATTTATTATTTACTGAGACAGTTTTGGTTGCTGAAAATATTACGTGAATTTTTCACGCAAGCAGGAAGTGGTGCGGCAGTAATTAACACTTGTATTATAATATCGTTATCAACACATCTTACCGACTCCTTGGTAGGGTAGCCTCGTTCAAAAATTGAATGAGCCTTTACTGACAATCAAGATGAGTTATACCTTAAGAACTGAAAGAATTACTTCAGAGTTCCAATAAAAAGTGACCAGAAAGTAACAAAAATGAAACGCGTTACTTTTTACAATAACGACCAT
>Ga0058701_10005332_pt1 | contig 10649 bp, 10 predicted proteins | sample AgamicOrMae_FD_97039 | JGI IMG/M metagenome (GOLD analysis project Ga0058701, IMG submission 97039) | Agave microbial communities from Guanajuato, Mexico - Or.Ma.e | ecosystem: Host-associated > Plants > Phyllosphere > Phylloplane/Leaf | place: Guanajuato, Mexico | collected 2012-06-04 | reverse complement strand
TCATCAAGCCGAGCGGAGCGACAGCGAAGCGAGGTAAAAGCGACGTGAATTATCTTGCTGAACCGCAAGAGGCTTGCTTCTCATAGGTTGGGTTTGGTTGGATGCCTTTTGCCTCGCCCCGTTATTGCTCCGTTCGTCGTGACGTCAAAAGGGTTTGAACCAAAAGGCTGAAAATGCTACCTTAAAAAAATAGTGTAGTGTCTGGAAAATTGTGTTTTTTGCTCTGGAAAACCTGGAAAAATCAGGAAATTTCGTTGTGGTCGGTGGGCAACAACCCTGGTGAGAACACACGAAGGGATAGTTACCTGAAATCGGGGGACGATCGTTCCTTTTTTTTTTTTCACTCTTAAAACTTTGAACCCCTGTATGTCAAAAACTATTATTTATATCAAAACGAATATGGAATATTAGGCTGTCTACGGTCCCAATTTTTGAAAATATTATTAAGCCTCGAATTAGTTATTTCTACTAGAGGATGATGAGTGCACATTAGAGATGGGCGCCGCGCCACGCCGCCCCGTGTGTCACGGCGCGCCGCGAATTAACTTATAAGTAGATGGTTTGATGAAAATTGATGATCAGGGGTAGAATCGTACACGAAATTGAAACAATCTAAGAAAAAAAGTTGACCACGCCGCCGCCACCGCCCGAAAATTGGATCGGCGCCCATCTCTGGTGCACATTCATCTCAAAATGCTTCAAAACTCTCCTAAGTGTTCTTTTTTTTTCTCTCTCTTGCAGAAAGTGGAAGTGGTTGAGAACCCGATAAATTTAGAGGTAGAGGCTTTTCTGAAAACAAAAATGATGAATCCGTTAAGTGTGCCTATTGAAAGCCTCTCCATCAAAGAACGTCTCAAAAGTTAGTCTCGTATTTCTAGTTGTTGCGGCTCTGATTACGTATGTCTGTAAATATTGACATTTTTGATACGTAAATGATTTGGAGGACGATATGTTCCCTTTGTAAATAAAATACGCGAAGTTCAAAGATTGGTTTATTTCACCAGAACTTTTTGCTTGACATGAACACAGGGCGCTACTTACCGACAGCCGGCGAGACTGCTCTAGATAACGAAGGAACTTAACGAGCGCACAGACGCTGCAGTTCTGCCGGCTGCCGCTAGACGGCGCTCGGTGTCCTGCGCACTGCGGATATCTAGACTGTTAGCATGTCCTGCACACCAACAGTGAGCACTACAACATCTACAATGGCCTTTCTTTAACAAATATAAGATGCATGCTCTTCAGCAATGCAAAATTGCCCTGACAAGTTTACCACTGCACTGGAAGTCAAACATATCAAGGAGCACAAACAAGAACATCATCAGTATTTTCTCAAAAAAAGCAACAACGAGTTTTGCTTCACAATCCTCACAGCTTTCAGCGCCCAGCTGACTCAGAATTGACTAAAAGAACTTGTGTTAGTTCTTTTTGCCAACCGGGCAGCACTGGAAATTTTAACAAATGTCAAAAAATAATCTTAAGAGTTCATAACACTATCACGGAATGACGATCCACTTAGGATCGATAATTTACTAGTTTTATTCCGAACAACTTCAGCAGTCATGCTGTAATACATACATACACGCAAAAAAAAGAAAAACAACAAATACGTTTTTCTGGTAACTCAAGTGCAAATAAAAAAAATCATAGTACATCACAGATTAACGGTAGATCATCAGTTACCTTTGCAACCACAATAAATATTTATGCGATGAACAATGTGGGAGCTATTATGTCTTTTTCTCATGTAACATCTTCAGACTGAACGAGTGGCTAATTTACGACAAAAATTAACAGTCCAGTGCCGGTCTTCCAGCCATTGGATTTCAGAAACAACTTGCTCAGACGTGCGGCAAAAAAAAAAAAAAGTGTAAAAAAAATTTAAATGATTTTGAAGCTTTGTATCTAATTTTGATAATCTCCTCGTCTTAATAAGCTCCGATTACATGCCGCGTAGATTCAGCGACCCTGCTCTACTGTGCCCCAAACAGAATGTTCAAACGAATCCCTTTTCTTCAAGACTTTGCATTTACGTTCAGCAGAGAATTGACAGTGAAGTCCATCTCATTTAGAACTAACCAATAGAAAAATTTCATAATCTTTGTTTACGAAAATCATATTCAACAGATCACAGACCGAAACAAAGATCTGCCACAAAACCTGGAGAGAACAGGAAGTGTACTTTAGTAATTTGAGTGGCAACACCGTGGTATAAAGCGCATTATTAAATACCGATTGTATTTAAGGAGTCCCATCGAAACCGTGAGGAAAAAATGATTAAATCACGCGAGGCTGTACAATGAGGAACTTCGTAACATGAAGCAGCGAGAAGATCGTCCATCGAAAATCAGGGGTAGATCTTGAAATCGAATGCAGGGTAAAGTCATCGTCATGGTTTAACAATCCACCTTTTCGAAATACCGATAAGGCCAAGAAACGCGCGTTGGGACTGCTAGTTGACCTCCACCATCTGCGGGCAATTGGGCACGTCACACAGATTCGCGTTGCGGGAGCGCGCCTCGAAATGGTCGAACAAAAGCGGCTTCTGGCAGAACGCGCACGACTGCAAACAAAAAGAACACAATTAGGCACCAATACGAGCAACTTGCTTTAAGCCAACTCAGACGGACGAAAAAAAAAGCACCGGTTCTTCTCTCAGGTTCGATCGTCTTTCATAATGGTGGCGAGAAGAGTTTCCCGTTCCTTTTCACGAAACTATCATACAAGCACCAACAAAATCCGCTACTTTTTTTCATATTTTCATGATTTCACAGCCCAGCTATTCTTAAACACAGGAAATACATCTCACACCAACACTTTGAAATCTAGGGGCACAAATTTCACGGGCTGATACGGTACCTATTTATTTTATCCATTTGCGTTTTGAATAGCCTAATGGAAAAAGTAGACTTGTCCACCTAATTCTACGCTACTATGTGGGTTTTCTCCCCCATTCGGACAATCTCGGTTGGTTTGTTTTTACCTCAACTTAACTTACAAGCTGAAATTCTCTGAGTTCAAGTTACCCGCATTTTAAAAATACTAAGCTGAAGTTAATGTAGGTTCACGATGTACCTTGCTTGAGTTTCCTTCATTTTGTAGGTAATTAACGATCCACTATAAAGTTTTCTTTAGCATTTTTGAAAAAGCAAATGCGTTGCGAAGACGAATAATGGTTCAATTCGGAGCGCTTTACCTGTTCCGAGACCAACGAACTACACGTTTACAAGTAAAAACTTTTCACCGAGGAAATCAGACAAGATCGTCTCAATTCCGAGGTACTTACAGAAGGGCATTTTTGTCCGGTGAGTGGCAGCCCCAAGCGGCCCCAAACAGCCCGCATGTCTGTGATGAGTCTGTCCATCATGGGTTTGGTGTGATGCGGCGTAGGAGCCAGACGCAGCTTCTCCTCGCCTTTCGGAACCGTCGGGTAGTTAATCGCTTGAATGTAGTGGCCGTAATCGCGCAGCAGCATGTCCGAAATCATAGTACCAACTTGAGGATCGCCGATCTACACACAACAATCATTAATACTCAACCACCACATGCAATAAACAACAACAATTTTTTTCACCCGATTTTGGCCGATTTAAATTGATTTTGTGCGAGTCAAAGAGGAGTTTGTAATTTAGAGTTAATGCACATTCGTAAAAAAAAATCCCTAACATTGCAGATTGAAAAAAATCTATTTTTTATAATCACCGTTTGATGACTTGTTTCAACAAACGCCACAAATGCAATCATGCTCCCTCAAATTGATCACAGTCAGCAAAATGTCTTGCTTCAGTTAGCCCAGATTTGCATGATACCGTATTTCCCCACGTATGAGACGCACTTTTTTTTCGATTTTTGAAGCCTTAAAAGTCGGGTGCGTCTTATGCGGGTACAAATCTCAAAAATCAGTCAAAAGTGCGATTTTTTGCAATAATTTTAAAAACTCATCAGAAGAAGCACCCAACGTTTATGTTTGATTGAAAACTATTCTAGGGTAATTTTCAGACGTTAAAAAAAGTACGTTTACCTTCGCTGGAAAAAAGGTGTCATACTGGCCGTGACTACTGTGCACACTGAAACCAACCTGATTGCATTGCACATTAGTGCCAACATAACAAAGAATAAATGATAGTGTGTTTTCTAGTTTATTTTCAATTATTGTTGCTTTTTGAGCGTTTTCTATCCTCGATTTTTGACTGACTTTTGGTTGCGTCTTATACGAAGGAACAAACGGTTTTTCAAAATATTGACCTTCAAAATTCGGGTGCGTCTTATCTGCGGGGGCGTCTTGTACGTGGGGAAATACGATAAGTCATTCCAGTAAACCTTGGTTTGTTGCAATATACCTAGATTAAGATTAGCGAATCTAAAATTGCCTGGCTTAATTTAACCCAAAATTTAATTTAAAAGATCACTTTCTGAGGTATAAACCAGAGGTTCTTGCAGTTTCCTGGACGATCACTGGTACCTTCCCGGATTTCCAGCCACGCAACAACTTTTATAATAAAATGTGACCCGATCCTTCCAATCAGGAAACCTTATTTTAACAGACCTTGTTTCGTTGAAAAGACTTTGGAGACGGGAGAAAAAGAGGAACTGACCGGTAGGTGAAAACCGAAAAATACGACGCACCTTGATGGGGATGATATGAGACGGGGTGTGTTCCACGGGGAATCCGTTGGCGAGAAGCTGGGTCCTCAGGTAGCGGACGTTCTGCTGGTGCTTCATGCGGAGCAGCTGGCCTTCCTCCGACTTCAAAATCTGGACCGCCTTCCTCGCTCCCGCCAAAACGGTCGGCGGCAGGGATGTCGTAAAGATAAAACCAGCAGCGTAACTTCGTATCATGTCGATGAGGTTCGAGGAACTCGCGATGTAGCCGCCGATGTTGCCGAATGCCTTGCCTGTCCAAATTACTAACTTGATCACCAGGTTCTCGCTTAACAAAAGTTCTTCCCTGCAAAGGGGCCGTCCTTAAAAAGTGCATTCTGTCCTGAGGACCGCAGAATCTTCACCAAGGAAGCTAGATTTTTACAAATTAGGATTTAAAAAAAAAAATTAAAAATACGGTTGTTGCTATTGACCCGACATACATGAATATAGGGAGACTTGAACGCTCGTAACCAACCTAATGCATTTTAAATGGGAGGTGACTAGAACGCACGGAACATAACCTAATACATTTTCAATGGGGCAGTCGGGTCAATAGACACTCCCAAAAAATAATTCTGCAGATTTTTTCTCAAAACGGAAAAAAAAGGGTCAGGATCTTTTGATACGTCCTTAGAATTTACCAGACACGTTTCTCATGCAATAAGCGTCTGTTCCCTTACCCAAAGTGCCCGAAATGATATCCATCTTGTCGAGTTGGTGGTCGCGCTCCCCGATGCCGGCGCCGTGGTCGCCATACAGCCCCACCGCGTGCACCTCGTCCACGAAAGTCAGCGCTCCGTAGCGATGGGCCACGTCGCACATCTCTTTCAGGGGACAAACGGCTCCCGTCATGGAATGGACGGTCTCAAACGCCACGATTTTTGGCACGTGTACTTCCACCTAAAACATTACTGACCGAGTATTGGTCTTCCGACCTCTCTTCCTGATGCTCCACCTGAGCTCTCTTTGTGTCAATCGAAAAAGCGCGCTTTTCTCCTCTCAAACAGATTCCAATCAGCTATTGTCATTTTTTTACTTTTCCTGTAATTAAGGGCTTGAAGGCTATTTCTCTGACCAAAGTAACGTTCCAGTTTGACTTAAAAAAAAGCTCTGCTCGACGTAGAACACGTGTTCATACGACATCTGGTGAAATTTGAGACAGTTTCACGGTTTAGTTCCAGAGTTTTCGAATTTAAAAAGGCTTTATTTGCAGTGGTAATACAGTATTTTTGTCAGCCTTCATTTTCTCATGAACCAAACTGTCAAAATCGCTTAAATTACAGGGAACAAACTTAAACTTCTTTTTCTAGCGGGTAGTCATTTTTTCCAGAGATTCATATCAGAACTCATTTTTTCCCCAATGGGGATTTTGACCAATTTTTATTAAGATGGCCATCAGAAAGAGCTCAAAAAATCACGACGGAAAGGCAAAAGTGGTATCTAGATACAATTAGTGGATCGCCCGGAAATCAAGTTCAAAGTTGCCTGTGACGTCATAGGATCCGTAAATTTTGCCGAATTCCACGGGATCTATGACGTCACTCGCAACTTAAAAAAAAAAGAAAAGAAATATAGAATAAAAATTAATAATAATAATACAAAAACGCCGCTGGTACTTGTTCAGATGAAGCCTGTGGGATAAAATACCAAACAAACCAAATTACCTTGGACAACCTTTTCTCTAAATCGTTGACGTCGTTGTGCTTGAAGGTGTACTTCGGAACTCGACTGTTGCGAATCCCTTGGATCATGGAAGCGTGGTTGCCTATGTCTGAAAATATGTGGCAACCTGAAAATAAATGAATTTTGTTTCTGTGACAAGATATTCAAAACAATGAAGTATTGTTTGTAAGGGATTGATATTTTTACCTGGCAGTGCTTTTGCTAAAGTAAAGAGCGTAGAGTCGTTCGCCACGAAGCACGAAGTAAAAAGAAGCGCGGCTTCTTTCTGGTGAAGACGTGCCAGCTCGGATTCGAGGCCTTCGTGGAATAACGAATTCCCCGAAATGTTCCTTGTTCCTCCAGCGCCAGCGCCATGGGTATCTAATGCTTGTCTGGAAACAGGAGAAAAATCACGCTCAAATGCATTCCACAAATCCATCATCGAAACAAAATTTTCCCTACTAAAATTCTCCCCCGACAACGTTTCACCCACAGCTTCAAAACTACGGCAGAATCCAAGTCCCCCAACCGAAAAAAAAGAAGAACTTTACAGCTGAAGAACTTCTTTGAAACTATTCCTTCGTAAAATTAAATCTCTTTCCAAGATTTTTTTTATTTATTTATTTTTAAATGAAAAGTTTAATTGACAGACCTTCCTCACAAAAACACAAGATAAGAAAACTTATCACGGAATGATAACGCAGCCTATTTGGGGGAAAAATCGATACCTACATCCAGAAGGGTCGTTTCTGAAAAACCCAGCCCTGTAAGGTCCTGACTGAAAAACCCTGACAGTTCATAACTTTGATCATAACTTTTGGGCCAAAAATTTTGGTGCTTTTAAAATTTAAATTTCTGCGCCCGCGGGCTAGTTTCGGTGCATATTTCATGTTAGAAGCCTACTTGGACAAGAAAATTTTTTACTTGGTAGGAAAAATGCTGACAAATTTAACAGTGCGCGTAGAATTTAGAATTCTTGGACAGCTAAAATTTTTAGGTGGAAAGTTATGACCTCACAGCACTGGGTTTTCCAGTTATGACCTTCCTGTGTGGAGGTATCAAAATAAAGAAGTACAAGTTCTGGGTGCAATTTAATGATTAAAAAAATCAGACTAACCGGACGGCGTCCTTGACGGCAGGGTGACAACTCATGCCAAGATAATCGTTTGAACACCAGACGGTGATGGGTTTTTCCCCTGAACTGTATTCAAATGCTGAGGGAAACTCCTTAGCCAGACGGTTGACTTTCTTGAAGACGCGATAAGAATGATCCTGTTTTTTCTTCATGATTTGTTCTTGGAAGAAGTTTTCATATTGGAAGACATTATCTGCAACGGAAAGTACATCTTAAAATGGTTCCCACTTCTTTAGTAAACCTTTTGCTGTAGGACATGCGCATTTATCTTAGGTAGCACATGTTGGGTAAGCACCTTCAGTGTTCTGAGATATACGACTCTCCTGAGGACATGTTTCTCCTGATGGAGGATTTAACGTGGTTCTTTTGCATGCTAGATTCCCTTGTTCCACAGGCCCAACCCACACTGCAAACCAGAAAAAGCAACAGTAATGCCTTGTCAACAACAGAATCCCTTCCCCATTAGCTGACATGCACAGTCCAATAAGCCTTGTACACACAACATACATGACAGTTATACATATAAGATGTCATATGTATGCTAATTCTGTGAATGATTACCATCTTTTGTAGAAGTCGACTGCTCAATGATATCATCATGCATCTCTTGAGATGCTTCCTTGACAACGGGCTTCACCTCTGCCAGGAATGGGCATCTTCGCAGAACCTCAGCTCCTATCAATTGAATGGTTCCAATTTAGATTACACATACAAAACTGTTCCAAGCAATAGTTCAATTTTACTAACCTTCGTTAGTCGCGTTGTCAGGTGCAACCGTGCTGCACATCCGAGACATAACCGGGCAGTGTTTCCCGTAAGACTTGAGTAGGGTTGGGGCATAGTTGCGGACGTAGGAACTCGAAAGACGAGTCAAAAAAGGGCACGGCATTGCTACAAATAAAGAGAAATACTGTCACAAATAACTGTGTACGAACGCTTAATCTGGCAATACTAAATGTTTTTCTTCAAATAAGTTACCTCTTGCGACTGCAGTGCGCTGGTTCTGGGAGGAAATATACGATAGGAACTTCCGACCCTGGTGCGCCAACTGTAACGGGGAAAAAAATAATAGTTACATTCATGGCTAAAAACCTTCTACAAATGTTGAATGTGTCATGTCCATGTCGCGATGTCCAAACACTTCTAACCAAGTTGACATTTACTCCTACTTGTTATGTGATGGACTCAGTTCTACTGCCATGCCAGCGAACGGTTCTGAAATTAATATTTTTGATATTCTAATCGGTGTTTAAATCAACGGGATCGCCTCGTACTGGCAAAGTTGAGGTGTTTGCAAACAGCTGCAGTAGCAGAAGACTTTTCACAATTTGTTTCGACGACAAAGCCTCAGTTCACATTTAGCGACACGTCGTGTCTGCAAAAAGCGAAACTTAAATAAAAATGAAACCTGTCGAACAAAAGATCACGATTTTATCGCGTACCTTCTTCGAATTTTGGCTAATTTTTCGACCTTAGGTAGGCACTTTAACCTGACCTAGTCAACACAGACCAAAGACAGAAGGTCTTCCCCCTCCACTCGGGGTCACAAGAGCCAGCAGCGCCACCTCGATAAAACTTCGTACGGCGGGAGATATAAAAAACAACTTTTCAATCTTTTGCATGAATGTTTGTCAGTCTTGTGTTAAAATGAAAACCTAGCATACCTTGTTTCTTATCATAAGTATATCTGCATTTATATAGTGCTTTAAGGATCTTTCAATCGAGCACATCAAGAATGTGCTGCGCGAATGAACTTTTTAAGAACGCGGAAAGTTTCATGACCACATTTTCCAATTTCGTATTCAAGATTTCTGGTGCCGCAATGTGTATTTGGTCTATGGATTGCTTATCTAGCCAAAAAAGTGTTCATGTGGTAGCGGACAATTTCCCACGTTAAATATTGTAAAAGATCTTTTGATATTTTAAACATAGGCAACCGCATTGCATGCGTGTATGGGGTGTTGCCTACATACGACAATATTACTCAAGGACAACGTGCCGGTACTTCAAAGAAACATTTCTGGTTTTGAAGCTCGGCCTATTATATCTTGAAGAGTAGGTCTCTCTGCAATTTGTTAATCAACTCTATAGCTTATGACTCGTCGAAAGGAATTTTCCGTATCGGCAAATAAGACTTCCGACAACATCAGTTTATCGGTAATGGCCAATTTAGAAAAGACAAGATAAACTTTTCGGTTATAGATACTGATAGCGATAATATTGGGTCGCTACGCGGTCAAAGGGTTACCGTTACGAATCCGCCTCACTTGTGAAGTAGTACACTTCGATATATAATACTCCATGAGATGCTCTATCAACTTTTGTGACACTAAATATAACGCGCAAGCGAAAGCTGTCTATTATAACTGTCACAGATTTAGGGCGATTGTGTAACAGGTGATTTGAGACCTGTTGGCGCTTCGCACCGCATGGTTTTTGTTATGCCGGCACCGGCGCGAAGTGAATTCTTGTCACGTGACTATTTTGCGCACCAATCAGTGGCGTCTGTTTTTTTTTTCTCTAAAAAAGGAAAATAAGGTACTTGAACGAACACCCAAAGAACAGTATTCTCGCCAGCGTGATCGTTAGTATAGTATTTTTTAGGATGTTGCTATTGACTCGACATGCACCTAATACAGGGAGACTCAACGCACGTAACGAACCTGATGCATTTTAAATGGGAGGTGACTTGAACGCTCGGAACCCAACCTAATACATTTTATATGGGACAGTCGGGTCAATAGACGCTCCGTAGTCTTTTATTTCAATTACCAGTACTCTATTTTTTTTATTGAAAACAAATATGGGAAATATTTATGCTTTGAAATAATGCTTCGATAGGTAAACCACAATTTCAAACGAGAGAAGTAAACGTTGTTTTTTTTTTATTTTTTTAAATCATAAACTTTGTCTATCATGAACTGGTTTTTAATGTAGGAAGTTAACTCATCGAAACTTCCAAAAACCGAATCACCCAGTAAAACTTCGGAAAGGAAAATAACGTAATAATAAACTTCAACGCAAACATAAGTGCCGTTCATGCCCTAATTTCAATTAGTACAACTAAGAGCACTGATCGAGAGAACTTGATCACTCACTACTTGGTAGGACATCGCAAAAAGGGGGAGTCCTTTCCTCGAATTTGCCGTGGGTGCGTGCACTTTGTTCTACGGTTTCAAGTGCGTTATTTTTACTCCGAGACGTTCGT
>Ga0058701_10005331_pt1 | contig 10649 bp, 4 predicted proteins | sample AgamicOrMae_FD_97039 | JGI IMG/M metagenome (GOLD analysis project Ga0058701, IMG submission 97039) | Agave microbial communities from Guanajuato, Mexico - Or.Ma.e | ecosystem: Host-associated > Plants > Phyllosphere > Phylloplane/Leaf | place: Guanajuato, Mexico | collected 2012-06-04 | reverse complement strand
AGGTTTTGTTATACCAACAAATCATTTGTTAAAACAGGGATAACAAAAACATTTTGTTACAACAACAAAATGTTCAGTTCCATCAACAAAACGTTTGGTTGCTGCAGCAAAATTTTTGGTTGCAGCAACAAAAAAATTACTTGTTGTCCCTATTTTTGTTGCCGTAACAAAACCATTATCCGTGTTTGGTTTCCGAGCATCATGAACAAACAACAAAGGAGAAATTAGGTATAGGGGCTAGCTGACGTTTATTTTTATTTTGAGTTACGGGACTATACTTTCGTTACGTAAAGGGTGAGTGAAGTTGCATGTACCGGTGCATGTACAGTGATGTCCATAAGTGACGGGCCAAACAAAATCTAGTGACTTTTTTGTGAACCAATGTGTGTTGGTAGCATCGCCTAGGGAGGGCAGTGGGAGGGTGTGAGGGTAAGGGGAGGTGCCCGCTTTTCCCTTAGAACCTTCCCCGGCCCACCCCACGCGCTGCTGCCAACACACATTAGTTTATAAAAAAAAGTCAGCATATTTTGTTTGGCGCGTCACTTATGGACATCACTGTACAAATGTTTTTTGTTTTCTTTTTTTTCAGGTGGGCCAATGCTAAGGATTGCATACAAACGAAATAAGTAAATATTGCATTCATAAGATATATGTCAGGCGGTTCGTTCTCTTAGGTATAGTTAGGTCAATTTCTATCAGGTGTTGATATGTTAGGTTCGGTTAAGCGGATTTTAGTGGATTTTAGATAGGCTAAAGTACGTTGGCTTAGGTCAGTGACAAAAGTAAAGCTACGCAGTCACAAAAGAAAATAAAAAGTGGTACAAATTTTATCTTTCAACATGATTTCGCCGCTGGAAAGTTGAGAGATAATTTTAGCGTTGATTGAAGACAGGGCCAAAGCAAAGCGTTTTGCCCCGGCCGTTCAGACTGGGCAGTTGGTGACCCACTTAGCGCAAAAAAGTACCGAGATTATGTCCACAGAAAAAAATAAGCCTCATTCTCCGTAATGTAAATGCCCGGGATTTCAAACAACTGTAAATGACTTACCAGGAAGAAAACTCATTAAAAAGTTGTAATTGATCACAGACGAGATCGTGAATAGCTAATTTTATGACAAGAATCTGGGATTCAGATTCATATGGAAGCAGTAAAGATCCTTTGTACGAAAACAATCGTTGTTTCTAAAAGGCTTTGAAGACTCATTACCTAGCAGGCTAGTTTGAGCCAGCGAAAGTGTTCAAAATATGCGTTAAATGTTTACAATATTTAAAAATTGGCAGATTTTTTTGCTGGAAAACTTAATAGACGATATTTTCAGGGTGGTCAAAAAATTTATTTAGGTGACATTGATTAGATGATATCTGATCTGGATACCCTTACCGACTTCAAAGATACGTCGAGAAATAATCCAGCTTCAAAAGACGCTGTCTTTAAAAAATTAAGAATAGAAAGCTTTATCTGAAACCAAAAAAAATATCATATTCTTGTGATATCCTCATCTAAGAAGAAATTAAATTCAACGAAAAGACCAACTTGTTCTTAATTAAAGAGTAATATCTCAGACGCTCTATTATTCCAAATAACAAAAATGATACACCGAAAAAACTGTACATTCGATTCAAGCAAGAGCCCTGAAAATACGTTTACTGTTAGCTTAAATCAGCATGAAATGCTTGAATCAAGTCACCTGTGCGTTCGATTCAAGCATACGTATATTGCTTGAGCAAGGTATGCTTGAATCAAACGTACAGTAGGCTTGATTCAAGCATAATCATTATACTTATTTTAGGCATGGGTAAACAAACTTATTGTACCCCAAAGGCTCTTATGCTTAATCTAAAATAACCAACAAGGTTTTTTGATGTATGAACCGTAATAAAATTTAGCTAAAGATCATCACTTCTCCGTTTGGAATTCACGAATAAACGGGTAAAACGGGTACCTTCACATATGGATTGGATCTGAGTAAGCGAATCCGGGCCTGCTATCGTTAACTAGAGGGAAATTTCGGAAATAATTTGAGTGAAAAGCAAAGTAAATGGTAATCAATCAGCAGGAATAGAACTGCCCCTTTGGTCTCCTTTGGGCCAATAAATCTACGAGGTGGTTGGTTTTGTTCGCAAGGGGGGCTGTGTAGGGGGAGTCAGCCCCTGTGCCCCTGGCTCGAACCCGACTATGCAAATGTCCCCCACTTCTTTCACAATCATGTCATTATTCCTTTTTTAGTATACGATGCGGAAACTTTATTTTTCGGCGACATTGTTGCAAATACTTTCACACTACTTCTCAACTGTAAGGATTTTCCGTTTTGTGAGTCATTTAGATCGTAATAACGTTGGAGGAATTATCATGGCCTGCTAGCGAAAAGAAAAACTTGACTTTTAACGACAATAACAGTGCGTCGACTCTACATTTGAAGAATTCCTTTTCCGGTTAGTCTTATGTAATATAAAAGCTAATTTTTTTTTTATACATATAAAAACGTATGTTTAGTTAATTTTCGTCACGTTATTCATTAGCACACGGTCATATGGTGACGCGGGCCTGCATCAAACACCGGTTTTGCTTGGGGAGCAAGGAATTTTGGTTCGTATCAATTTGCATTCTTAGCAATTTCTAATTAATAATGCCTCGAAAATATACGCAGTAGAAGCCATGGCTATACACTCTATGTCTTAGGTTGCAAGCCGGGCCAGTGGCCGGGTCGGGCCGGGCTGAAACAAACAGGAATTTGAGGTGAGCGGCTTATCGATTTCCTATGTCGCTTAATTAGCTCCATCGTGAGGTTCATCGAAACGTAAAGACCGTATTTAGCGCGCAATGCGAGCCACCCTCCGGGTATTACGTACTTTTCAATTGGAAATGGCAGACCAATCGGCGCGCCGGATTCTCCTGACAGATGTCAAGAAAAAATCAAAGGTCTCCCCTCCTCCCACAACCTTTTTCCTTCGAATCTTGTCGCACGGAGAAAATGACTTTGTTGCCTCAACAAATAATTCCGTTACAGCCTCAGCAAATTAAAATTGTTGTGGTTGCAATGTCAATTGTTATAACAACAATATGAATCGTTACAACAACAATTACAGTTGCCGCTGTAACAAGTGATATTGTCACTACAACAATACTAGTTTGCTGAGGCTAGATAGACAAAACGTTTTCTTGAGGCAAAAAAGTCATTTTCTCCGTGGTAGTTTCACTGAAATTCTAATTGCTTGAATAGCAAGACAATGGACATCCCGTAAGATACACAATATCAACTCGCAAGAACATGAAAGGCTCCTTGTTACCAAGCTCGCCCACAAAAATCATTCAGTATTTAGTTAGCAATCAGTCAAAGAGCGTCAATCGAGGATGACCTTCAGCCAGGTCTTCGGCTCGACTCGCTTCGCAACCGATCTCATATCAGACAGAAGGAAAAACATCCCTCGCCCCTTACAATAAAAGAAGGATATCTTGATGAAGATTGGTCGTCGAACCCCGAGGAATCATTAACATAGTTTGAAGCCTGTTCACGAGGAATCTAAGAAGAAAAATGCATGATCGACCACTCGGCTAGGGGGAGGAGAGACAGAGCGAGAGAATATAGATGGTCGGGAGGGGGCGAACGTTCCTCGGATTTCATACTGTCGTCATCTCGGTATATTGAGGGTTCTCCTTGGCGTGTGCTGTTTGAACGAATACTGATCATACAGCACAGCGTCTTTTTCAACGGTATGGGAGCAGAATAACAACAATACTATGGAGTAGACTTTGAGTGTTTCTCCGGCTGCGATATGGGGTTGTTTATTCTATCAGCGAAAGGGAGGAGCAGGGCTTTACACCCCCAGACTTTAATTCCTTGGCCAGAATAACATTGAAATTTCACTGATTATCCTATGACGACCGTGCCACTGAACGGTCAGTGAGTTCTCACATGAAAAAAAAGTGAAATTTCACTAAAAATTTATGGAATTTTGCTGATAGTAATTGATTAATTCTTTTGAAACAGCTCAATTTCACTGGCCTAGGGGGGAATTTCACTGAATTTCCAGTGGCAAGGAGCTTGCAGGATAATCAGTTAAATGTAATTGGTTCTAGCTAAGCGTTGAGGGTTGCATTTCATACGTCTTGAGTTCTATCCTTTGTCACCGAGCCTAGGTAATCTAACCGAGTCCAACCCAACATGTAAACATACAAGCAAAAAAAATTCTTCCCCACAAATGGAGAAAAAAAAAAGACAAAAACCTCTTCATTAAAAAATAACGATTTTAAAATATGTATAGTTACTAAAAATGTCGTAATATCTGTTTGAGGACACTTAATTGTTTTATTTTTAGACGACTTCTTTTTTATTATTTTTTAGACGACCGATTTGGTTTCAAGCTACCATTAAGGTAAAAAAATCACATTAATCCGAGCATGAGTTGATTTTATGAATTTAAAATAACATGTCTTATAGGAGAAAAGGAATATATAATATATTTTTCTCACATTTTAAGATACACCAAAAATGAGCCATATGATTTATATGGTTTGTTGAGAATTTTTCATTCAAGATTTTTGGTCGATCTTCCTGAAAAAAATAATCAGAAGAGTGATAGTATTATCTACAATAACAAACGGTCTTGGAACAGAGTAAAAGTTAAAACTTTATTCTCTGAGGAGTGTTAATTTGTTCAAGAGCTGAGGAATTCGGGTTCCGGTACTCTATGATTTTTCTTTACATATTTTAGAGAGGAAACGCTGACATATTTTCAAAGAACTGCGCAGAGAAAAACGCATTAGCGACTTTCTGCCGTGAAAGCGCACCTCTCAGAACCCGACGACCAGTACAATTCTTTTGATAGCCTCAAAGCGTCTCACAGCGCATTAAAATTAAGAGGGATTCATTTGCTAATCCAATTCGAGGGTTCCAAACTAATTGCATTTACATCTAACCATTAGATGCATGGGTATAACGAGGTCTCTGCAGTAACCGAGTGCTCTAACCCTTAAAGACCGATTGGGAAGAGGGTGCAATAAATGCTTGAATAGAGTACATATGACAGGCAACGTTCCGTGACTGGATTACCATATTACTTTGTAACGAGAACCGACACTTTCAGTTATAAAATTCGTGTTTTTTGCACCTTTTTCGAAAAACTTGATACCACAAACCAATCTGTAAAAATAATCAAAAACATTTTTTTTTCTTTTCAGATTTGATATTTTGATCACAAATCGGTTTTCTCACCTTACTTAACTAATCTTGCCTAACTTAGTCTAACCTTGTATAGTACTTAACCCACTACTGCCCAGCGATGCCGTTTGGAAAGATAAAGACCTATTTTAGAGGCTGTGTCAAGTTCAGTATTATCACAATTCAAAGAATATCATTCTGGAAATCTGGAATTATTTATTTAAGCATTTTCCAAAGCTTAGAACTGAGTATTTCAATGGAAAAGATCTTTCCAATTTCTCTTAAGCTAAATCTCACTCCAACTTTGGGCTTTTATGGGCTAAGCTAACCTAACTTAACCTTACCTTACTTAGCATAACCTTACTTCACCTAATCGTGCTTACATTAACCTTACTTAACCTAAGCTTTATTTGTTAGCCTGACCTTATTTAGCCTGACCTCACTTAACCTAGCCTTACTTCGCTTAATTTTAGGTGACTTAGGTTTCTTTAACTTAGTCTTACTTCATCTGACCTAACCTAATCTAACCTCACTAAACCTCATTTTATTTAAACCTAACCTAACAACACTCAACCGAACTTTTATAGGTTTGGGCCTCTCGAACCACGAGACCCCAACCAGCTCCTAACAAGCTGGCGTTATTTCCAAATCTGGGATTGTTGTCGGCAGCAGACAGCCTCCGTAGGCCAAAGGCCGTATCATCATTTCCGCGAATGCACGGCGTGGTCGCCCATTTTCTTGAAAAGGGCATTTCCGAGAAAATGTCAACCCAAGTAGGTTAGCATTCTGGTTTGCTGCTCCCCTCCCCCCCGGTATCGGTTTATTTCCCACCAAAATTAATCACGCCTCTGCTCCCAGCACCCTGCGCATTCATAACAATAATATTAATAACAGGACGAGGCTTTCGTCGAAAGGCCGAACTTGAAATTAACAGGCAAAGTTGGGCTAACTACCGAGGCCGCATATGTAGGCTATACTGACCGCATACCTCATGTGGGGGGAGCCGGTCTGGGTCTTAAAGATCGCCCGTCCAGGGCCTCTGGTTCGCATTCGGCCAACTTTGCTAAACCACGTAGCGGCGCCGTAATTGGGGCAGACTCTATTCGGCCGCTAAAGACGAATTTACTCTTTAGAAAAAAGTAAATATAATAACATTTCTATTTAATTTGAATGATTCATGTTTCCTATCTGGTTTACTGAAGACTGTTTTTTTTTATCTTACGATAAAATATTAATATATTAAAGATTGAGATGAAAACATCAAAAAACACAATTGTGGTTTGGTATTAAACCAACACATTTTCGTACCAGCTTGATTTTCTGCCTTGAAGATCTTCCAAAACCAAAACATACTTTTCTGAACAGCAAACTATTTTTTTTGTAACATTATTACTACAAGTTTTTTTCCATATTTTTCTAACAGTGTTTTTAACAATGTCATCTCAAAAAGTGATAAAAAGAAATTAAGCTAAAAGAACCAGCTAAAATGTTTGCTTTAAAATTCACAGTTACATTACGAAACTGGATTATCTTGGTTACAGAGACTTTAGGTTGAATTTTTACTTGAAATTCATTAATTACGCGAAGATTGCTGTTAGATGACTAACTTGTAAGTGGCGTTGTATTTAAAACAACCCACAGGGGTGAAAAGTTTTAAGTGTTTCTTTTGGACAACATATTTTTAAAAAACCAAAAAAAAACGGATCTTTTCAGGGATCAATTGCAAGCAAAAGTTAATTTTTATATGCAAAAAAAAGCGGCCAAAGAGGAAAATATGTTGGCCCATGCAATTCTCGATAGGGTTTCCCTGGAATAAATTGACTTACGTCTGTAGAAATTCTTGGAGCGTTGGCCCAGAGTGTTATTAATAAGAATGTGCGTCTCGAACGGCTTGCGGGCAAAAACTCGGAGCAATAATGTCGCGTGCGCAGCCAAGACGCGGCTATTCGCAGCCAAGACGTGGCTATTCGCAGCCGCGACCCGAATTCGCCGAACGGAGCCAGGAAAGTTGCGCTGATGAATTGAGCACCTTGTCTAATACTTTCTTTTTAAGGCCGGTAAAGGACGAGGAAAAGATTGCGTTGGCGGGCACAGCACGAGTTCGGGCGGCAACGCATTGTGTCTAATGATCGCCCATTAGTCTTCACTTGCCGAGTTTTCCCGAAGACATGAGAAATGCGTCTTATTTACGGTCCTTGCTACAATGCAGTGCGCCATATTGGCAAACAATGAGGAATGCGCCGGGGGACAACTTCCAGTGATTGAATCAAACAGTTTTAGTTGATGGGGCGCGGAGTGGCCAAAGGGAGTCGGGCCGCGGTTTTTCTTGCTGGGTCAGCTGATGCGATGCTTCGCCATTTCGCTCTTCCAATCATTTTTCTTCTTCGCTCCACAAGAATTGCCATATTTTTATTTTTTTTCCGAGGGGAAGGAAATCAATGTCCTGCGCATGTCGCTTTTACAGGTTCTGCGTGAGCTCCAAATTAAAAAGGTTCTCCCAAAAAGATTCAGTTGCAGAAAGCTCCCACCGAAATGATTTCTGATGTCAAGAAAATGTATCTTGGTTTCGTCTAGTGACAAACAATCTAGTAGTAAGATTTTTTTTAATGCAAGAAGGATGTTTTCCGTACTGCAAGAAAAAAATCCTTGAGCCAAGAAAACAAAAAAAAAGCAAAAAAACCTGCGGTAAGAATAAAAATATTTGGTACTTATATCAATAAAACTTTTTCTTGGAATCAGAAAATATTTCTGTGAGTGAAACTTTTGATGGCAAGCCTGATACTGCCACTTTATGAAACAGTCATTATTTGACTAACTGATTCAGTCATTTTCGTTTGACTATTGAATTTAGTTATTTTTCAATTCAGTGTAAAATTGTCAAAATTAACTTAGATTTAGTAGTTAAAACATTTCTACTATTTTTATTATTATTTTTTTCTAGGACCAATATTAGTTTGGTCTCTGGGTCTCAAATAAGTCTTTTTTTCCTCGACTTGCAATTCAGCGAGTTCTTTTTTCACTCTTTAAATAGTCATTCTTGACTAAAATATTAACTAATTGAAATATCGAAAACTAAACTTTATTCTTTGACTATTTTTAATAGTAAACTGTGAATGACTGACTGAATAGTTGAAAGTGTTTAAAGAATGATCATTTTTGACTTAAATAGAGTTGACTAACTGAAATATGAAAATTTTAGCTACTATTCTTTAGTCAAATTTGACCATTTCACATTTACAGTGACGCTTACTTTTTTGCGGCTTATGCATCGTTTCTACCTGCAGGGCGACGGAGTTTTTCTTTCTTTCTGAAAGTAGAATTCAAGTCTGGGAGACCCTCTTTCGCAGGGGCGTTCGCAAAATAAACGAAAGCCATTCATGTGGTGAAGGTGGAGCCGCTCCTACGGGTACAGAGTATGCCCAAACAAAAAGACTTGAATCAAGAATTGTTTTTCTTGGTAATGCACATATTCAAAAGTTTGCGCCTCCAGCAGCGAGTCTAGTAGATCGCGGCGCGACTTAGCCCAAGTTTTAGCGAAGGTGAGACTTCTAAGTATTTGCCGAATCCGCGAAAAAGAAAGTTCAAAAACAGCCAACTTTTTGCGAACATGATTCGCATTTGCAAACGGCCGGATCTCCACCCCTTGTCATGCTGAGAGGACTTTCACGTTTAAGACTCATGATAGCCAGAATTTAGTTTCGACAGCAGTCTATACAGTCTGAGACTCAATGTAGGCCGTACGCGGTGCTTACTCAGAAAAAGTTTTCTTGCCTTGAACACATTCCAGGATTTTACGGGTATTTTCAGTCAAGTATAGGACTTATACGCACAGTTAGTCCGACGACTAACAACTCTGACGTCTCACCGCGATGGCAATGTCTTGAAATAAAGTTAGGAACCTAAACCCCATCATTTTTTTAACCACACTCTAATTTTTAAGGCAGCAATTTCAACCTTTTGGTTCGACCTTCCATCGTGAAATCGAGCGGAACGACAGCGGAGCGATGCAAGAAGTATCTAACCTAACTTAACCTATCATAACAAAGCCCCTTGCTTTTTACCAAGATTAGTTATAGTCACTTGTGCCTCGCTTCGCTATCTTTCCGCTTGGCTGTCGCCAAGCCTGATGCTGCTTACTTCTCGGTGGCCCTAAATCGGCCGCCGAGAAGTGGCATCAGGCTTGGCGACCCTTTAATAAGGTTACCCAAGGTTAAGTTAGGTTAGGATAAATGGCTTTTGCCTCGCTTTGTTATCGCTCCGCTCGGCTTAACGTCGTAGGGGTTGACCCAAAAGGTTCAAAATGCAACCTTAAAAATTTAGAGTGTACTCAATCAAACAATCCTAGTCCTTCGTCCCCGATCGCATAAAGCGGCTATCATCGCAGCCCTTTCAAGATTTTGCCTTAACGATTGTCTTTCCATTCTTGCAGGATCCCTAAAAGGCACACATGGTACGTGAAGCAAGGGTAAAACACTTTCTCCGAGACAGGCGATTTATCGTGAGGATTTTTTGTGTCGACCGCCATTCGACATCGTTTTGGACACTGTATTATTTCATATAGCAAACGTAAGCTAAAACGGTCTGGGAGAAATAAAAAAGGTAGTCCAAGTTGGCACTTTATTTGTCAGTTTTATTTCTTGGAAGGGAATACGGTCAGGTATTGGCAGGGCTTTTGTTCCACCTGCCGTCCCACCTGCCGTCCCACCTGCTGTCCCATCCACCTCCTAATCCCACAATCCAGCGGGCTGTCCCCTTTATTTTTTGCGTCAGGGGAACCCAGCAGACATTTTTCTGTCCAAAAAAAAAAGGCTCAACAGGTCACCGAAACGCGACTGGACAACGTGTCATATATTTCATCGTGTTAAGCAAATTACAAACCCAGCAAAATAAAAAATCTATTTTTTTTTTCAATGGTGCCCATATGATTTTTTTTGATCCGTTTAGGTTAAACGCTAGTTGAGAGTTTGAGGTCTGATTTTTGCAGGACAAGAATACGTGTAAAACAGTGTTCTATAGATGTACATGTCAAACATTTCATCGAGAAGGTCTCAATTCATTCTATCCTGGTTTGACAATATTTTTCGCCCGAAGTTATTTCACTGCAAAGGGACTTTTTATACTAAAACAACATACAGAATATGCTATCATCGAGTTATATTTTCCATTAGAAAACTAATTTCGTGGCAACATTCGCGGGCAGGGGCGCCCCGACTTTCCGAAAGAGGTGGTGCAAGGGACCCACCCCCCTCTTCCGGGGGACCCACCCCCTTAATGGACCCCCCATAATAGATATTTCTTTTGAAAAATATGTGGTCAAAGTTTTACGCTTTAGATTAAAAAACGATGCAATCTTTTTGTAAGCGCCTTCAACGAACATTGTATGTCCTTTATCATGTGCATACTTTTTCAAAGTTAGCGGTGTACGTCCACTGTTACTGTTCATTCGGAAGGTCTGCGGCCATCCTCCTTGAGAAGTGTATACGGGGTTGGT
>Ga0058701_10005330_pt1 | contig 10651 bp, 6 predicted proteins | sample AgamicOrMae_FD_97039 | JGI IMG/M metagenome (GOLD analysis project Ga0058701, IMG submission 97039) | Agave microbial communities from Guanajuato, Mexico - Or.Ma.e | ecosystem: Host-associated > Plants > Phyllosphere > Phylloplane/Leaf | place: Guanajuato, Mexico | collected 2012-06-04 | reverse complement strand
GTTCGATCTTCAAGAGATCTATGAATTTGATTTTAGCTTTTTTGTCGTATCTCGCTTCGTTCCAAAGTTACGGGAGTTTAAAAAAATTGGAGCGCGCAATACATAATTGACTGATGGTACATGACCTGCCTTAACCTCGCTGGAGCATACCTGCAGTACCGTACGCTGACGGCTTGGGGAATTTAAGTCGGATTTCGACCTACTTCAAGTATCACTGTGATTGAAATTTGGATCTTTAATTTTGCCATTGCGGCAGGTGGATGGAGGTAGCGATTGGGTGGCCTTATCCCGGCATTTCGTCGAGTTCGTTGCCAAGGGACAGAGTGCCCTTGTCGAAGGTTTGATGTCCATTTTCAAGTACACACTATTACCCGCCGAGGTAAGCGAACAATCCACAAAGTTGTGGTCGTGAATCTTTTTTAACGAGTGCAGGGTTATGATCGACGAATTTTTCATCCGCAGTCATTTTTTCATACCGCCCTTCGCAACTCGCGCTTCTGCGGGACTTACGTCGATAATAATTTGCATGTGACCAACTGGAAGCGACGATTGGGCTGCAAATGTCAGTACAAACATGTGGTGGATTGGTGCGGATGCAGCCCGAACGTTTTCAAGCCTGAAGATTGGCCACGGTTGCTGGTAAGCTTTCTGATATGCGACGGGTAGCTGTCATAAGCGCCAAAAACCACAAGCGCCAACGCCGCAAGTGCCAACCGTAACCACCAGACGAGAAAAGTCGCAAACGCCAAAGTTCATAACCGCTATATAAACCTAACTTAACCTAACCTATAAAATGATAGGCCTACCTATCATTTTGGCGCTTGCGGTTTTTGGCGCTATCGAATGCCCTCCATATGAGAGCTTATCTCTCTTCGATTTTTTCTCTATTACTATCTATTTTTGTGATTTCCAGGCTACGGAGAATCGGCAGTTGTATTTTGCCCGGAAATTTGATCCCAGCATAAATCAAGTGATAATTGACAAAGTCGAAGCCTGGTTAGAAGGTGCCGAAACATCACGTAAGTTGATGATCTCGTGCTTCTAGAGGACTCATTATCGACACACAAATCAGAGTATGATTTTTTCTCGCGTCTGTCAAAAATGCTATTAACAGGGCTTACCAGACACAACGATACGCTCAAAAAAATCGTACGGGCGGTTATTGTTCACAACGCACGTCTACGGTATTTCTTGTGGGAGACTTCAAGGCGCATTAAGGCAACCATTTTTGTTCAATTTTTGAAAATACAGACGAACCTAGCTGCAACTAATCTTATCCAAACGATTCCAGTCTCATTGGAAAATAGCATAACCTTCTTGCGGCTAGGTGCACATGTCATGGATTTTTTTTTTTAGTTGGCCATCCCCAAGAAAGGACTTAACTTCACGTAGCGGTACGCCCCCTCTTAATCTTAATCTCTTAATTATTATTCGCGCTTCCTTGAAAAGACGTATTTATATGGGGAGGCTTGAATGTACGACAAGAAGACTCATAGTTTTTCAAAACGGGAGTTGGCGAATAAACACTTGGTACTTTTTTAGTAGTAATTAAAAATTTGTTCTGTTTTTGTAGATGTTCCGAATCAGCTAAGTTACTGGCAGAATGTTTACCACCACGCGGACGGCAGCCCAACATCCGACGACGCACTGGTTACAATAGCCAATAGTTTTGTCCGACGCGCGATCAAAAAATTTCTAGCCAATGATAGCGAATGTTCTGTCACGTTGAAGAAAGTTTACGAAGTTAACTCATACCATCACAGCGATTCTTATATGGTGAGTTGGAGTGACAGGAGATACTTGAATCCCACAGAGAAAGTGAACCTCTGCTCTGTTGCTCTTATTTAATCCCTGCTAGATTCAGGAACTTGTCACCCGCTTCCGCTTCCGCTTTACTCTATAATCACTTTTCAGGGAGCGCTGGTTCTCTACGAGCTTAACGTTACCTCGACGCCCGAACTTGTGACGTTCGAGACTTGGGTCCGTCCAGAAGCTCACTTCAGTATTCTGAAGCAAACTGTCTTAACTCAGCGGTTGCTGGTAAGTTGTCAGTGTTGCCAACTTTCGCAACTTCTTCAAACTGAAAAGCAGTTGACTTTTTAATCGCTAGATATAACACAAATCGATCATGTCAGGAGGTTGCGACGTTCGTGAGCAATCCAAACAGTCGATCAGGGCTGCTAGTTATTCTTTTTGTTCTACTTACAACATCTAATCTTTTCTTTAAATTTTCTTTTTCTTGTAAATTTTGTCACTGTTTTAATCCATAACAGCTCAAAGTATTTGGAGTGAAATTCAGCTTAAGAGAAATTGGAAGGATTTTTTCCATTAAAATACGCAATTTTAAGCTTTGGAAAATGCCTAAATTATAAAATTTCAGGTTTCTAGAGCGGTGATATTTTTTAAATTGTGACAGTACTGAACTGAAAAGATTCCCTTAAATGAATTTTTCTGTTTCCGAACGGCATCGCTGGACGGGAATGGTTTAAAAATCATTTATCACTCCTAAATTGGAATATGCAAAATCTCTACCCAGAATCGTCATGTTTGAGCTTTCATGAGAGTTCTTGGTCTCCAAGGGTTTTGTTAGCGAGGGCTATAGGTAACACGAGTAGTTCATACTTGATACCATAGTCATCCATACTATGTTATGGGTGACTGTAGATCTCGTTGAGGTGAAGGTAAACTAACCAATATAGTAACATTTGCACAGTTACAAACTAGTAGTAACCTTGGCCTGGTGAACATTTGTCTTTTAGTTTACGTTGCTTTGTGGAATGCAGTCATTGACTCTTTGTTTCTCCCCGCAGAACTTAATCGTCAGCTCGGAATACGATATGAAAGAGCAGATGGCTCGGAACTTCCTGCGCGTGTTGGGACCGTTTTCCGAACCAGTTTTGATAGCTAGCCTGGAGCCGAACACAACGGCCTCCCCCTTGAATCTCACCTTTCTGTGGATCGACCCTGCTGGACATTTGGCCGAAGTGTCCGAAATGCACATCGAAGAAGGAATGTCGGTAGGTCAACTAAATTCATTTAAGCCCTCGAACGTGACAGATTATTCTTCGATCTCAGCTGGTCTCGTTCAACATGGAGATTGATCGACAGAACTGCAACTTAACCTAACCTATTCTAGCCTTCACTGAAGAAAATCTACTCTGAATCAGAGAACACCGTCTAAGCTTTCGCATTCATCTTTCCCTACCAGAACTTAGGAAGTTCCTATGAAACTTTTCACTGTCGGAGAACTTCTCTCCTCCCCGAAAGACCAATCGCCTGATATTCAGTATCTGTCAACAGGTTGGTCATGTGAAGCTGTCGCTTCAACAACCTCTTTTGCCTGGGAGCTGGGAAGTTCGTCTCGTCGGAGAAAAAAGTGTGCTTGCATTAGTTCGGTTCATGGTAACTCCGCAGGAGTTCATGTCTGGGGCGCCCATGTTGCAACAGCAAGCCAGGTAATTATTCCATGGCAGAGCGGAACGCAATCGTTATAAAATTCTCCTTCCTTCATATTTACAGTTTTCCTCTTTTTTTCAGGTTCCTGCACAGCGGGGCGGGAGTGCCCTACCGATTAACGCATTTAGAACCAGAATGGGAGTCGCTCATGGACTCCAGCCCGGCGCAGAGGACGGCCGGGGAACGACGGGTTTTAGCGAACGCCAGCCGTTTTGGCAAAGATCTGCAAAAATGGGTCGACACTCTTTCGCAAAAGTAAGTCGTCGACTTTGACCTCTTTGGGTCTCCGAATGGCAGCTCGAGCTCATTGACTCATGTCCTTGTCTCAACGTTTGCAGATTTTATCAGTTGGTGGATTCGTGTATCGTGTCGTCGTCGACAAGGACATCGAAATGTGCGTTCAGGTGGAAGTTCCCAGAGTGCAAATCGCTCTCGTGGAGTTCTCTGACTCCCGACCCGAAGTCTCAGTTAACGGATATAGATGAAATAACAGGTCGCCTACGCAGGTACAGTTTAACTAAAAAAACTGCGATATTTAAAAAAAAAATATTTTAGATGCAAAGTTTAGTCAATGTCGGTATTCTCTGTGCTGTAAAATACTAATTTTGTGACTAAATCATGTTTGAGTCAAGGCTGAAACTTATAAGAAAGCAGTTTGAACCAAGTCCGGGTTAGTGCACATCAGAAAGCTCCCGCTTATGGTCTCTTCTATTGATGAATGGACCAGAAACTTTTGAGCTCGCCTGTACGCCTCCGCTCTTTATAGCAAAGTTGCAACTGCACCTCCAGGAGTTTGAGCAACCCATTTTGGTTCAGCCCCATTTATTTCAATGGATGTAATATAGCTTTAGAGGTGTCTTAAAAAGTAAGTTTTTGGATTATGACAAGAGTACTTCGCGTGTGAAAAGCAAGGTCTCAATGGCTGGAACGAGGTCGGTCAACTTGTTGCGTTTGATCTTGTCTTTCGAATGCAGTGTACAAAATTTCGTTCGGTTCTGTGAACCAAATGTCAAGCTCTCGGACCGTTCGCCATCTCCGGGTTTACTGGTTGACCGATTGCCGGCAAGGTCCGCACAGTGAGAGGAGTTATTGTTACGGACTAACAAAACTATTAACCTGTCTCTCTTCTGTGCAGGTGGTGATTGCGATTGCGAGAAGGAAAAGCCAGGGGAGGTCAAAAGACTCTTAACCTAAAAGAATTAAGTATTGTTGGTGCGATTGTAATGATTGCACGAGCTCCTCTCGGTAAGTGAGGCGAGAAGCGTGGCTTGCGAGCACGAGAGATGTGTGAACTGTGCCAGTAGGTCATAAATTGTTAAAATCACGATGGCAATGCGGTATAAAGTCGTGCCTTAGGTCTGATTTCGATATTGTTATCAGAGAACGACCGCGTTTGGCGAGGCAGTTATTTGTATTATAGTTCTGCATATGCGGTCTCGGCTAAATTAAGGCACTCTCGTAGTCGGAATTGCCCTCGTATAATTTATTTTGGGTATTGCTATTGACCCGACGTGCATTGAGATAGGAAGACTTGAACGCAGGTAACCACCCTAATGCAGTTTACTTGGGAGGTGACTTGAACGCACGGAATCCAACCTAATACATTTTGTGTAGGGCAGTCGGGTTAATAGACACTCCCTTTTTTTGTATTTTAAGGGTAGGAGGACTTCCTTAAGACCTCGATTTTTCTTGTTCTAGTCGTACTTGAACGCCCTTCCTTGCCAGGGAAGTTTTGCCATGTCACAAATATTAAAGCCGATCAATTTTGTTGGTACTCTGAAACAGCGTTAATTTATGTTGTGGACGGATTTCGTAGTCCACGTGGAAACCGTATTGCTGGAAAAGAAACAAGAGCTGCTAGTTTTAATTTATTATGTCTCCGTGAAGTATGTGTCCTGTCTCTCATCACTTTTAGTTAGCAATTATTGCCGTGCTGCTGTTGCCAACGAAAAGATATGGATGGTATTTCTAAAGTTTATTGAGAAGATTTAGATTTTTTTCAAATCTTCTGAAGCCGTTCATTGATACGTCGTACTTTTTTGTGTTATTTTATTAGCTGAAGTGCTGCTCTCTAATAGAATTTTGATATCATTATGGGTCGACTTATCAAGCAATTAGCCCGTGCCTTCCTTTTTACAGGCCTAATTAGTTGCTTGTAAGTTTCGATCGCTCCTTTTAGTTTTTTATAAATTTTATTTTGAAGCTTTAACTTTTGGCGGCTTTCTGGTGTGTGTCATTGCCGTTGTATCCCAGTTATTTGAAAGCGCATTTTGTACCTTAGATCCCCTTTTTTTTACTTATTATTTATGATGACAAAAAGGCAACGGTGTTTTGATGTATATTGAAAATTGTTATGACGTATAAGTACTTGATACAAAGAGTTGATTTTCAACTCGAAATCTTGCAGATCGTGCACTTTGAGCACTCTTGATGCAATACTTTGTGTGTAATGTGATAAGCTCAATTGCTAGAAATTTGAAAGGGACACGAAACTTGTGTGTGTAGAGATCAAATGAATGCATCTTTGCTGTGGCATTTAATGTTTTGACGAAAAATCGTCATGTTGTTGAAAGAGCGTTACGTAACATGATGCCGATGTTCACCTCCTTGCGGAGTTTTATGTTGTTCTGTGCCATATTAGGCAGCTTTTAGCCGTTACCCCAGTGAAATAAGCCGGAATATCTGTGACTTTTATTCCCTCTTGTAGCCATGAGCACTTTCTAGTCTTTTCTATTGCATTGTAGCCCGTTAACGAATTTAATTTAATCCCTACCTGTGAGATGAGCCGTTGTGAAAGTTTTGAACACCCAGTGGCAGCTCATTGACAGGCAATGTATCTGATCATTATCAACGTGCCGTATCATATATTTTGTTCGGACCTTGTTTTAATTTTTTTACCAACCAACTTTACCTTATAATGCATTTGGTTGTTGGGAAGAACAAATCAGTCTTACAAGACTTGTGTTTCGTCACGTCGAAGCGGACATGATGGCTCCTTAAATTTTAATTGAGTTTGAGGGACAACGTGAATTTATTGTGAGCTACGAACGAAATGAATAATTCAGGTTGCAGTCCAAAGTGAAAATATCGAAAGTGGACGTCTTGTTTCAGCGTCCGAAAATCGAGTCATTTTTTTACAATCGACTCATTTTGCGACTGTGTTGGGCGTTTTGGATCGCCCAGTTTCGTTCGACTTCCATGCGGAAATCCAAGTGGAGCGCATTAAAAAAGATGTGCACCCCATTTGTGCGTAATCGCCTTGGCGAGTTAGATGAAACATTTATCATTTTCATAAACCGATGTCGCCTTTTAGTGAACATCGTAACATGTCGACAGTTTTCAAAAAGGACGTCCGGTCATGTGTTGATTTTTTTAAACGGAGCTTCCGAACTGCCTCTGTCACAACTGATTGTTCTTTTGTTTTTTCCCGGTAATCTTATTTGTTGTGTACTCTTAACGAAGAAAATATTGAGGTCCCTAAAAAGGGGACAGTCCAGAGAGAAGCTTCACGGTGAGACGGGTTTACTTTGCTGGTTGGAAGAGATCTGCAAAGTGAATACCGTATCTTTTTCCGATTTTATCGTTCGTAAATATACCTTTTCGTTTCTAGACCGTTTTTCTCGTTGCTTAACATTGCAAGTCTGAAATGAGGAATTTTCTGCCACGTTTTCTCCATCTTTCGTCGCAAAAACGACCATGAGAGGGAACCTCCATGGTTCCCTCGGTGGCACCATGAGAGGAATCCTCTCATGGTGGCACCGATCTGTTTCTGCTGTCGAGAAGTAAGCTGCATGTGGCTTGGCGACAGCCGAGCGCAGCGGTAGCAAGGCGAGGCCCCGCCACTTAATCCTGGTAAGCGGCTCGGGTACATCAGATCAGGTTGGGTAGCTTGTGCCTCTCTTTAATCGAAAGATGGAATCAGAACACAACAGGGGAAAGTGCCATTTTTCAATTTTATGGAGCTGTTGTAAGGTTTGTTGACGTGTCAAATGCTTCTTAAACCTTTCAATCCATATCATGTTATGCTCCCGTCAGTGGTTCCCCTGAGGATGAAAATTTAGCATTAACAATTTATTAGGGAGTTTTGCACCCAGCTGCGCGATATCAACAGCACGATTCCTGGTGTTGCAACGCGACACTTTAAATAAAATCAATTTTCTGAACTCCTTCCATGCTCTCTTCCCTGTTGTTACACAATTCAAAATCGTAGTGCAACCTTGGAATCCTGCTGTTGATTGTTGTCACAATTTTGGTTCTAGATGTGTATTGTCATCTTGTCATTTTTTCTGTCCTTTAATCTAAGGTAATATGTTACGTCGTGAGCGGAAGGGGGTATTTAATTTGCACCCAAACTTGAACTGAATTTGAAACATATCAGAAGTCTTTGTGACGTCGGTGATTAACTGTTAGGCGATTGCGACTAATAGCACATTGTGCATATAACGATAGACTTATCTCATCATATCATATCTGTATTGAAGACTTTGTGTATTGTTACTTAATGTAAGATGCCATAAAATTTTTAAATTGTAACATTAGCACATTCTTCAAGATTTCCATTTCATTGAGTCCTGCTTAAGGGGATGTAAATACATGATAATCTAAAAAAAAAAATTAGTTTGACCAAGCAAACAAAACTATTTTCAAAAATGTTTGTAAGCCATAATCCTGAAAGAAAACCAACTGTAATGTTGCTGGGAAATAAATTATCAGTCCCATCTCAACATTGGCTTACTCTTTGAAAAACCTCACCAATCTTGAAAATTTATCCAGAATGTTTCTGTTGAGTGAAAGGTACCTATACCAAAACCCCATGTCAACCAATTAAATGGAACAAATATAACTTAAAATTTATTGTAACCATTTCAACAAGAAAAATCAGTAATATTGGTAAAATTTGAAACATTGTCAGCTTTAAAATACAAAATAGTTCTATGTACATGTAACAATTTGTCAGTTCCTTTGATTATCAACAAAACATTTTTTTGATACATTTCACATTTGGTCAAACTAGTCTTCACATAGATATTGCACTTTGACGGACAGCAGCACTGAGAATGGGATTTGGATCTGGTTCTTCTGTTATGACATTCACTTTGACCCATTCCTTGTTTGAACTAGATTTGGTTATAGCATCAATTACACCTTGAACATACAAGCCATCTTCAAAGGTTGCTGCCTGTGCTACGGGCTCTTTGACCCATCCCCACTTGTCTTCCACAGGAAGGAAAGCTTCTTTCAAAGCTCCAATCATTTTGAACAAACCTTTAATATATGGTTTTGGAATGGTCTTAGCTACCACAGCATTTACAGCTCCCTCTTTCTGCAAGTCTTGGACATCAAGATAAAGTACCTCCTCTTTAGATGCACCTGCTTTTAGCCCATACAGATCCCCTCCTCTGGCTACTAAGTGACCTTCTTTGCCACATACCAAAATCTCTTGGGTAAATGAACCTGGTAGATGAGAATTCAAAGTAGCTGTAACCATTGTTCCCTTGTTCATTTCCATCTGGAAACAACAAAAATCAGGGCTTGAAATGTGACGAATTCCATTAATATTCTCATTGGTCTTTGTAAATGTACGGAGAACTCCATGTACTCTCAAAGCTTTTTGATTGGTAAGATAGGACACAAGATCAATGACATGACTTCCAACCAAGGTCAAGATTCCTCCCCCCATGGTATCATCACAATGCCAGTCGTAAACAGAGTTGAGAAGACTACCCATTTGAACCCTCACATCACAAACGGTAATAATCCCATCTGTCCCAAGGTAGCCCTCTGCTATTGCTCGACGCATCTGCATAAAGGCTGGAAGGAATCTTAAACTATGGTTGACAATAGATATTAAAGTTGGATAATACTGACAAGCTCGGACCATTTTCAATGTCTCACTTTGACAAAGTCCAGCAGGTTTGTCACACAACACATGTTTTCCGATGCCCAAGGCCTTAACAGCTATTTGAGCATGGAGATATGGTGAACACATGATAAAAATTAGATCCACATCTTTTTTTAACAACACATCATCAATTTTGTTGGTGTAAAATGGAATGTCCAGTTCTTTTGCCACTTCTTTAGCTGCCTCCAGAGTTCTTCCCCATATTGCTTCAATCTTGAATCCCTTCTCTTGCAAAAATGGCACAATGACTCTAACAACTTTGCCTGTGCCAAACACCCCAATGCCAGGCAGCATTGTTTACGTTGTACTGTCAAATATTTGGATTGAGGTTAAGTCAGAACGTCAGCAGGCCTGAGTAGTTGGGAGTTTACCGTTCATGGAATCTCCATATTCCACTGTAAATCCACTAAAAAAAATGAAATAAAAACAAAGCAGAATATGATTTAAGATAGATAGAAAGATCAGCTTCCTATCTGATTAATTTGAGCTGTAAATCGTTCGTTTACATTTCAGAAATCTCATAACTTGTAACAAACCACTGTTCGTTTGTTTTCGACTACCAAATTATGACCAACATACGAAAGACAAATACTTTTGTAATGTGAGTATAAAGTGGTATAAAGTGACGTTTTAAGAGCTATAACGACACAATTAGCACAAAAATAACAGATTTTTATCAAAAAAATCCTTGTTTTTCTTTTAAGTATGTAAAAACAAAAACAAACCAAGTCTTTTTACGATTGCAAAATGTTGCAATTTACATTGAGTAGGTTGGTAGTAGTCACGATGGCACAATGCAGCAAAATGGCAATAAGATGAACGTGCAGTGAAAACGCATAAACTCATAATTTTGTGTTCTTAGATTTTGATTCCGTGATTTGCACATGCATTTTGTTGCTTTATTATGATCATTTGCCCATCCCCCAAACTTAGTATGCTTAGTGCTTGCAAAAATCATTACTCGAAGGTTAGTCGTCGCATACCTGCTTCTCTATTACCATGTATTAATGGTTATTAATTGTATGAAATATCTGCTTTGGATTGTCAATTACCATAATTAACATTCCTTGAGAAAATTTCCTATTTATTCTGGCTGTGCTGACTTTATTGAGGACATAAGTACTGTACTCACGTATGGTCACATAACCTTTGTCCATTCGCACAAAGAATGCATTTGTACGGGGAGACTTGAACGCACGTTACCAACCTAATGCATTTTTGTATAGGGAGACTTCAACGCACGTAACCAACCTAATGCATTTTGAATGGACCATTTGTGCAAATAGCCACCTC
>Ga0058701_10005329_pt1 | contig 10653 bp, 3 predicted proteins | sample AgamicOrMae_FD_97039 | JGI IMG/M metagenome (GOLD analysis project Ga0058701, IMG submission 97039) | Agave microbial communities from Guanajuato, Mexico - Or.Ma.e | ecosystem: Host-associated > Plants > Phyllosphere > Phylloplane/Leaf | place: Guanajuato, Mexico | collected 2012-06-04 | reverse complement strand
AGCGCCAAAAACCACAAGCACCAACGCCGCAAGCGCCAGTCCGTAACCGCCAAACGAGAAAAGTCGCAAACGCCAAAGTTCGTATAGGTTAGGTTAGGTCAAGTTAGGTTAAGTTAGGTTAGGTTAGGTTAAGTTAGTATTGCGGTTAAGAACTTTGGCGTTTGCGACTTTTCTCGTTTGGCGGTTACGGATTGGCGCTTGCGGCGTTGGCGCTTGTGGTTTTTGGCGCTTATGACAGCTACCCGAAAACGAAAGCAACGCGGCTATCTTGGGACTTCCCCTGCTTCGCAATGCAATTCTGCTGTCACTTTTTAAGCGTCTGTGAGAAGTCCCAGGAGAGCCGCAACCGCTCTCGTCCGCAGGGACTTTTCACGTCCCTCCTCTCTGTCGCACACTCGCGGATTTCGGATGGATCCATCACTCTCACTTTAAAAAAGTTGTTTTCCACCTGTATGAGCCTAGTCCACCCTAGTTGACCTTTCGCCGTTGGTTATCTGTGGATCAACGCCATCTTACCGCTTAGATTTGGCTAATTTAGACTACACTCTAATTTTTTTAGGTAGCAGTTTTAGCCTTTTGGTTCAACCTTCCGTTGTGAAATAGAGCGGAACGACAGCGGAGGCAAGAGGCATCTAACCTAACTTAACCTATCATACCTGTAAAAAAGCCCCTTGCTTATTACCAAGAGTAGTTATAGTCACTTGTGTCTCGATTCGCTACCGCTCCGCTCGGCTGTCGCCAAGCCTGATGCCGCTTACTTCTCGGCGGCCCTTAATCGGCCGTCGAGAAGTGAGCGGCATCAGGCTACCGTTTAATTAAGTAACCCTGGGTTAAGTTAGGTTTCGTGGCTTCGGGTTATGTTAACTTAGGTTAACATGGGTTAGGTTAACCCGCTACCGCCCAGCTATGCCGTTCGGAAACAGAAAAAAATATTTTACAGGATCTTTTCAGATCAGTATTGTAACAATTGAAAAAAATATCACCCCTTTAGAAATCTCAAATTCAATTATTTAGGCATTTTTCAGAGCATAAATTGCGTATTTTAGTGGAAAAAAATCTTTTGAATCTATCTTAAGCTTCACTCCAAATACTTTGGGCTGTTATGGGTTAACTTGGGCAAGGTTAACTTGGGCAAGGTTAACTTGGGTTTGATTAGGCTAGGTTCATAAAACACTCCTCTACTATCTATCTGCTCGGTTTAGAGACCAAGGATGGAACACAAGAGGTAGAAAACGCAAGCTTTCAAGTTGAGTTGTGAGGGGGTATGAGAATGTTTGCGTGGGGGTGTGAGTGGGTGGGGGCTCACCGCAGCTTTGCTTCTCATCCTCCGCCTGTGCGCAGTCGGCGACCAGATCGCACACATGCCACTGCTCGAGGCACGAGCCGTTCTTGCAGGTGAAGTGGTCCGGCGTGCAGTCCGCCGGCGGGAGCAGCTTCGGCACTGCAACAATCACAGAGACACGTGTCAGCGTGGAGAAGCGACGGTGTGCACACGAGCGCCACCTGGCGGCAGCCTCAATCAGCATCCGCTTCCCGCCGCCTTGATTGATTCATTGCTTCCGCCAGGAATGCCAACTTAGATTCCCTAACAGCGGACAAAGTGCCCTCACAGCAGAATATTGTTCACCAACCATTAAAAGATGACAATCGGTACCGAGTACAATGTTAAAACCCACTACCGCCCAGCGATGCTGTTAAGAAACAGGAAAATTTATTTTAGAGGATCTTTTTAGTTCATTAATGTTCCACTTTGAAAAATATCACTCCTCTAGAAACCTAAAATTTATTAATTTAGGCATTTTCCAAAGCTTAAATGTGCGTAATTTAATAGGAAAAATCCCTTAAATTTCTCTTAAGTCAAATTTCACTCCAAATAAACAGGCTTAAATTTGCGTAATTTAATGGGAAAAATCCCTCAAATTTCTCTCAAGCTAAATTTCATTCCAAATACTTTGGGCTGTCATGGGTTTACAGGATAAATCTCTAACTCGTCAAGTTAGAGAAAAGGCGAAGCGACTTGTGTTTAAAATCTCTTTGAAAAAGCGTTTGATTGTATTATTACTAACTATAAATAATTATAAAAAAAGGAGTCAAACGTGAGATGAAACCTTAGCAACGAATCAGAAGTAGGATTCATACAACGACGCCATAAGAGGCGAGGTTATGTTATCACACTCCAGAACACTGCTCAACGCCGTTAATTGAAGTTTTGATGGCGAAACTCTGCTATCGGCGGTTGCGCAAATTCGTTCCTTTCCAATGGTTTGCCCCTCAAAAGGATTCAATAAAAACTTTAAAGGCTGAAGTGAACCTGCCAGCGACGAAAGTTATTTTTGCTCTACGCTTCCCATGCAAAACAGCCTGATCAGACATGATCTGTCGGATCAGTCATTGATAAGGAATTAAAACGATCTTTGATCAGTTTCAATTTTTGATCAGGGCCTGCTCCAAGAAGGAAATATCAACCTACGCAAGAGTTTCACTTGAGATTACATGGAACATACGGTAATGAAGACTCCGCCCTCGATCGAGAATCCATAGTAAGTCAATGCATGGATATCTATAGAAATCCAAAGATATCCAAAAAGATATCCATAAAAGCATGGATAATTGAAGACTGATATCCACAAAAAATGGATATCCATTCACTGATATTTATTGTTTACGGATATTCATTTCAGAATATCTTTGCATGGATATCCCTGCTTGGATATTAATGTGGATATCCACACTTGTATGGATAATTGAAAACTGACATCCAAAAATCATGGATATCCATGTTGATATCTGTGGATTTTTGGAAATCCATTTATAGATATGCTATGGATTCTCGGACCAGGGCGACGACAGATATTAAACAATTCGTGTAAAATAAAACAAGCAAAGCTAATTAAATCCTTTCAAAAATTTTATTGCTTTTTTTACTCTTCCGTACTTTTGCCTAATAAGACACAAAGAGCCATCTCTACATGAAAAAAAAGGAATTTGTTGAATCTTTTACCCTCTTTTTGCAAGTACTGCACTTCCGCCAATTTCTTTAAAACTTACGTAAACCATTTCTTTTCATTTAAAAGAGCAATTAAATGTCTCACGTAAATAGAGGTAGCACAGTATATGTAACAGGATTCCAAGTAGAAACTGAATTCTCCCAGAAACAGTTTATGCTATATGTTTTCTGCAGAATGCTAGGCTCCTCAGCATTCTCAAAAATTTAGTCACGTTGAAAGGAAAATCTATGGCTTACTACCGGTTTATGCTACACGTAACGTAAGCGAACTATCAAGGGATCAGAATCAATATGATGCTAACGATTGGTCACATTACGTTAAGTAGAGCCAGTCAATTTTCGGTTGAATATTATTTTTCTTGAAATGGCCCTTGAGAGGTAGACAAGCAAAATCGGATTTCTTGCCCCCCCCCCCGAAAAATTCGCTCACGCGCCTCTGAGTGACTTTCAATAACTTTTTTTTTCTCCGCGCGACATTGAACGTGATGATTAAACTTTCAAAGACACACTTTAAAAAACCGACTTGTTGAAAAAACAGTTAAATGTGGGGAGGAGGGAGGACTGAGCGAGTCCTACACCTGTAAAAAAATAGCCTTAGCTCACATTGATAGGAATACATCACTTGTCTCCCATCTGCTCTCAGGTTCAAGTGCTGGGCCGACAATTAAAACAATGGTGCGCATATGCCATAGCCGGATGAAAGCGTACTTTTAATAACCGGTAACATTTTGTTGATGTGCATTGGTTGCAAATGTGTACTCTACAAACATTGTAAATCTGCACTTATTTTAACCGATCAATCATAGGTATATTTGTGGCGGTGGAGAGACCGGGCACCCACCCCACACCCAAAACAGCCTGAGCCCTCCCCAAACAGGAGTAACCCCCCGACTGCCCTATGGTGCACGAGTGGTGCCAATAGGGGGGCATTCGATAGCGCCAAAAACCACAAGCGCCAACGCCGCAAGCGCCAGTCCGTAACCGCCAAACAAGAAAAGTCGCAAATGCCATAGTTCGTATAGGTTAGGTTAAGTTAGGTTAAATAAGGTTAGGTTAAGTTAGGTTAGGTTAAGTTATAGGTTAAGTTAAGTTAGGTTAAGTTAGGATAGGTTAAGTTAGGATAGGTTAAGTTAGGTTAGGTTAAGTTAAGTTAGGTAAAGTTAGGTTATGTTAAGTTAGGTAAGGTTAGTATTGCGGTTAAGACCTTCGGCGTTTGCGACTTTTCTCGTGGACGGTTATGCGTTGGCGTTTGTGGTTTTTGGCGCTTATGACAGCTACCCGTGCCAATAAACAAAGATACGGGGCCTGCCACAGCCAGATGATAGCAACTGCAACGCCAAGGGTGCATCCACCAAGCTCGCTGCTACGCCCCGAAGTGTGGTGGAGGACTGATTCCGAAAGGTACTGTTCGGTTTTGGTGGCGCAACAAGGCGGTGGCCAATGAATTTCCCTGTAAGGAGGAGCCTTCCTGCGCGACTAGAACCAGATAATACCTTGTGGACTGATAGTAAATCATTTCTAGAGACATAAATTACTATGTTATTCCGCTTCAATTCCAAATACTTCTGACTTCATTTTTAGCCTAGATAGTCGAATTTGCCCAGTAGCTAAACTAGCTTCAAATAGGCTGTCATTATTTAGTCTAGGTAAGAACAGCTATCAAGAGTCGCTACAAAGATTCGGACACGCGTTCAATATCGGTTATTTCTCATGGCAGGCTATTTAATGTTGATTATCATTAACTTTTCACTTAGTCTAACCTCTTAGATAAAATAGACCTCAAAAATCTACGTTACTAATAGACATGGCTGAAACATTAGGTTTGCTAGGCATATCGCATTTTTAGACATGCGTGTCTGTTAGGCCCGTGGCGTGATTTGTTGACTTGTGAAAATTTTTGGAGGTCTAATTCAACACCCATTAGAATAACAAGATACGTCGCATTATTGTGACTTTTCTAAACCAACTTAAAACTTTCGCTTTCGAAAGAGACGAGTAAAATTACGTTTTGAATTCACCTGCAAGCACTTCTGTTCTGAATAGGCTTTGTGAGAATGCTAAAGGAGACGAAACGTTGGGAAATAAAGCGCGCACTCCGAAATTTTTCATAAGTAATAAAAAAATGGTGGGACTGCTCAGTAAGTGGGAGCAGTTAACAGCCCCATTGCCATGATGACTCGCGTGCGCGCGCTTGCATAAGCACGCGGCTCTAAACGCGATAATCCAGCCTTATTTGGTTCCAGCACAAGTCATCTCAACGTCTTTCCGTTCAGCCTAACTTTATTTCCGTTTTGCTTCCCTTCTAATAATCTTGCCGTCAGTAAAGACGAGATACGATCGAAATTACTAGATTCATTAAAAGCACCCGCTGATTTTTAGGTTAGGTCATATGAGGTTATGATAAGTTGGGTTTTGGGTAACCGGGTTTAGGTTAGGGAAGGTCAAGTCTGATTCGGCGACACATACGTTAGGTTAGTTCCGGTCAGATACGAGGCACATCAACCCAAAAATTACGTGTTGTCGTGTTTCAACAGGTTAGGTTAATATAGGTTAGATTAACCTCGGTTAGGTTATGTTTGGTGCCTCGCTTCACTGCTGACCGAAAATCGTAATTTACGTAGTGTAATCCAAAAAACTGCCCTCAACATAGCCCAATCCAATCGTTAAAATAATAAAAAAATAGAAAATTTAGCTGATTCTTATGAATCAGAAGTTGTTGAGTATTCCCTGGGCGGAAATCGATTTAGTCGGGTGCGGTTAATTTAGAACGGCGGTGAGGCCAAGTTGACTGTGATGAGTTGGCGTTGCGTAATATTCGTGGGAAGAGCACTTAAGCCGTCTTATTACGTGGCTCTCGATTTTCCAACAACCAGTCAAGTCTAACTACGTCGACAACATCCATACGTATATCGACGAAGCAGCGAAAGTTTGTTGGGAAAGTTGGCGATCCTGGGGAGGCGTCACGCGTCTTGAGGAGGGTCACGTGACGCGCGCGCGACGCTCCAGCAGTGCTACCAACCTGGGAAGCAGTTGAGAAGCCGGATGTTGTCGATGGCAATGTGCGCCGGAAGTGACGGTGACCGCGTGATCGCCAACACGATGGTAAAGTTCTGCGTGATCTGCCCGATCGTTATGGTCTTCAGCTCCCACCTGAAGCAAAAAACAACGCACTGTTAGTTTTAAAGAGTACTTGTTCACCACTTATTCCATCTTACAACAAAATCGCAAAATCTCGCGACACAGGCCGAGGAGAACGACGCACAAGGCAAGTAACCTATATTAAATCCACCTATACAAAGGCGTCTTTAAAAGATTCACCCTATTAACCGCACACAAAAAACTTCACCTAATCACAGTAAAAACAGTATCTCAGTTTCGGGGAATGCTTTACCTGATTTGGGTGTGAAACCAAAACGAGGGTGGTACGTACTTTTTTTTTTCAAGGTTCAGCCAGATAATTCATAAGCTCTCGGCGAGAGTTTCCTTTGATGTGGCGTAAAATCCTCAAACAGTGAGCCTATAGCCGCTACTTTCATGGATCTATAAAAAAGGATTATTGGTTCTAAACTACCGTATTTACAACAAAGAAATATTTGTTCAATTTTAAGACTATTTTCACGAAGAAAAAACGAGTTCTGGTAGCAAGTTGTGCTTGGATATCTTTTTTATGTCGTTATCGTCAAGTCCTGAAAGGTTCCAGAAAATTGCGAGCGGACAGTAAATATTCCCCTTTGAAGGGTAAGGTTACGATAGACAAGGTTCGATAAGACTAGGTGAGTTAAATCTAAGAAAAAGCTCGGTAGGTTGATTTAATGCTTTAAGGGTAGGTTTGGCTAATAAATTACTAAATGAATAAGTTAGGTTAAGTAGGTTAGATTCGGCTAGGTTTAAAACGCTACCTTTCTTTGATAGTAATCTCGCAATACGCAGGCGGCAAAGATTAAGTAAACCAAAATTGATCAATTAGGCTCTTAATTAGCGCAGTTCGACCTTCCGAAAGTTGTGAAGAGGCATCGCGAGGCGGCCGGAGGATGTTGTTCCACCACAAAACAAAACAGAAGAAAAGCCAGTTTAAAATTAATTAAACTTTCATATTTGTCTGAAGGATGTGAAACAATACAAGACAAGCGAGCTGGAGTGGAGCCCTTCTGTACACACCGCAACACCGCAACTAGTTATGCGCGGAAAAGGGGGAGGGGCGGGGGGAGCCAAAGAAATTGTGTTAGGTAGACGCAGTGGGGTGTTTGATTAAAACGCGGCGCTACCCCCCCCCCTTCCGCCTGCTTTTGTTTTTGAGTTGCACGGAGTCGTTACTCCATTTCTATCCTCGCTGCTCTTTTGCAAAGTTGTCGAACCTGTAATCTGCTGAGATTTGTGGATGCACTGAGGTCGCGTGCCTCGGCAAGCTCCCTTACAGCTGCAAAACATTCATTACTCCCAGTTTTGAAGATGGCCTTGACCAGACACTTAAAAAAAAAGGTATTTCCTACACTGTTCACCTTCTGTAACGTTCTCGAGGGGAGTGTCACCGGACCGAGGAAAAAGGCACTTAACTTAACCTCGGTTTACCCTTATTGCGTGAGCTGGTATAACGTTGCCCTCTAAAGGAAAAGACTATCAACCCTAAACAGCCCAAAGTATTTGGAGTTAAATTTAGCTTAAGAGAAATTGGAAGGATTTTTCCGCTAAATACGCAATTTTAAGCTTTGGAAAATGCCTAAATTATTAAATTTCAGGTATCTACAGGGGTGATATTTTTTTTTTTTACTGTGACAATACTGAACTGAAAAGATCCTCTAAAATACATTTTCCTGTTTCCGAACGGCATCGCTGGGCGGTAGTGGGTTAAAAATATTCATACATGTTCCATACATCCGTATGTATTCTTGGTCGATGAACATAATAAAGTAGGTATATTCTTCGTGGTAAGTTTGTTTTCGTACGCCGCAAGAGGATTAATTCGAGAGCGTTACCGAGCCTTGATGAGTCAGTGTTGGCAGATGAACTGCACACTTGATGGCTCTTGAAGGCGGGAATCAATGAGTTGGATGCCGATTGAGTGGAAACTTCTTGAGCAAGTAGATCGCAAACTAAGTGTCTGTGGGAAGATTACAGTAAGAAGTGTTCGGATGCAGCTGTTTATTTGAATTCCGCTATACAGAACACCGGTAAGTGGATTCATCTACGAGTTAAATTACCAACTATTCATCTTGTGAGACACAGTGTCGATGCGTTGATCTCTCTAGTGACGTATTCCTTTGATTGTTGTATGGTTTGCAGTTAAAAGTTAGTGCGTCCGCCAGTATCAGTACACACGCAATTGGTCGCATAAAATAGGTAGTTATCCTTGAAGAGTAGATTGGTGGACCTAAAAGCTATTGACTGCGAGTGCTATACGGAGCTACTGCCGTACGAGTGTGATGTAAACGTCCTGATTTTACTCTGCGATGGAAAAGGTGACCCTATGCTTGTTTAGGTGAGGAGGATAAGACCACTTTAAACCTTAAAAATACAGTCATATAATTTTGAAAAAGATTTTTTGTTAACATTTTTAAAAATATCGATATTTGCTTCAGGTCCAAAATAAATTACACGGTATAAAAGGTTTTGTTACACCAACAAAATCATTTATTAAAATGGGGATAACAAAAATATTTTGTTACAACATCAAAATGTTTAGTTCTATCAACAAAACGTTTGGTTGCTGCGGCGAAATTTTTGGTTGCAGCATCAAAAAAATTATTTGGTGTCCCTAGTTTTGTTGCCGTAACAAAACCATTTTCCCGCGATTTTTCCCGCGTAGCGTCATCTTAAATACCGGAATGCCGATACAAAAAAGCATAAGAAACACTTAATGTTAGTTTCGTTGAGGAGTGTAGAGTCGACGATAATAATCTAAAGTATTCCGCCCAACAATGAGGATATTCTTGATCAAAGAATATTAACCTTTCTATTATGTGATAATACTTTTGATTGCAATATGGGAGGATGATTCACTTCACGAAGGTTATTCTGAAAATAAGAATATTTTTTCTTAATTTAGGAATATAAAGCTCTTACTTCGAGATTATCCTCATGCTGCAAAATAATTAAGACGATATTGTGATTCCAAGAAAATTATTGTTATACTAACAAGATTTATTTTGGTGACAGCCGGGCGAATTGGTAGCCAATCAGGGCACAAGACCTTTCTGAGCAGAACAATAAGGAGTGAAGCAAAAGGCCTCTTAACCTAACTTTTGTTGACGTAACCTTTGCGCGTCTGTATGTCGTTGGTTCCCATGATGTATAAAGGATTAATGGAACAAAAACGAGAATAATTGCCTACTCCCTTTGAGGATGTCGAGGACGAATTCAAGTCTCAGAGCATCGCACCCACTCATGAATTCTTAGTTACCCTGAACCAGTCTGTTTACGGTTTAAGGGCACTTTTTCAACTTGGAAAGGTGAAAAGTCCCGTGTGCAGTTTCCGCTCGCAAATTACTTTCCCCCCACAAAATGTCGGCGGAAGGGAAATCGTTTAGGTAATTAATTCCATATTCACGTTGTAAGTAAAAAAAATAATCTAGGGTAATTTGTATTAATTATGATGAAGCTGAGCATTATTTGATTCACCTTGCCAGAGTGACCAACACCGCTGCAGATAACGTTCTGGAAGAAACCGGTGATGAGATAGAAATTAGCTGAAATCCCTTAATCTCACGAGCACGTCAGTACGCCCTTTGCTTTCAAAGGGATTACATGTCTTCAAATAACTGAAACATTCTGAGGAACATAAAACGTATCTCGGCCGTTCTTTAAAAGAGATTTTGTAAACCGGGGCAGTTTTAAGAGTGGTAACTGTAAGAAAGGTAGAATTTTCCAAAATAATGAAACAAAAGTAGAAGCGAGCAAATTTCTTAAATTTGAGCAATGAAAAATATAAGTGTTTGGCATAGCTCTTATAACCAGAAATCCTTAAAAAAAAGTAATTTCAACCCATAACAGCCCAAACTATTTGGAGTTAATTTTAACTTAAGAGAAATTTAAAGGATTTTTCCATTGAAATACACAATTTTAAGCTTTGGGAAATGCCTAAATAATTAAATTTCAAGTTTCCAAGGGGAAATATTTTTTTTGAATTGTAACAATACTGAACTGAAAAGATCTTCTATTTTTTTTCTGTTTCCGAAAGGCATCGCTGGGCGGTAGTGGGTTAAAAAATTGGTGGGTTTTCAGGATACATAACATACCTTGTAATAAATCGTATAGGATTTTGTCGAGCCCTTAAGTTTGGCTAATGGCTAATTCATGTACAATGATGAAAACGGGAAAAAATCAAAGATAGAAAGTATGGCTTGGCGCAGAAAAAGGTTTGTTAAAAAGTGATTTAACGTTAGGAACTCGTAGTCACCGTCGTGTCCTCTGAGAGTTGGAGCCTAAATTTCGATTTAACAAGGTACCGTACTCTTTTATTGAGCAGGTCAAATAATGCTTATATGAAATTGAGAAATGATGGACCATTTGCACCTTTTTCTTTTCAACCTTACGTGCGGAATTCATAGTGCTCAGTGAAGATTAACCTGAAACTTTGGGAGATATTGTGCATATTATTGAAACGCTCAGAGAGAAAAAAAAGATAACTTTGAGAGTTCAATTTTTTTGCT
>Ga0058701_10005328_pt1 | contig 10653 bp, 6 predicted proteins | sample AgamicOrMae_FD_97039 | JGI IMG/M metagenome (GOLD analysis project Ga0058701, IMG submission 97039) | Agave microbial communities from Guanajuato, Mexico - Or.Ma.e | ecosystem: Host-associated > Plants > Phyllosphere > Phylloplane/Leaf | place: Guanajuato, Mexico | collected 2012-06-04 | reverse complement strand
GAAAAAAATGGTTTTGTTACGGCAACAAAATTAGGGACAACAAATAAATTTTTTGTTGCTGCAACCAAAAATTTCGCTGCAGCAACCAAACATTTTGTTGATAGAACTAAACATTTTGTTGTTGTAACAAAATATTTTTGTCATCCCTATTTTAACAAATGATTTTGTTGGTATAACAAAAAACCTTTTATACCGTGTCAGTACAATTTACTTGGTAGAAAGCGTTTTTCGTTTGCGCCGCAACATAAAGTCACAGTTTACGTCGATTAGGCGCAATTCGGTGGAAGTTATAAAAGCATGTTAGTCCCCGATGAGTTTAAGTATTGTTACAATTGCAATCTGTGACTCAAATGGACACTTAAGAGACTGCGGATTGCTCTATTGGAGGTAAAAGCGGAGGGAATGATTTAAACCCCTCTTTACCAAAGGCTTGTCTCACTCAAATGGAGAAGAAAAGAACACGTTTTTGTGAAAGGCTGGATCTACGTGTAAAACGATTTAGAGGAACACGTACATATCATTCTTGTTTCCGGCGAGTAAAAGTACTCAGGAAATGGGCCAAAGAGTGAAATTCCGAACATTAAAGAAGAGCTTAAAGTTAGTTCGTCTCAAGCAAATCAAGACTTCTTTAGTTTTGCTTTCGTTGTGCTTTTTGTAGTGCTTCTGACAAATGTGTGCCAGTGGGAAAGGGTTATAAATCAAATAGGTAACCACTGATTCGTTTAAGGCGCTCTGGCAGAATCTCCGACATCAATCACATTGTCATACGCCGTGACAACTATATATTCTCACTGAAGCGCACTTATTAATAACCTGACAGGGTCATGCGCAGCTCAAACATTGGTTTGAATGTTTGCGCGGTCGAGCGTCGGTTCATTTAAATGAAACCTCAGCTATTGGTCGCAAAAGTAGGTTAAGGGTAGGTGGTTTCAATATTTGAAAAAAATATATCATGCTAAAATATAATATGTAGAATTGGAAGGTTGGGTTCTCCACGATTTGTGTTACACTTTTTATCGTCCAGCAGAGTGGAATCATAGCCGAAACGAGGCACAAGGGACTTAATCTAATCAATTGTTAACCTGACGTAACTCTAGCCAAGCCTGATGACACTTCACTCTCGGTGGCAATTTCCGCCGGGATAAAAGCGGCATCAGTCTTAGAGACATACGAGCGAAACGACGGTGAAGCGATAAAGTACTTAACCTAACCTAATCTTGAACCTAACTGCAAGGTTGTTTTTTCAATACTCATGCTGCAGTGCTAGTAGATAGCAAATTCTACATTTAAAATTGAGTGTATTGTATGATCAAAGGGACATAAATATTGTTATAGTATTGAGTCAAGTCAAAATAACCTCTTATAAATATGTAATGTGGTCAACCTGAAGAACCACTGTGTGAGAGTTCCATGACAACAGAGCATCACAGAGATTCAATTCAATGAATACCTTTACTACGAGACAGTCACATTAAACCTGCTCCCCTCCCCATTTTACGCTCCTTATTTCACAAAGGCCGCTACTAAAACAATATGTACACTCAGAAGATATGATGTTAGCTCAATTATTCGATGACTGTTATTAGGCGTTGATATATGATGATCCTTAAGGGGCAATTAGACGATTCAGTGATTGTTTACACGATTAGGAGCAAAACAGCAGTTGTACTGTCACTTTTCTCCGATAGACACATTTTGTCAGGAGAAGTCACTCGTCCCTATGAAATGTGGTTAACCAAGCTAGTGGAAATGTTGTAACACGTCACTGCCTTTTGCCCGAAAACCAGCGTCTTTGGGGGACATATCGGTCTTGTTCCGAGCAAGGAAGAAAGTAAGCACTCCCAGTAAGACCAAAACGAGGTAGGAAATACAACGTTTCAATTAGAACAATTAAGCTCGCAAACCAGCCATCGTGAAAAATCTCACTATACCATATCGTTCCAGTGAAGATCCCCCGAGTAGTACCCGGTATAAGAGTCCATGCGAGAGGAAAAAAAAAAAGTTAAAAAGAGGGAGGGGAATAGTCGGCAGGTTAGTGGGACAAAGTTGCGGTGGTAGCGGACGGTGCGGCGGCGGCTGAGCCGCAGTGGCCGTGGCCATGACCGCCGTGAGGTTGCGAACGAACTTTGCCGATCAAACGCCTGCCGCATCCATTGGCGAGACTGGTTTTCATACTGCCGGTATAGCAGGCGGTGTAGCGGGCAGTGCGGCAACGAGTATAGGATGTTTCCTGGTGGGAGGGGGGTCAGGATAAAATGTGGACTCAGGAGTGTGGGTTACATCAAGAGAGACGATTTTTGGGTAACCTTTACCTTAAGGTACCTAAAATTCCTTGATGGCGTCAGCTATTGCTTACGCCAAAAAGTGCGTTGTGCCTCGTTCCGACTCAGGTTCCGCTCGTTGGACTAAGGAAGGTGGAATACAAGGTCTAGAGCTCTACCTCCCAATTTTAAAGGATATCTTGTTAGTCATGATGGAATCGCCCAAAGAAAACGCCTACCACCCTTTTTTTCAAACGTTTTTGGACGGGATTTTACACCTAGGAGTTGTAAATCAGAAATTGGTCAAAATGGTAAAACGTATATTTCAAATGTGGAATATTCCACTATTTATTTGCTGACAATGAGCCGAAGTGATAGCGATAGGCATGGAGAATTGAATGTCGGTTAACATCAAATAATGGTTGACAAACATCTTCAGACGAGAATAAGGCGAAACAAGGCTTATCGCACAGCTAAACGGGAGGATAGAAAAGCGAGGCATGTGACACGTGATCTAACCTAGGTTAACCTAACTTAACCTATGCGGTGATATGTTTTTAATTGTCAAGCAGTAACGAGGGATAAACGAGGGTGAAATACAAAAAAAATCAGACATTCCACCTTAGAACTTTAACTTACTACTTCAACCACATCAAAAATAACGTTTGGTTGTAAAAAAGTGCTGGTAGGTTCTGCTAGGTCATTCGTAATTCAAGAAACGCATCTAGTAGAGCAAATTACTGCTTATTCATCGGCTGACAGAAAAGTATATCGCGATTCAATCTGGACTGTTTCAGAACCACTGCAAAAATATTTACTCAAGGATATGTAATGTACTGTACCATTGTAAGTAAATATACCACCTTACATTGTTAGCTTATGCCTGAATCAAAAAGTTAATTAGTTTTCGTAACCAAAAAGATTCACAACTTTTAAAAACCACGCAGAACGCGATACAAAGCAAACGGAGAGGCGAAAAATCAGTGCAGCAGCCGCCAAATTAAACGTGTTTTTATATTAGTCGAGACTACCACCATACTTCCTTTCGAATCGAAGGTCCTATCTCATTCAAATACCTGGAGACTTTACTTTTTTCGAGATATTAATGTTGGCAATACCATCGAACTGATCTGAATAAGCGCGAGGTCCTCTGTATTTAGATGCGTCAGTATTACCAACAAAAATTTCGAAAAAAATAAAAGTAACGTGATTCGAATGTGACACGACTTATGATCTCAACTGAGGTACGTAGGTTTAATGTTTTTTTTTCTTTTTTTCTGTTTCCACTGAGGTCGTTAGCAACTAACGAAAGTGCACTTAAGTCACGGACACGGAGCCAGTTTCGTTTTCGACTCACAAATTTAAGATCTGAAAGTGCTAAGGGTGCTCTACTTGTTATCCAGAACAATCTTACGCAAAATTTCTCCTTCGCTGTTTACGTTAAGCCTTCCGGCAGACTTATCAGAGCTCGTCTGTTCACTGTAGTCCGATTTGAAGAAAATTTAGAAATAAATCTGAGCTCCTTTTTTGTCTTTTCCTTTTTTATTTTAAGCAAACTTTTTTTCTCTCCCTCCAGTTAGACTAGATAGTTGACTTAACAATATCGGTTAACTGGACATAAACAACAAATGTTCCTACGCTCGATTTTAAGACGACTTTTATCGCTTCGAAGTTCCCTTCATTTGTCTAGCTGATTACTCCGATCTGATATCGCCAAGCCTGATTCCGCTTAACCTATTTCGGCCCCGCGATGACGTTCGGCAACAGAAACAAATATTTTAGAGGATCTTCCCAGTTCAGGATTGTCACAATTTAAAAAATGTCACCCCTCTTGAAATCTGAAATTGAATTATTTAGGCATTTTCCAAAGCTTAAAATTGCGTATTTTAATGGGAAAAACCTTTTAATTTCTTTTAAGCTGAATTTCACTCGAAAAACTTTGGGCTGTTATGGGTTAATCCCCCCAAAAAAATACTATCGCCGAGAAAAAAAATACGCCGCATCGGGCTTCGCAACTGTTTATTTGGGTTGGACTAGTCGATATTTCATGTTCGCTATCCGCTATCGCTCCTCTATGGCTTTGCTCTGCTTAGCGAAGAATAGTGAAAAAATGCAACCCTCTAAATTGACAGTGTATGAAGAGGCGAGTCTTAAGTCCGCAACGCTTCCAGTGTGTGCGGCGTCTTGTAAAAACGTCCAACGATTTCTCTCAAGTTCCTAATGGATGAGAGGTGTGGTCCACGCGTTGGTGCTAATTAACTGGAATTGACAGATTCGAAAAGAAACGCCGTCTCAGTAGGTGTCTCTGTCTAACAGTATGAGTTGTTATTGTTCCGGTCGCGTGTCATTCAGAATTCTTTCGAAGCCCAGAGGAGACTTTAAAAGCTCTTAATTTAAATGTTATCTTTTTTTAATGGACATAAATGGACTTTTTTTACAGCTGGAGTATAGCCGTAAAATATTTTTTTAAACTTAAAGTTGAAAAATTTATTTTCTAGTGGCAGATCGTATCCCTGGTCTATGGATATCCATATATCACGCATGGGTATCCAGATTAATAATGGACTACAATAACGATGGGTTGTGTGAAGATATCCGCATTTTTCTCAGATATTCATCCTAAGGCAAAGTAAGGTCATGGGTGTTTCTTTTATGCTGTGTCACTTTGGTCGTAACCCAAAATTTATTAGTGGCGAAATTTCTACGCTTCCACACACTGCATTTTTCCACACACGGTGATCTTACACATAATTTTACGGCTGTTGCTATTGACCCGACATGCATCAATATAGAAAGACTTAAACGCATTAGTAACCAACCTATTGCATTTTATATGCGAGGTGATTTGAACGCACGGAACCCAAACTATTACAATTAAAATGGGGCAGTCGGGTCAATAGACACTGCCTATTTCTATTTACTAAAAAGAATGCTCAATCATTTCATGATATGCAAAATAGCAATACGAAAAATGTACCTTTTTCTATTAGCTATAAAATGCTTTTCGAAAAAATAATTAAATAAAAAAAATAAAAAATAAAACAGATGACGTTCTTGAAAACAACTGTATTTCAGAGTTTCATCACTCAAACATGCTGACACAGTTTTAACAAATGTTCTATACGAGAGATTTTCGAAAAGAACATTAATTGACCGATTTCGTGACGCAATACGATATTTTCAGTGTGTAAGACGCGCAGCGTTCCAATCACGGAAAAAAATGGTTTAGTTACAGCAACAAAGTTAGGGACAACAAATAAAATTTTTGTTGCTGCAACCAAAAATTTTGCTGCAGCAACCAAACGCTTTGTTGACAGAACTAAACATTTTGTTGTTGTAACAAAATGTTTTTGTTATCCATATTTTAACAAATAATTTTGTTAGTATAACAAAACCTTTTTTCCCGTGATCGGTGCGAGATAAAAGACACACTTGCAGTCAATATGTGAAAGAAAGTCACGCAGCAGCATTGGCCCAATCGGCCAATCCCACGGGAGGGGCGCGCCGCTGAAAAAAAGAAGAACAAACGAACAAAAGGAGAAGAAAGAAAACAAGAGTAATTCCTGTATACATAATGAGCGAACGGGAGAACAAACGACAACAAAATGCATCGCAAAAAGAAAGTGAGAAACCCAAGTTGGCAACCGTGAGACCACGACAGAATCCGATGGTAGCCCAGCTCGCTGCTTGCCAGCCGCAGGTGCAAAGGTGTCTTTCAGGTGTGGCTGATTCTGTTGCGACCAAAGGCTCACCGCACTTGCCATTACTCTTTTTCAGACACCTTAATTTACTTTCACTGGCCGGGGAGCGATCCGAGATGGGTCATATGCCGATACCGCGCCGCTGCACCAGTAATCTCTTTTTTCATTTTTACTTCGTTTCGTGCGTAGTAATTGTGCGCAATTTCCGATGCTAACAGCGGGACAAGTGGAAATCGTTGGCTGGGAATAAAACACACGCGAGCTCTGGGGCTCATTTATTTATTAGGTGTTCTGACCTGATACAGTTTTGTATGGGGTGGGATTAAAGATCGACGCAAGTTTATGGTTCACTCTTGAATCAGTGAGGGGTCTCTGAGATTTAGTGAATTTTCACTGAATCTCAGAGACTCTCATTGATTCAAATTTTGAGTTATTGTAACAATAGCCGATGGTGCAAATATGCGACTGCACACAGTAAAAACTAACTCCTGTTCTAGGTAGTCCCACATCTGTTTTGGGTATGATGGTGAAACAGAGGAAGAACGTGATTTTGTTATTTTTGAAGATAAACCTATCAACAACCCTATTAATGAGGAGCTCTCGTGTCGAGCTCTCCATTGATATGGTTATTCATAAAGGTAGCTTTAAATATAAGCGAATTACGCTCTTCCTCTGTTTTACCTATACAGGAAGTTGTCCGACAAAACCCAACCTAACGACACCCGAAATTGTCGAACACTTTCCGTGTCGAACACTTTACTCCGTTCGACCTCCATACCCAAAACATGTGTGGGACTACATAAAACAGGGGTTATTTTTTACTCCGTACCCAGAAATGCACCATGCCATCAGAAGTCGGGCACAAAAATATCACATACTCACGTGTCACCAGTTTTGGGCACTTTTGCCAGATTTCGCGAACTGGTAAACCACGGTAAACGCGACAAGAATTCGAGATAACCTAGTATATGTGTCGATAAGCTAAACATTCAAAAGGAGGACTCGATCGAGTGTATTTGATCGGGGGATCTGGCAACACTGGTTTTAGGAGTACACTGCAGCCAAAACACCCATATTCATGTTGGATGGTACCAACTTGACGCACAAAATACGAGGCGATTTAGAATGGGCAGGATCGTAATTACGCCTTATGTTGCAGTGGCTTCTCAAGTCTAGTCGGACCGAGTCGCGCTGTGGCTTGTACCGTAACGCTCCTAACCGAACAAAAATGTCCCTTATTCGGTTTGCAGCTTTTTTAAAAAGCGCGCGTCTCTGGCAGCGTCCGCGGCGCCTCTTCAAACAGCTCGTCGCGTCGACAGCACAATGCCACACACGTTTCTCGGAATACATAAAGCTTGCTGCCACCGAAACCCACATCGGTTCTTTCCGGAAAGGAAACAAGTCAAAAGTCACAGACGCGAATTTGGATGAGTTGTCCTACTTATCAGCGTCTTATCAGTGATTTTCAGTGCCTTTTCAATGCCTTATAATTGATTATCAGCGCCTTTTAAGTGATTATCAGCGCCTTTTTAGTGCCTTATAAGTGATTATTAGCGCCTTTTCAGCGCCTTTTAAGTGATTATCAGTGCCTTTTCAGCGCCTTATAAGTGATAATCAGCGCTTTTCCAGCGCCTTATCACTAATAATAATAAGTTACATAGCGGAGCAAAAGACAAGTGCCTTCAGTATGAATTCTTAGATGGTCATATCATTTTTTTCGTGAGTTCTTTTAAGGAGAAGGAAAACGTCAATGATATCCTTATGTGTTCAGAATGCGTGTCTTGAAAGGACTCGTCCTGACGTGCGGTAGTTCCGAGATCAGTCACAGAGAGCCGCTGGCAACCGTCAAGCAATGCATCACAGAGACACAAAAAGCTACGCGCAATAAATAGCAGCAATGAGCCCAATTTATCGGCGATGTCGTCTGCATCCTTAGACGAAGCAGAAAGCCTTCACTAGGACACTGCATTCTCAGTTCAAAAGGTTGAATTTCTACCTCTAAGTTCCACCCACGGTCAGCCTTTTCTCAAATTATCACAGTTAGGGTTCATACGACCGGCTGCGGTGCGTACCGCACTTACGCAACCTAGGTCGGGTTAAACAAGATCAAGTTAACCTTAGATGGACCAGATAAGTTAACGAAAGTTTAGTTTAAAAACTTAACTCACAGTAAAAACTTAACAGCTGTTTTAGGGAGTTCTAATACCAAACGGGAGTAGTACGTATTTTGGTAATTTTTTAGGTAAACCTATGTTCAGCTTCATCAATGAAAAGCTCTCGCCGAGACCTTTTGAATGATATGGCTGAAAATAGGTCTATCTTGAAAAATAATCAAAATACGCACCACTTCCTTATTTTTCAAGATCGATGACCGATGCTCAGCCACATCAATGATAATCTCTCGCCGAGACCTTTTCAATGATATGGCTGAACATATGTCTACCTTGAAAAATAGTCAAAATACGTAATACCCCCGGTTTAGTTTCAGACTTAAAACAGAAAATAACTCCCAAAAACAGATTCTCCGTTTTTACTGTGTACGGTAACATAGGTCAGGTTAAGAATTAACCTCGGTTAGATGGACCAGATTTACGTAACCTAAGATAAGTTAGCCGGGATGAGGTGAACCAATGATAAGATAACCTTGGTTAGCTGGACTAGGTTAACCTAAGCTAGGTTAGCTCACTTTAGGTTAACCGAAAATAATAGGTTAGGTTATGATAGCTCAGCGAGGCACAAGTCGTTTGTGGGCAACTCTGCTTGGAATAGTGTCGAGTGCCTCGCTCTGAAGTCGCTCCGCTCGACTTGATGACGAAAGGTAGCATCCAAGAGATGAACGCATAACTTGTGAAATTGGCACTGAAAGGAAGGGCATCCTTGGGGAGCCTTGGGCTGCTAGTGACTGCATCAACGCTTCAGCCAGTCACTCTTGACGTTCTTTGTTGTGGTAATTAACGGCCCATTAGCAGAGAAAAGCCGGGCAAGATGCCTGCTAAAAACGCTCTGTTCCGGTATTGCAGGAAACAAGAAGCTGAATTTCCAGTATGCATTGTAACGAGAGCGAATAATCTGCTTTTTTTTTGTGAGTTGGCATCATTAACCTATAAACGGGGTGATCTGATACCGAGGGTCCATCCAGGCAATGACTTTATAATGCGGACACCACGAGCTTGATCCTCCATAAATGAACACGCAGATTTAAGGATCTTCATCTTTTACTTCTCGCGCAGTTGATACACTCGAGATTTGAGATATTACCGGCGGGTTCCAAACCTTTCCAGCAGTGCTAGCCACAAGGTCTGAAAACTAACCTTGGTCAACTCAACCTTACCTAGGTTAACCTAACCTACGTAAACATGACTTTGGTCAACATAGCTTAGGTTAACTTTACCTAGGTCAACTTAGCCTGGGTCAACATAACCTAGATCAACCTAGCCTAAGTCTACATAACCTACGTAAATTTCACCTTGGTCAACACAACCCTGGTCAAACTATGTCAACCCAACTTCGGTCAACCTAGCTTAAATTAACTTAATTTGTAATAACCGAACCTAGGTTAACCTAAGCTCGGTTAACTTAGCCTTGGTCAACATAACCGAGATCAAACTGACCTAGGTCAACACAACCCACACATATTTCACTTTGGTCAACACAACCCTGGTCAAACTTAAACTAGGTCAACCCAACTTCGGTCAACCTAGATTAACTTAATTTGTATTAACCGAACCTAGGTTAACCTAAACTCGGTTCACTTAACCTAGGTTAACCTAAACTCGGCAAATTTCATCTAGGTTAACCTAATCTTAGTTTTTGAAAAGTCCACTATACAGTGTGATCACTCAGGGTGACTTCAGTCATTAGCTCTTCAACGACTTCTTGAAGGCAAAAACTTCTCCGTCTTCTTTAACCCATAACAGCCCAAAGTATTTTGAGTGAAATTCAGCTTAAGAGAAATTGAAATGATTTTTTCCATTAAAATACTCAATTTAAAGCTTTTGAAAATGCCTAAATAATTAAATTTTATGTTTTCAAAGGGGCGATATTTTTTAAATTATGACAATACTGAACTGAAAAGATTCTCTAAAATGAAGTTTTCTGTTGCCGAACGGCATCGCTGGGCGGTAGTGGATTAAACTTTCAGAGTGCAAAAGACAGCGGTTCGATAACATATGCAGAAGCCGGGATACAAACTACGAAGAAATTAAAAAGAAGTATAACTATAAAATAATGATTACTGCTCGCGCTACATGCTCTGAATCCGACATCCGAAGTACTCTCTCGTTCCTGAGCGTGCATCCAGACAACTGTACGCTTGTTTCCGAGCTAAACACATAACAAGAAAAGTAATAAATTTGATTCAAGGATAATTGCTCCGAATTAAGAATAGTGAAAGTAGTGGCTAACAACACTGCTTCACGTCTTAAAAATGATTGGTTTACTTTGTCCAAATGATATTTTCATAAAATAATACCTAATGCACGGTATATTTCCTCTTGATTTTACTCATTAACCAATTTGTGCCCAGAGGAAGTTTGAAAAAAGTGATTTAAGGGAATAATCAAAACGTTTTGGGACAACATTTGGAAAATGGTGTTTTTAAATTGATCAATTTTTTTATTTACGCTAATTTATAGTTACCTTTTAACTTAAAAAAAGTGATTTTTGGGAGATTTTTGCACAAAGGTTAATAT
>Ga0058701_10005327_pt1 | contig 10654 bp, 9 predicted proteins | sample AgamicOrMae_FD_97039 | JGI IMG/M metagenome (GOLD analysis project Ga0058701, IMG submission 97039) | Agave microbial communities from Guanajuato, Mexico - Or.Ma.e | ecosystem: Host-associated > Plants > Phyllosphere > Phylloplane/Leaf | place: Guanajuato, Mexico | collected 2012-06-04 | reverse complement strand
GCGGAAAAGTTGCTACGCCTCACCCCAAACGTAATGCCGCAAGAAATTTTCAAATCGGTCAACATTTGACCCTCGCGCATGGAGGTCAAAGTTTGACCTTTTTTGCGAAATTTTCAATTTTTAAAAAAGTTGCTATTAAAAAATGATATGTACAAGTGCGATAGTGCGGAAATAACATTTTACGGTTGTTCTAATCCAGTGGAAAAAGAAATTTCCGAATTGGTCAATGTTTGACCCTTGCGCATTGAAGTCAAATTTATCGGATTTTTCCGTTTTTTTCCAACAATTTGCCAAAGGTCGGAAATATGTCCATCGTAAGGTTTTCTGTGTTCTAAAGCATTTTTCTGACCAAACCTGTGATACCTAAAACTAAAGGTCAAAGTTCAACATGCCAGGTAAGTGGGCAAATAGCCTACCTACAGGGGAAATGTAAAGCAGATGAAATTTACTTTTTAATTTGGGCTTAAAGTGGGTAAAAAAAAGGCGTAGCAACATTTCCGCACTATCAGATTTTGATACCATTACTTTGGTCCCTGACGCTCCGGCCTACTCTACACTCTCAGTTCTCACGGTCGCGCTTTCACCGTCTGGTCTACCATTGAGCGGAGCGAGTGACGGAGCGACGCACGACGGGATCTCACCATGAAGCTTACACATGGTCGCCAAGCTTAATACCGCTTAACTCCTCATCGTCCGTGTTGATTTCTACCGAGAGATAAGCTGCATCAAGCTTGGCGACAGCTGGCAGTGAGTGGAGCAATTCATTAAGAGGCAAGGGATCCCAATTTTTCTCACAACTTAGCCCAACATAATCTAGGACGATACACCGAGAATACATGACCCTGTAGCCCTAACAAAACGTTTGTTAATACAGTCTAAGAGAACCAGAATTGTTGTGGTGACAATTTCAATGGTCACAACATCAATATGAATTGTTACCAACAGTTATCGCCTTTACAAGTGATAGAGTCACCACAACAATCCAGTTCGCTAAGAATAACAAAACGTTTTGTTGAAGCAACAAAGTCATTTTCTCCGTTCACTTTAAAAACGATGTGGTTGCTTATGTCGTTATCCCGATGTAACTGATGGTTAGAGCACAGTACAACACAAGATAGCAAATTCAGCTGCAACACGATTTTATGGGTATTAGCTCTTGGTTTAAAGAGAAGAAAACTGGAAAACTCAATTTAAAAATTGTCTTGAATAAAATTAAACGTCCTTTGCCTTTACCTTACTTCATCTGTAAAGCAATTTGGACGTTCTTTCGAGAAAGCAAACTTAATACCGTTAGTTGCTTTAGAACTACAATAGCCACACAATGACGTAAAATCAATGTGGCAGCCTCTCTCTATGATAACCGAGATGAAAAAAAAATCCGTACGCCTTTGAAAAAAGCCATCTCTGTTCATGAGTTGACCAATCGCAAAGGGTTTATCAGCGTCAGGAATAATAGGCGCCGTAAATCGTCCACCCATTTTTTGCGCTCTCCTTTTCCCCCACAAAATCGTTTTCGTTTTGCGGAAAATAAATACGGCTTATATGGCTATCCGTGTGTTTCAATACCGCTTAATGTATCAGCAGTGCCCCACTCCTTACGCATTGCTCTTCGTCATTGTTTCTATCCGTGACCGTTTAGCTTTATTTACGGCCGTTATTCCATATCTCTCCACCGCTGATATCGGTTCAGTTACGAACGATTCAGCGTGGTGGGGGAAACCACGTGACTCGCGCAACTGGCCAATCATACGCGTCAAAATTAACCTCACCTAACCTAACCGTGGCTAACGTAACTCAAATTTACCTATCCAAATTAAGCCTAACCAAGGCCAACCTAACCTAAACTAACCTTATACCAGGGATCCCACGAAAGTCTATATCGGTACCTCACTGACATTTCCGTATTTTTCCAAACCCCAATTTTTAAATTTCCATGATGTCCTCAACGGGTCAACAAACCCCCCCCCAATAATGTTTTTTTTTTCGAAGGGCCTTGTTTTTCCCTGACATTTTTATTCTAATCTGGATTTTCCCTGACATTTCCCTGATTTCCCTGACAACGTTTCACTGACATTCTAGAATTTTCCTGATTTCCAGGTTTTGAGGAAACCGTACTATAGGTTAACCTAACTTAACCTGTCCTAGATTTCCCTCACCTAGTGTAAGAATTGTACGCTTACCTTTCGGGTTAGGAATGAGGGAGACGATTCGTAGGCTCAGGAATAGGTATGTTGGGACGCGAGACGATCGGCCTAGTCTAGAGTCCTAATTATTGACGTACATAAAAATGTCTTGGCGACGCTCGCGGCTCTTGGCGCTGTCTTCTCTACCGTTCAGGGACAGTCCTTTCCGACTTTTTGACCTATTCTAGTCACTTGCTACGACCCTAGGTTTCTATTCTCGGTTATTCCTTACACTAGGTTAACCTAACCTACGATGATCTAACCTAAGTTAACCTAGCATACGATGACGCAACACACGTTAACCTAACCTAACCAAACCTAGGTTAACCCACGCGGTTGTATGTCGTTCGTTATCACTGAAATGAAAAATTTAAGCACGGTGGAAAACAAGACGAGAAAAACATAACCTTTCAAATGTACTCTGCTACACTGTAGTCTTCAAACAGGCAGGAGCTGACAAGTGCGGACAAACAAAACCGTTTATTTTTGCGGAGGACCGGTATTCATGTGTGCTTCTTTGTCGAATAGCCTCTCCAAGAGTCGCGCAAGCCCACCGAATGACGCATCTCCTGTCGGTAAATATTTCACGGCCGGTAGCTTATTTCGTCCCATGCAGCCGTTGAGAACAGACATAAAAAATGTCAATTTTTTATTGCGGGCGCCAAACGATGATTCAAACTGAAACTAAGCTGAAGTGTCTGGTCTTCAGCCATCTTTTCATGTTCTCTTACCGTGAAGAGTCGATAAAACGCCTTTTGACCCATCTTCCGAAACTGTTTCACATTGTTTAACACAGAATAAATTAGGACGCTACGTAATGTTGATCAAATTTATTTACTTCAATCAGCTGATTTTTCAACTATGAAGAGGTGATGAAATCCTTCAGTTAGCCGTCCGGGCCACATAATAAGTTACTTGTTTTTCTTTAAAAAATATCGTTTTTTTTAGAGCGAATTTAGGATCGATTTTTTTCGCAATAAAAATTACAGATTTTTTTCGGGGGGGTGGAGATAAGCAGATTTTTCTCCCCTCTCTTTTAAATAGCTGAATATACCATGTGAGTTGCGAGCTCCTGAGGATTTTCTGAAATGACGATACAACCTGCTTGACATGAGAGCATGAGACTAGAACTATAGTTATAGTCTCATGATGGGAGCCATGCGTGTTGCCTGCTACGGGCTGGATTCCTGGCTTTTCAACCTGTAGTGGACAACACGCGTGGCACTCGTGTCGAGCAGGTATCGTTGGTACAAAATATGTATAAGGAAAAAGTGACATTCAGAAATATCTCCACGAGAGGAAGGAAGCTCCGTCCGTACGACGGAACTGCTCCTTAATAAATAACGGTACCATAATCTTCTTCCTGGAAGATGCAAAAAAGCATCTTCCTATCAGATGAAAAAACATCTTCCCGGAGGATGTATTGTCTTTCCTTGGGGAGCAGTGTGATAGAAAAAAAAGTATAAATAATAAGATGTAAAAAACATCTGCCGGGAAGACTGTTTAATTTTTAGATTAAGGCCCCTGCAGAACTAAATATAATACACAGGGAATAAAAATTCCCGTAGCCCGAAAGCCAAACCTGTGTAACTAGACAACAGAAGTATCTTGAACTCTGAATCTAAACAAAAAGGCTAGAAAATAGATTAAATCAGCCCATCAGCCCACGATGCTCATCAAAGAAGATTAGGTGTTTCCAACTCATTTTCTCAATAGCCGACGGAACCCGCTCTCTATTCAATGCGATGGGGTGTGATATGTAGCTCGAAATTTCGTAAGCTAACAATTTTTCACTCCACCTCATCCTAGTTTCCGCTTCCGCGCCGTCTAACCGAAAGCCACCAAAATCATTAGCGCTCGTTGGATATGTGAAGTGCACGGATTGACCTATATATGGGAATAGCAGCGTCTTTATCACCGATCTCCCCGTCGTTTATCGACATAAGCGCACATTATTTTTGCCAGATGACAAGCTAATCTAATCAGCAAAGCAAATTACCTTAAGTAGTCAGTATGGGTGAACTGGATCGATGGCAAAAGCCACTGACCGAGCCCTCTATGGCTACCTCTCACTTGGCTGCTGGCTTGCTCCTGGCTTTGCTTCTAGCTCTGGCTGCGTCTGGCCACGAGGACACCCGCCATAAATTATTCACAATGTGCGCTGCGACGTGAAAGGCGGCATGAGGGGGGGAACCCTCCCACCATGGAATCTACTTGGCGGGATGAGACTTATGTTAACCGTCTTAAACGCAAACTAGGATCAAGCTATCCATCTTGCGAACTTAACGACCTGAAAAAACCTTACATATCGGATTAAACATTTGCGTGAAAAACCAGCTACGTTCTGACGGCGAGCTGGGGAGAGTAAAAATAGTGTCGCGGAGCACTTTTCCTGCCAAAAAATACTCCCCGAACGAAAGCGTCACTTAATAAATAGCCCGAACAGTCTTCCCCGATGACGGAAGTATGCTGTCATGGAAGGAAACTGTGATTGTGAAAGATTGCGTTTGCACTTGTGGTTCAACCATCACGGCCGGGTGTAGCGAGCTAGTACTGGACTCGTGACCTAAGTTGCTCTAATCGAATGCGCCAAGATTTATTTTGCTTACAGTCCACCTACTTCTCACCTTAACCTTGTTTGGACGGCAATGCTGCGGCCCAAAAGTAGAGCACTTATGGCTTATCTCGTTGGGTGACAGCTGAACAGGGCTAGACATTTCTTCATATCAACTACGGTTTCTAACTTGCAAGGTTGAACGTCTTCAACTATCGGAAAGAAATTCATGGTTAAACAAGCGTAGAACACAGACGTAGAATCCAACCTTTCCTGGCCATTAAAACTTTGTTAGTGTACACCGCACTCCCAGCTTGGAAATGTCCTGACACAAAGCTACCACTTTTTCACTGAGGATGGAGACAAACTTTGAGGTGTGAGGCTAGGGCGCGAGTTCAGTTATGATTATTTAGGTGTGGTTTGGTTGCGTTATTTTTTGAAAGGTTTGATGTCGCAATGGTTCTGTAAGAGATCTCTCAGGCATGAGGTAGATAAAAAAGCATGACCTATATTTTCCACTCTCAACACTACAAGACGAAAATAAAACAGCAAGCAATACACACCTGAAACAGGCTTTACTTTTCGGTGCGTATTTTTAGCGAGAATGAAATGAAGCGCTATAAGAAGGCCAGAGCTGTTATTAAACTCAACTGTAAGTGGCTGGGCTGGGCTGGGTCTGGTCGGGTCTGGTCGGGTCGGGGATATTCCCTGCGGCGCGGCGATCTCCGCTCCGCTCGCCGAATTATGGACCACCAAGAAACATTAATATCGCAAGAGTGAGTGAATTGGAGCGTTGCATTGGATTGGCAGTGCCATGCCATCTACGCTTATGAAAAAGATCTCGCTCATTAATTGGAAATCTTTTCGCGAATCAATTTAAAACTCCAACTGCAGCTATCGCGCCGTTGCGAAGTTGCTATAAATCAAATCCCCTAACCTAAAGAACAGGATGTTGAATGCTGGATCCGAAACATGTGTTATATGAATGAGACTCCCTGCTTGGAAAGCTTGGCGCATAGCATGAACCGTCCACCCCTTCCCCGAGCTAGCGCCTCGTTTGATACGCCCCTACTGTCGCCTTCAAGGACCTTCCATTGTGCACTTGGAGGACTGCTCTCGATAATCTTGTCCTTCTTTAAATGAAGTAATATTAGTTGGCAACTCATGGCCTCTCTTTAAAAAGAAACTGGAGAGAAAAAAAAAGATCTCTAAGACACCGAATAATTTGTGACATTTTAGGACGTAACTCGGGTATGTTACCTTTGATCAGATTGATCAAAATGGCTCACATTAGCTTTTAAGTTACATTCCCTAAGCCTCAATCATTTCAAAAGTTTCACAAGTTTGTGTCTCACAGTTAGTCTTCAAGGAAATGCTTCTAAAGAAAACAAACACTAAAAGGGAAGCGATTTCCCATCATCTCGAGCCCCCGATTAGGAAAATAATCTGCTTTGGTGAACATCATCCTCACCCTGGTAGCAGAGATTGATTGTTTCTTAAGACGCTACGAGCAGTACTGCCACCGTAGCAGCGGGTGATGCAAACGATACCCCCATACCCTCGCAATGCCCTCCCCACGAGGGCTCCCGTAAACGGCTTGCTGCTGCGGCGCGGCGCGGCTGAATGGGGCATGCATCGATCGGCCAAGCCGTGGACGGCGCCGGGCATAGCACTGAAAATTCCGAAGGTTGAATATTCTACCTCCAGGGGTCACCCTTTCACGGGCACACAAAACGAACCCCAGTTTTAGATGTGCTCAGACGTGTTTTTTTTAGGTATGAGGATAAATCGGGAAGGAGCGCTATTTGGTCATTTTATAAGATTCCCCCAACTTCATCGAGAGTTACGGAACCTCCTCACTGATGTACAGCAATAGGTTTATCTCTAAAACTAACCAATCTTGGTTTACCTCCACACCCAAACAAGCATGGGACTTCCTGAAAACAAATTTCCTGTTCACAACTCAATCGGAGCGCCTCCGTGGCCTGAAGGCACTTTTCCTATCCTAACTTACCCTAATCAATGATACTAAAAAGCCCCAGATGGCACTTACTTCTCGACAGCAGTGGGCTAGTAAGCTGCATCCAGTTTAGCAACGGAACGGTAGCGACGAACGAATAACCAAACCTTCCCTAAATAACCTAACCTAACCAGCACAGTTGTCGTTTTTCCTAAGATTGTAAGCAAAGGTTGAACCGCGGCAGATATTCCGCGGTGAATTATGACATGTTTTAAGTGAATATTAACCCGCGGCGACAAAATGAAGACGAAAAGCTGAAATCGATAATCATACATCCTCGCATAGTTTTAAAATTGAAACAATTTGCACCATCTAGTTTCCGAGTTTGAGCTTGTCAACAGTGACAAAAAATACACGGTGATACATGGAGACCTCATTAAAGAAAGTTCATAATCGATCAATTCCCTTGTACCCAGTGAAGAAAAGAGATAAAAAATAAAGAAAATTATTTCTTTCAGTATTAACCCCATTACAAAACTTTTGAGCCCAAAAAATTAAAACTTCGCCATTTTGTCTAAGAGAAATCCGAGAAAAATCTCAAGGAAATACGCACTTTTCTTGGAAAATAAGACAATCAGAAACTGTAGATTTTTTGAAAATTCCAAATCAACGGATGTAATCGCAGATAAATATTTGACCCGTACGTTAGTCTTGTCTTAAAGAGATTCTATGCTCTAGATTATTTTTAAACATGCGTTTAACAATTCCAGGTGAAATTGAGTAGTTTGCCAAAGGGGGTATAGGTATATCCTCAAAGCAGAGTGTATCGTAGGCTCAGGGTCTCGCAGGGCGCAACCCGGCCGGCGACCCGCGCTCCGACCCCGACCCCAACTCCGCGCCACCCCACGCGGTGGGGATTACCCCACAATCAACAGGTAGCCCCTAACTCTCTCCCGCGCCACGTCTGCGCCCCTATACATCAAAGGGAGCCATTTTTAGAATGAGCAGAGATGTTGAGCTTGATTTTCCTTCGCTTTTCTTGTGACTTTCACAGTGAACTTTTGATACGCAGTAAATTTATGGAAAGTGGAATTTTCCACCTCTTGCGTTTAACCTTTCTTCGCGCATTCCGCGCGGAACGAGACGCGCACGTAACCTAACCTAATTTAGCTTCGTTCGAGCCCATCGAACGATCGTCTCCTCACCGTCCGGCCCTCCCCGCCGACACGCCGAATATGATGACAACGGTGAGCTTCCGCAAGCGAAAGTTTGCATCACCTACAAGTAGAATGACTGCCTAAAAATTGTCAGAGCAATAACGTTTCCCTTGTCCAAAGTTAAGCTTTTCAGAGGTTCCCAAGACAATAAAAAAATCGTTTGCACGTCTTAAGGTTAACTTGGAATGGAGGCCAGGAAAGTCCTATTAAAGTTAAGTGCCTCGATGTAATTTGTTAGCGAGCCCATATTTTCCACACCTTTCAACGCCCTCGCCTAAATAAATGAGGACAGACTCTTTAGTATACATAGCGAGTTTCCTTGCTGTAATAGGAATTGAGATGCTGTCCTTTTACGACATTTTTTATTAAGAAGCCATGGGAAAATGAGGCTTAAGATTGCTGTATCGCAATTGTTCTCTCAGCCGGTTATCAACGCAGCTTTACCCAGGCATCAACCGTGTTTATCGAATCTAGCCTAAGTAGCAGGAAATTTAAGTTTGCTTATCGACTTTAAATTTTTCCTGTATTTTCTACTATGTTATATGTACATAGTACTTTTTGTACTATGTGACTAAGAGGTTCGCACTGATGCCGTTAAGATTATTACATAATTAAGTGTACTATATATAGTGCTTCCGTTACTTACATGTGGCACCTGTACACAACTTCGCGCTTTACTGAGCATGCAGCATACAAATTCTGTTTCCATATTTTATGACCGCATGTTGAACACATTCAAGGCACACTTTCCTGTCTGAAACTTTTGGAATTGAATTTTTATGGCCAAAAATAATATTTCATAATTTCTTTTTTAAAAGTTAAAAAAGTGAGGGCTCATCATGTGGCAAAACTTTTAAAATCTACTATAAGAATTTTTTATTTTGACCGTTATCAATTTTGCAAAATCAACTTTCTCGGCGAGTTCTATTTTATTCTATTTTTTTAAGGTAAGTAATGCCTAAACATTAACCTGCAGGTAAGAAAAACATCCTCATTATCAGACATACATTTTTATTCATGGGAAAACTGCCACCATCTCGCCTTTATAACTCTTGAACTTCTTTATATCTCCGCACAAAGGGCAGCTAAGAAATATGGAAATCTTAAGCTGATAAAGAGATGGTCTGTTTCGGCTCCTACCTAAATTCAAAAGCGAATCCGTTTGCTTTTGTGAGTGAGCCATTAAACACAGCATCATCCTGCCCCAAAGCAAAAGATATCGCAAATCTTGCAAGAAGAAATATTCAGCTTTGCTTTGATATTCCAGCCAGCGTTGATTCGTCCTCGGATCGAATCGAATTTGCGGAGGCTAAGTTCATTCATCAAAGTCTTTGTAATCGCATCTCGGCTGGATTTTCTGATTGCAGCAAACAACGCGTTTCGCCTTCTTCGATTTCAATCGATTTGCAAGATATTTAGTTTGTCTCGTGGATAACGCTGAGAATATAAACACATACTCTATAAAAGGTGGGACTTCCCATCTCGCTCATTCCACCTTTTCGAATCAGAGCGATGCAACTGTCAGCGGCCCAAAGCGCAAGGCCCGCAACCCACCCAAGCTGGCTAACCTAGCTTAACCCAGCCTAAAAACTGATCTAAACCTAAGCTAAGTTTACCCAATGTAACATAAGCGGTTGTGAGAAGTGAAAATTTGGTATGCTCTGATGAAAAAGAAAAGTTGAATCAGGGCGGCACACCAGAGGTGGGAATTTTTTTCCTGTGGATTTCTGGGCGACCAAACAGACCTCCGCAAACAGACGTCTGTAAATAAAGAAAAACAATCGTTCGACATGGTATTGTAGCACGGCTTGTATTTTCCGACTATTAAAGGACAGTCGCGAAAGAATAATAGCCTATAACATGATCGCATACCATCAAATCCAAATATCACCCTTTTTAATTGGTACTCCAAAAAGAAAAATGGCAGAGATAATTACTTTGAGAGTAATACTCTGGGAGAATTCGATATACAGGAGTTTTCACTCCTGTATATCGATAAGGGAGCCACTTTTAGCAAAGAAATGGCTCACCTTTCAATATATACCAGTGAATTTACACTCCTAAAGCAATTTTCAGTGCTAATTATTTTAGCGTGTACCGGTTGGGTTGAATGTCTTCGGTTTCTACGAATTGAAACTCAACAATAACAAGTTTTCATGTAGCTGTGGTCATAGATTAAAATATATATTTTGGAGGATTTTTTGGAATGGCGTAAATCCAAAATTGATTGAACGATACGTTAAAAGCACGGAACATGCATTTGCATCGCACCCAGCAATCTATCATTCAAGGATATTAATCCTCGCAACGACCGTGGAGCGTTCCGTCATGTGTGTTTAACAGCAAGGCTGATTCTCTATAAAAAGCGTCCTTTGTGGCTCTAGGCTAGGGAATCAAAATACAGTGTACACTGCTAAGTTCCAACTTTTGCCTCTAGCGTACCCAGCATTGCCGTATCGTATTTTGATAGATCTGGTGCCTCGTGCCTCGCTCCGTCCGGGATAGTGACAAAAGAAATGAAATACAGCCGATAGAAAATGCAGCCTTAGGAAGTGTCAGTGTTATTTTGCGTGCTAGTCGATGCCGGGTGAATTTCTTACTGTAATTGTAAATGGTCAAATTTGATTAAGAATAGCAGCTAAAATTTTCAATTTATCAATTAGTCAATTTGGACTATGTTTTTAGTCGAAAATGGCTATTCTTTTGTTACTTTCGAGTATTCAATTAGTCATTTACACCT
>Ga0058701_10005325_pt1 | contig 10657 bp, 7 predicted proteins | sample AgamicOrMae_FD_97039 | JGI IMG/M metagenome (GOLD analysis project Ga0058701, IMG submission 97039) | Agave microbial communities from Guanajuato, Mexico - Or.Ma.e | ecosystem: Host-associated > Plants > Phyllosphere > Phylloplane/Leaf | place: Guanajuato, Mexico | collected 2012-06-04 | reverse complement strand
CTGCACAAGTGCATGGCATTAGGAGACCGCCCAGGACGCTCCCCACAAGGGAAGAGTATTTTTGTCTCTCGTCAACCGGTGACTCTGTTTGGTAGCCTGGGTACCACTCGTTTCTCGCCCGATTACAATATGCAAACTCTGCTCGTTGTTTATGATCAGTCTTGACGTCTGCCGTCCTGTTTGCTGTAATAACTCTCCTCGTTCGTTGCCGTTTATCTTCCTGTTTTCTCCAATTTCTCTACTTGTTTCTTCAACTCGTTTCTCACCTCTTTTGACTAGATTCTTTTGCATTTGGAGCATTTTTTTCAACCACGTTAGCTCGTGTTTTTTTCTTTTCTTTTTTTCCTAAATATTATTTTGACTTTTTTTACCATTTTGACTCCTCCTTTTTCAATATCAGTCGTTTTTCGATCGCGTTAATTCGTTTTCTTAATCACTATTTTGATTTTGAATTTATTTTGACTCGTTTTTTTATCCATCTTCCGAATTGTAAAAATGGCCAAAAGCGCAAATAAATGTCAATTTACTCCTTTTTACAATTTAACGCTTTTTTTTTCACCTTCTATTTTTGACCATATCAGGCTCATACTTAAGCCCTACCTTTTCACTCTTTTTTTTTAGTTTTTTCTTAATTTATTGACTTGCTCTATCGACTCGTTCCCTAAGTTGCATCGACACTTTTCCTCCCCGAAGGATGTATTTGTCACCACTGACTCGTATTTTGTTTCGCGACTCGTTCTTTACCATTCCCCGTCTCTTGTTGCCATTCACCGAATCCATTTCGTTCTTTATCGCCTCGTTCTGTTCTTCTTCGTCCCATTTTTCGATTGTTGCGTTTTTGCCTGTTACGTCACGTCTCTTCACAGGACTATTTATCTTGGACGGAATTGTGTCCTTCTCTGTTCCATTACGATGTCCGCAATTTTCCAGCCTCTGGAACCTTTTGTCGGCTAGCACTTGTAGGTCAGCTTAAGCACCTTCTGATTTTGCCACTTCCTTCTCGACAAGTGATAATCCGCGGCGCGCCAACATCACACTATCTTTACCGACATCAACTCAACTCGTTCTCTACCTTCACTCACTTTCCCATATCTTTCTCTTCAAACATATCGCTCTTAACGACACTGTTCGTCTCTTTCCTCATCATCGCTCTTGTCTTTCCATCACTGTCGCTCGTTCTGTACCAACACTTGCTCTATCTTTCTCATAACGCAACCATCATACCTTCACCTTGCCATATCCTTCACAATTCATATCCGCGGCGCAATCAACTCATTAGAGAACGTTTAATAATCCAAAAAATGATTCGCCTAAACTATGCTGCCTTTCTTGGTCCAAGAGATGGTCACTTTACACCCGTTTTTTTTTTTTTGTTTTTTTATTGGCACTGCCTACGTGAAACTTTGATTCTTAACCTTCATTGCAATCGACCCGAGCTTCCGTTTGCGATAAAAATGCTATTTTATTGGCTCTATTCGGTACGAAAATTCGGTTCTTAACGTTCCACGTCGCTAAACAGTTGTCTTTCTTGTGGCTTCATTAAATAGCCAGAGTGACTATCCGCACGCTGCCCCATTTAAAATGTACTAGTTTCCGTGCGTTCAACCTCCCATTTAAAATGCATAAGGTTGGTTTCCGTGCGTTCGAATCTCCTTCGTATAGGCGTGCGAATAGAACTAAAAATCCTGTTTGGATTTTCGATACAGCCTCTTGGTGAATCCCTTTCACAAAGGGCATCTCGCCCTCTCTCTCTTTCTCGCCGTGCGTGCTGTTAATGCATCTCTTTCTCGTTGACACAAACTATGTCAAATAACATCAATATCTGTCATCGCCGGAAAACTTAAACCGTGAGATTGATGATTGAGTGAGTGCTTTCTTTGTGTGGTTGGATGGTGTGCCGTGGCGTGCCGTGGTGTGCTCTGTCCGATGACCTAACACTTTTACAATTCGGACAAATGGCGTGTCACTCGACTGTCAGATTAAACGTGCTACATTAGCTCGGAAAGTAGCTTAGCTTGTGCATCATATTTCTCCGACGGACGCAGAAAACTCAAGCTTCAGTTACTTGCACTTAAGATAACCTGGACTCGCGAGCTAAAAAATACGGAAAAAATAACCCTTGCCCTTTAACCCTCAACCGCCTAGCGATGCTGTTCGGAAGCAGAAAAAAAAATATTTCAGAGAATCTTTTCGGTCCAGTATTTTTACTTTTCAAAAAATATCGCCCCTCTAGAAACCTGGAATTTAAAAGTTTAGGCATTTTCTAAAGCTTAAAATTGCGTGTTTTAGTGGAAAAATCCCTCCAATTTCTCTTAAACTAAATTTCACTCCAAATACTTTGGGCTGTTTTGGGTTTAAAAGGGTTAGTTTTTCACCTCTTGCCTTCCATCTTTTGTAGCCGAAGGGAGGGACAGCATTGTGAGACTTGAAGACTCTTAACCTAATTAACCTTAGTTTAAGACCTTATCATAAAATAGGCCTAATTAGTGATTCAGTATCCTTGTGTGTGGTTTAACCGGCTAGCTGATTTCTCTGTCGCCACTTCCGTGTTGGACGCCGTCCCTTCGTTCGGCCATGGCCTGCAGGCCGCAGACGCCTGTGCACTGCATTCGTGCAACCTGCTAGATCGATGCATCCATTTAATTGGTAGAGGCCTCGGAGACGCCTAATCACTACACCTGTCATTTTTTTGATTTCTGGAACGAGCCGTTGAGGAAGTAGTGGTAGTCATCCTATACTCCAGTCCAGCGTTTTGCCGTTTGGGAATAAATTAGGTTTCTTAACCACTTTCACCTACAGTACTAATAAAGCTGAATTTTCCACATCTGTGATTCTCAGTAAGCCGAGGGGACCAACCACGGAGCGAAGCAGACGGCACCAAACCTAAACTCGTCACCTAAGCGGTTTTCTCTTTTTCTCACGATATAAAGAGAAGTTGAATAGAGTTTATCACAAAGGTGAAAATTGAATTTCTAAACTTACCGGTGAAATATTAACCCAGTACCGCCCAACGATGCCGTTAGGAAACAGAAAAAAAAAATATTTTAGTGGATCTTTTCAGTTTAGTATTGTCTTATTTTAAAAAATATCACTTTTCTGGAAACCTGAAATTTATTTATATAGGCATTTTCCGAAGCTTAAATCGCGTATCTCAGCGGAAAATATCCCTCCAATTTCTCTTAAGCTAAATTTTACTCCAAATGGGCTGTTAAAGGTCAAGGCTTTCGTATCTGATTTGTTTGTATTGACAATTAGAGAGAGTTTTAATCCGTCGTAAATTTGTCAATTCTTGAAATTTAGTTGAAAAATTTGCCGCCTTTCTTTAAAATTTTATTCGTTTAGCTGCGTCTTTATTTAACGCCAAGCAATTTTGATAAGTTTCTATCTCTAAATAAACTAGATGGTGAAAGTAACTTTATTTTGCGTATGGACCTATGAACAGTCATTTATAACGAATTACAAATTAAAAACCGTTGCAATTTATATGAAGAAGGTTCTCGTCAAAGAGTAATGTTTAAACAAGAATGACGAGTTTTTAGTCGGTTCATCTGACCGAGCTCCTACGACGGCCTAACTTGCACAAACAGGTGTTTCTGAACGTGTCGCGATTAAAGGAAATGGGATTTAATTGCTCGGCACTTGAATTGCCGAGTGCAGCTGGCTTTTGTTGCACTTTCTCCCGCCTAAACAATTATTGTTTCTTTACGGTGAAGTTTGACAGGACACGTGACTGCCTTAAGCTGGATCAGATTTTGGCTCCCAACAGTAGCGCCGTTTTATCTCTTCTGTAGTCTTAAGCTTTTGTCATCTTGACAAATTAATATTGTGAAAGTGTTCCTGACACGAGATGAAAGTGAAAAGGGGATATCGGAGATTGCTTTCATAGTTAATCCACACGGCACTCACAGCATTATATTGGTGACGGAGGACTTAACTGTAGGACCGGAGGACTCATGGGTTAAAAGAAAACATAGTGACTATTAACACGCTGCCCCATTTAAAATGTCTTAGGTTGGTTTCTGTGCGTTCAAGTCACCTCCCATTTGAAATGCTTTGGGTTGGTTTCTGTGCGTTCAAGTCTACCTTGTATTGACATACGCGTGCGAATAGAACTGACCTAAAATGTAGTAGGTTGGTTTCCGTGCGTTCAAGCCACCTCCCATTTAAAATGCATTATGTTGGTTACCGCGCGTTCAAATCTCCCTTGTATTAACATAGGCATGCGAATAGAACTGACCAAAGGAAAAGTTAGTTGCAGCAGTTGTCGCAATTCTTCAAATTTCATTTTAAGGATTAAATTTTTCGCATCGTAGGCGTTATGTTTCTCTCGAGGCTCTTAGTAATTTTCGTTATAACAGCTCCGTTTCAATTAATTTCATTTTCAGCCTAATTTTACTCATAAAATATCTCTATCGCTGGGGGGCATTCGATAGCGCCAAAAACCACAAGCGCCAACGCCGCAAGCGCCAGTCCGTAACCGCCAAACGAGAAAATTCGCAAACGCCAAACTTCGTATAGGTTAGGTTAGGTCAAGTTAGGCTAAGTTACGTTAAGTTAGGTAAGGTTAGTATTGCGGCTAAGACCTTTGGCGTTTGCGACTTTTCTCGTTTGGCGGTTACGGATTGGCGCTTATGACAGCTACCCGTATCGCTAACTCTTCCACCACTAAAATCTCTAAACGGCTACCAATTGGGTTTATCGAGTGGTAGTTTTAGGAGGCCAAAAACTGCTCGTTTGAATATCGGTACTTATCCAGAAGAGGCGTGGATTGATTAAACCTAACGGGTATTTAAAAGGTCGTCTCGAACCGCGTCCTTTTTGCGAGGTAAATACTTAAAATCTGATTAATGTGGAAATCCGCTTGTGAATGAGTTCGCGTCAACAATGAATGTGGAGCTACGCTCATGAATGTCACGGCGCGTAATTTTCCAAAGAGCACGTACATCGCGTTTTTTTTCGGTGATATCCTTCGTACCTGAAAGCCCAAGGACCTTCACGCTGAAATCCGTGCTCTGAAACGCCTCGTCTGAAGGCAACGAGCTGCTCAAAATTTGAATCGTGCCAGGAACAATGTGCGGCATCTTAATGCGAGACGTTTTTCCGTCTGATGTCGAGTTGGATCGTTCAACTCGCACTTGTTAGCCACACGACCTCGGTTTTGAATTTTTTTTAACAAGTAAGGTCTTTATGAAGACATTTCTACCCGTAGTCCAATATGTGGGTACACTTCCATGTTGGGTTAAAACCTATTTTTGGGGAACCCGATGTTTAGCCCCTTTTTTCACTATACAAATACATTATATAAATAAAAGTTATTTGTATTTTTTAAAAAAAAAGTCTTAATAGCTGTTTGTACCTGTTTTACGTCACGATTTTGACGATGAATCATTTGTTACATCTGATATCTCCTAAGTTAACCGCGGTTAACCCTTTTCATTTTTGCTGTTTTGAACTCTTTGGAGATCATTCCTAAGGGACTAAAATCAAGTTTCAATTGTTATCAAAAAAATCACGTTTAACCTTCCCCAAAACAATACTTAATCAGTTCCACATGTATTTATGAAATTTAGCGGAAACTTTTTTGATATCTTTGTATAAAACAAACTCTTTGTTTCCTCGGGCACTGACTGTCGAAACTGACGAACGGGCTCAAACTGGCAACACTGCAGTCTGTGTATTCACCCCATAAGAGATGCGGAACCGCTTCTCGCATTGCGAATTGAACAGGAGAGGAGCTCTAAAGGAGCGGCCTTGAGAGTCGGGTTCTACACTCACAATCATTTCTAAAGGATGTACATTTCCTCCTCTATATTACATTCTGGTTGAACCTTTGGGTAGCTGTCATAAGCGCCAAAAACCACAAGCGCCAACGCCGCAAGCGCCAATCCGTAACCGCCAAACTAGAAAAGTCGCAAAAGCCAAAGGTCTTAACCGCAATACTAACCTTGCCTAACCTAACTTAACCTAACCTAACTTCACCTCACTTAACCTAACCTAACTTAACCTCACCTATCCTAACCTAACTTGACCTAACCCAACCTAACCTATACGAACTTTGGCGTTTGCGACTTTTCCCGTTTGGCGGTTACGGACTGGCGCTTGCGGCGTTGGCGCTAGTGGTTTCTGGCGCTATCGAATGCCCCCCGAACCTATCACCTGATGACATACAACCGCGTGCGTTAGGCTAGGCTAACCCATGTTAGGTTAGGTTAGATGACTCGTTACATCACTCGTGTCGCTATCGCCAAGCCGAATGCTTCTTCTACCGTCCTGAAGTGCGGCACAAGGCGTAGCGACTGATCCCAGTTTCGTTGCTGATGCGCAAGGGTTGAAGATTCCCTTCGAAATGGTTTGCCATGACGAGAAGTTAATAGTTACTGCCAATCCTCGTTTTGTAATTGGAGGTTGAATAAAGGGGGAACTGTGGTGGAAAACCTGGGGAGCATTCGATAGCGCCAAAAACCACAAGCGCCAGTCCGTAACCGCCAAAAGTGAAAAGTCGCAAACGCAAAAGTTTGTATTGGTTAGGTTAGGTCAAAGGTTAAGTTAGGTTAGGTTAAGTGACGTTAAGTTAGGTTAGGTTAAGTTAGGTTAGGCAAGGTTAGTATTGCAGTTAAGACCTTTGGCTTTTGCGACTTTTCTTGTTTGGCGGTTACGGATTGGCGCTTGTGGTTTTTGGCGCTTATGACAGCTACCCGAAAACCTATTCCTCGAACGTTCAAGTGCAAAGATTGCAGGGAACAGACAATGGCGATGATGATTCAGGTTACCAAATCATATTCAGCAGATATGCCCGGAAATTTCGACTTAATTTTTCACGAGATTTTTTTAAATTTAAAAATTCGGCTTGTTGGCAAAAAAGTTTGTTTGTTTGTAAATAAAAGGGAACAACCTCAAAGTTTTGATTCATCGAATAGTTGTTCGGAAAAAAGAAGCAGTTGTATTGAGTGGATCAAGTTTGCACGGCCTTCAGAATTTGAGGCCTTTGGAAAGTTAATTTTTTACGCTACGTTACGTCAACAGCGTTTCGTTACGAAATTCGGAAACCAAGACGCGCGGCAGCGTTGTTGGACTTCCGTCGGACGTCATTTGGACGTCGATAGGACGTCAGCGTACCGAAGGAGAGTCTTCACGGATATAAATTCGATCATTTCGAGAAGTCCCCATTGGCAGGTGATTCTTGCTGCAGTTTTCTTCTTCCTGTCACGGCGATTGGCCGGCTGAAATATTTGCGTCGGTTGAAGTAGCCTAAGAAAACTTGAAAAAGAAACTACTGATTTAAAATGAAGAGAGCTTCACTTGTTACCTTTTAGCTCAGCTTATTGCAATTTCTTCATTCTCAGATTTAAACATAGCTCCACTTCCCGTGCCCCGCTTCAGCTCTTTCTCACTTTACGATGTATGCAACCGTATGAAGGTTCAGCTACTTTGGCTTACGTTGGGTTAGCTAATGTTAGGATGGGTCAGTTTAGGATGGGTTGAGTTAGGTTGGGTTTAGTTAGGTTGGGTTACACAATAAAAACAAAACCTCCGTTTTGGGGAGCTATACCTGTTTTGGGTATAACACTAAAACCGGGCTAGTACGTATTTTGGTAATTTTTCAACATAGTCCTATGTTCAGCCATATCAATGCAAAGCTCTCGCCGAGACCTTTTAAATGATGTGGCTGAACATAAGCCTATCTTGAAGAATAACCAAAATAAGTACTACTTTCTTATTTTTCAAGATAGTTCTGTGTTCAGCCCCATCAATGGAAAACTCTCGCCGAGACCTTTCGAATGATATGGCTGAACATAGGCCTATCTTGAAAAATAACCAAAATAGGTCCCCACCCGTTTTGGTTTCACACCCAAAACAGGTATGGCATTCCCCACAACTATGTTTTTACTGTGTAGGTTAGGTACCTAACGTCTCGCTTCGCAATCGCTCTTGGCTGTCGCCAAGCTTAACGCTGCTTCATTTATTTCCGGAATAAGTGCAGCAAAGTAGGAATCCAATTTTAAAGGACACGAAACCAAACGGCGATTTGACGTTAATAACGTGTCAATTAAGCGCATCGGCTTTATCGTCCGTGATCGTATTTAAGTGTTTCACGTTTTTTTTAATATTTCGGCTCAAGCTGGCCGTGCCGCGATTGAACCACGGAATGATCCGTGATCACGAGCCTCGTTGTTGCTCGCTCTTGTTCCACTTGCACTCATTTCATTAGCCGCTTATTCCCATGCGCCGGTTCCACAAAGAGATCGCGCACTTAAATGCGATGTCATGAAGATATCCTCGCGAAAGGAGACTCTTTGATTCGGCTTGCGCAAAAGCCTTGAACGAGACGCACAGTTCTGACAGATGCCATAACCTAGCTCAACTTCTCTGTAAATTTGATTTGCGGAATTTTATGCCTCGTATTTACACAAGGCTTATAAGCCTTTCTCCGTCCAGCTGAGCGGAGCAAGGAATCGATCCCAACCTAATCGCCAAGTCTGATTCTACTTACACGGGGTGATTGAATGAATCACCCTGTATATCGTAACGTTTATTATAAGGAACTAGTAACTGACTTCTTCTTGAAGACGAACGCCATCATCTCATGCAGGAATTAAGGCATACTGAGATTTATTTATTGCATAATTCCTAAATAAAAGAGATGCATACGAAACTGTCACACTACGCATTTACCTGTTCATCCTGCTCTTCCTCAATATTTAGTCAGTTTGCTTTTATTTTCTAGGTTTCCCATTCCACGAGTAAATTTAGCCGCCCAGCAATAACGTTCAAAAATCGCAAACTTACATATAGGCCTAGTGGTAATACAGCATATCATAAATCTATACAGATCACTCCGAATCAGATCTATATGAATCTCTAGTCCTAAACGTCAATATTCAGTCTTATAAGAAGTCATAACCCTTTTTAATCCATAATAAAACCTTTCAAATGCTTCATTGTAGTTTAAATACTGAAAAAAAGCACAACCTGAACCAGTCGTATTTCAGCTTCCATTTGAGTTGACGAGTGACTTTCACTCCGAAAAGTGCATTGCTAGTGTTCGTTACATTGAGTAGCAATCGCAGCTTGTTCCCGACGCAATGCGTCCGTCGCTGGGCTACCTGGCCTTTGCAGTTGTGTACTTTCTCTTGCTTTACGCAATTTAATCAGCTTGCAGGGCTCTCTGTCAGCCGAGGCTCGCCCACTTAGCATTTGCGCTCGAGCGTGAGGCGAGCGTGAGGCGAGCGTGAGGCCTCGTGCAAGATGGACCGAAATTTCTCCTTCCTGTTTACCTCAATTTACGATTAAAAGGTCATGTCGTTATTTGCAAGACTTTCCTAAAATGGCAGTCTTGTTGATATATAATAATTAGTTTCACTATCCGAAAAGTAGCTTTCAAAATGAACTCTAAATTTGAATTAGTGAAAGTGTCTGAGATTAATTGAAAATTCACTGAATTTCAGTCAATATACAAGCGCTGATTTTTTCAGTTGTGCTATATTCATTGAGATTCATTGAATTTTTGGTGAATTTCGGAGGCACTCGCTGATTCAAAATTAAAGTGTATTTTGGTTAAAGAAAAGAGTTTAAAAAAATCACAAATTATTATTTTGAATGAAAGATTTTTACTTAAAAACCTTTTTAAAAACGATTGTATTGATTGATTTTTTAATTTTTTTATTGCGAGGTTTAAAAATGTGTACAAACACTTCTTTAATATTCTATAAAGGAACCCCTATGTAGCGTCCATACCTTAGGGTGTTAAAGTTAGACAAATGAGAAACCTAATTTAGTTATCTTTGAAGCTACCCCGATTAACAACCATTTCGATTGAGAGCAGCGCTCTACGAGACATTTTCATTGATGGTGTTCATTGTTTTAACCCAAAAATGAACCAAATTACGCTTCTTTCTTTTACGTTCACACCAGAAATATATGGTACTTTCCTAAAACGATAGTTATTTCTTTGTATCGTTGTAAGATTTTTAAAAATATAAAATGAATGAAATGATGACAACCCAAGAAGCCAATTTCCTTAAAAAAAAAAAACAAAAAAAAACTTTTTCTCGGCTTTATTAGTACATGAAAACTATTAGGAATTATACACGGTACTATCAACAAATTCACCGTAAAACATATGACCTAAAAACATTATCTGTTGAAAACTTGTTTTGTATCCACGTTTGCAGCGCTTGTGTTTCTTTTCTGTACGGGTCGTCTTAATTAAGTTTGATGTATCAGCGTCTTTTCGTTTCCCGTTGTTGTTAATTACCTCTCCATTAATATCAGCGATCGGTGAGGATGTCAACGTCGAGCCAATAAATCTCCGACGTTATTTTTTTAAATCCGAGATTAAGTTTTCGTCCTTTGGATAGTAATTAACCAAGTTAGGATGAGCCGTAAATCACAGTAGTTTCGTCTATTCGAATGCATCGGCCTCCTATCATAGATCGAACCACGTTTTGTTTTTTCGGCCGAGATATGATAAAACATCGAGTCATTGAGGTCGGAGAGAGGAAGATACAAAACAGATTGGAGAAAATATACAGGTGGAACAGAACCTATCTTGAAACAGTCTTAAAATGACGGGAACTTACAAGGAGAGGTCGCGAGGTCGGGATCTCAGATCAGATTCATATTTACGGGTATGGTTGGGTACTATATTGTGGTCACT
>Ga0058701_10005324_pt1 | contig 10657 bp, 3 predicted proteins | sample AgamicOrMae_FD_97039 | JGI IMG/M metagenome (GOLD analysis project Ga0058701, IMG submission 97039) | Agave microbial communities from Guanajuato, Mexico - Or.Ma.e | ecosystem: Host-associated > Plants > Phyllosphere > Phylloplane/Leaf | place: Guanajuato, Mexico | collected 2012-06-04 | reverse complement strand
CCCCCCGATCTCCCGGGGCTAGGATAGTCATTTTCCGTCATTTTTACCCCCAAGGAAAGGAAAAATCACCATGAGAACATGGGGACAAAAAATGACTTTTTTTTTGTCGAACTGTGTTATCATACGCCTTGCTTGCATTGACACCTTGCTAGATAGAAGAGCTTGTGCAAATGGTCGGTCATCGAACGAGTCTGATAGACCATACCTATTGATAATAATAAATGCAAACTGAAAATGTAGTTCCTAAAAGACATTATCTGCTAAAGTTCCGTAGAACGTCTCACACTACCCTTGCTTTATTATTTCCCTTGCGTTATTTTTTTTCCTTCCTTATTTTCGAAAGTGATGTTTTGAAATTCTCTCTTTTTTTTTAAAAAAAATATATATATTTTCTTAATAACAGGCTTTCTTTGAATTTTCATATTACGTATATCTTGAGCTTTCCCTACGGTTTCTTTACTACATGCTTTTGCATCAAATACTGGTAGCAACCTGATGATATAAAGTTCAATTTATGTTTAATCTGCAAGTAATACTTCCCCGTGCATAACTACGTTCTCATCGATACACCGGTAATTATTAATCTAAAGTAAACTGCACATTAAGTAATGCAGTGAACGAGGTAAGGTTCTGATAGGTTAGGCTGGGCAGGGTTAGGTTCTCTCCCAGTTATGAGCAGACCACAACCCCCACCCAAGAACCCAAGCCTTGCACGCACTTTGGACCACCTGAACCAAAGACGGATCACAACCAGATCACTCTCTCCGGGCCCGCAGCAGTATGGCGCGGCGCGAAGTGTCCCTGTCCAGGGCCAAGGCTATATTGCAGAGCTCTCTAGGTCGCCTTGCAGTGCAACGCTGAGGAAAACCGATCAAGTCTAAGCCAGAAACGGCTCTTCTTCGATCAAGTCGCCCGCGCAGTGTTCGTAGCAGCGGAAAAGAATTCAAAAAGCAGCAGTTAGCTTGAAGCTTTCTTCTCTAATGTCCACTACTTAATCCTTGTCGAAATTTTCATTTCTTTGGCAGGAGGTGAAATTACTCTAAATCGCTGGGACGGATGGGCATGTGAATGTTTATGGGATGGGCATGTAAATTAGATTTTCGTCCAGATTTTAGATTCGAGCGCTCTGTTGCATTTTTTTCACCAAAGCTGAGGATGAAAAGTGCTTTGGTTGGGTAAGTGCTTCTTCTAAGCAAAACCACTGATCCTACGACTGAATACCTTTCCATATTTTAAATAGAGAATATACCATTGTGTACATGTCGCCCTTTTACATGATTTTTTTTGTATCATACGTGACACATGGGGGTCGTCTATGACCCCAAGTTCACCCATCTATGCCTTTAAGACCTCAAGCCTGTTTTACTAATTTCTTTTATTGAAAATTCGAGATATTGGATATTGTACATAGCAATGTTTAAAGGTTATTAACGCAAATTTTGTACCATATTCTACTACCGTCATTTTTGGAGATAATTTAAAAGCTACCAGCGCTTGGGGTCACCAGAGAACCCAGTGTGTCATTTAAAAATTATATCGTAAAATTAAAAGATTAACTAAAGCTTTTTTCAACCTCTTTTGTTTTGGTAAGACTTTTCACACTTCCTCCTCAAGTGCACTCCACTGGTCGAAAAGACACGAATAGACTTTACAACGGTGAAAAGGGACGCCTTTTATCTTTTGACCTTGAAAGGATTTTACCGCTGAATAACCCAAATATGTGCCTAAGATATCTTGGAATTTTTGTGGTATTCCAAAATTTCTAGTTGTTCGGAAAACATGAAAGTAAAAGTTAACCGCGGCGAGAAGAACAAAAGATCGACTGCCCCTGCCAAAATAGAAAACAAAAGGAATGCTGACAGAGCGGGCTGCAGATTAGTTATTCATTGTATAAGACAACCCGTGTCCAGTTTAATTAATTGGTAACCGCCGAAAAAGCTGAGTTTGGCTAGGTAAAGTTTATCCCAGCGTAATTCCTTGTTGGAAGAAGTTGCCCACAACAAACGTCGCGCCAGCCGTGATGCACACTCATCGAGCGTCTTTCAACTTAACGACTTAAATCTGAAACTAAAGGAGCAACTACTTGGGCACACCCATAAAGTGTGGTTACGAAAAAAAACTTGGAATTCGAATGAAAAAACTCCTGAATGTGGGACCTCGAAAAATACCCGTGAGAATTGAAACGTGAACAGGTTCACCGCTGTCGTAATTTTTCAGATAGATCATTGTGAGCTGTAAGTTAGTTGAAATTTTATCACTCACAAATGTATACCACGTAACTACAATAAGAATATTGGTAAAAAAAACGAATTTCACGGAAGAACAAGGTGTATTTACCGAATGTCAACGCATTGTCTGTTGCTTAGCTAACGATACTGCTAATCGTAATGAAGTGTGCACTTAACTAAATAAAATTTGCAGGAAAAGTACGAAATGTTTATACAGCCAAGTTCATGAACTTTACCGTGGCTTTGGAAGATGTTTTTGTTCCCATCCTTTTTGTCTCACCTCTCGTCACTACGACAGGCGGAGTGACAACGGAGCGAGTCGCAAGGCATATAACGTAATTTTTTTATCGCTAATTGACGCTTTTCTGCGCATTTGCATCATTTGAAAAGAAACGCTTTAGTACTTAACATGATAATTACCAAGGGCCTACATAGAACTATAACTGGACTTCTGACTTTCCATTATGAAATTTAAGTTAGGAATAATGCTTATTAAGTTTGTGACAACTGTCACATAAACGCTGAAGTTTACAAAAAAGGAATTGGAATGTGTTAATAGAGTTTATCTTATAAGTAGCTTTATTCGCTACCAATAGGTCGTAATAGTTATAAATTTTTAAAAAAGTGATCCAAAATGGTAACAGGTGTAGAAAAGGCAAACTTTGAAACTGAGTGGGCAAGTTAACCCACTTCCACCCAGCGATGCTGTTCGGCAACAGGAAAAAAAAATATTTTAGAGGATCTTTTCAGTTCAGAATCGTCACAATTTAAAAGATGTCACTCTTCTGTAAACCTGAAATTTAATTATTTAGGCATTTTTCAAAGCTTAAAATTGCGTATTTTTATGGAAAAAAATCCTTCCAATTTTTCTTAAGCTAAATTTCACTCCAAATACTTTGGGCTGTTATGGGTTAAGTTTTATTACGAAAGACGGTTAACTCCGTTGAAATAAAAACGGGAGCAACAAAAAAAGGAGATTGTTTGTATCCTGCATAAGCGACGTGTCAACCAGCTTGAAAAAAATGCTGCATGCGCTCGTAATCCGTCCGACGAAAATCCGCATCGGCTTTTACGTCATTTCCAACAATTAAGCACGTCCTCATTCGTTACCAAAATCCAGCCAAAAATAAAGAAACGAGTCCGCAGAAAAGCGCACACCACCCCACGAAACACGACCTTCCGCATATGTCGCATCCGAACCAAAAGTCTCCTAATGGACCAGTGAGAGTTGTTTGCCAAGCTTCTGACATACCGCTAAACTTAACTGTCTGCCACAACGCACCGTCTTGCCCAGCGGTCATTAACGAGGTGCCCCAATTCCGTGGAAATCAAACCCATCTTTGAGTACGTAGGTGATCACGAGCGCCCTCTCGACGCTCGATTGCGTAACTAGTCCTGTCAGCCCAACCGCTGTCCCGTCGCCGGCCCATGGGCCCTGCCCATGGGCCTTGCCCATTGGCCCAGCCCTCGACCCTTTTCGGTTCCACCCCGGCCAGTCACGCCAGACCGGCTGGCTGCTCGCTTGCAATATTACGGCATGCACACGTAACCTAAAATGGGTCTGCTCCATATGTTTTTTGCTTCTTTGTTGCAAATCACCATTGAGATTCTTGCTGGTGTATTTTTGAAAACCACCAAGAATCTGCTCGTCATTGACAAATACTACCAAAATCGTGCATTTGGAATGTTAAAAGTAAGCTTACGTCATTTTTTTAAATGTTGACCATTTTAATACACTGAACCTTTTGTTTGTTAAATAATTGTAAGCTTTATTGTTAATGCTGCTAATTATTCCAATAGAAGGAACTTTAAATGTTCGAAAGTGCACAGGCTGTTATTACTCGGACAACGACCAAGCAATTATACCTTCATCGTGATGCATTTCCACACCTTACGACCAGAATTAGAATATTTGTTGAAAGAATATTAAAGAAACACCCTTTCTATCAACGTGATTGCATCATTTTTCAAGTATATCTTATCTTGCACATACTCAGGATATCTTATCGAATTGATATCTGGATCTATAAGAAAATGGTGTGTTGACGTTCATAGACGAAACTTTGATCCGGACGAAAATACTGCTGCAACGTAGAGAAGTTCAGCGGAAAAGGGCCAGCCCTAGGTTGTCGAATCCACGGGAAAATAAAACTTTTAGGACATAATTATACCTTCCCACACCGAAGAGTCCAATACAATGCTCTCGAATCAGCACGTTGTCAAGAAAAATATATTTTCTGTGGGGGAGATACATTTTAGAAGGCCTATTGGGATATGAGAGGAGTCTGATTTTCAACAGCTTTAGAGACCGATTGAACGGACTGGCCAGCAAAAGCTACTAATAAATGAACCTCTATTATTAACTCTATCCAAGTACATTTTCCTCCTTGGTTCCTCCAGTTTGCAGACTTCAGCTTTGGTATGGTAATCTTTAACAAAAGATAATATACATAAAAAGTTAACTTCATAATGATAAGTCAAAAGTCCAGTTTTCATTTCATATAGCCCTCAGTGGGCTTGAAATATATTTATGATTTGAGTTTTTTTCTTATGAATAACCGAATTACAAACCCCACCGCTCCAAAATCTGAACAGATCCTGGCAACACCAAATAATAATGCCAATGCGAGCACTTGTGACAATCCGCTTCAACGAAAAGTCAAAAGTATTTTTAGATAAGCATATATTTAAAAAATAATTTAAATGTTGAAATGTTTATGCTTTAATAATCATGCATAAATGTTGCCTTATCTCGACGAGAATAGTTCTTTGTACGCGTTTGGTAATATGACTTGTTCACACATTATTATTTCTCCAAACATGGTACTTTGGAAATCAAGGAAGACCTCCCAGTCTCACAATCAGTAATGCCATCATCGATTATCTACATTTACACAGATTCATATTTCGCCAATCTTGATCTTGATCAATCACTAAAGCCTTGCCCTTGAGAGGTCTGCACTCTGCGCGTGGATCTATTCGGCTAATTTCGGTAATAGTTTGGTACTACTTTCAACGTTATTTCGTCATCAACCTCACAATTTTCGTAGATAGAATTACGTGTTGCCTCACTTCATCATGTTTTGACGAATTCTGATTTCAGGCAATGTGTTATCGTCATACTTATCACCGCATCATTCAGTAGGCAAATTTACTTAGGATCAAATTTTCCTCGCACGGACAATGAGACTTACTCTTAGTCCGAAAATGTGGTAAATTGCCAGACCCTCCTGCACTTTTCAATTGGGAGGATGCATTTCCATCTATTTGTGTTCTAGCATTTATAATCAATAAAAGTGGAGCGATAGTAAAACGAGGTACAGGGCTCTTTAGATCCGAGTGACACCGGATCGAGGCACAAACCACTCTTCTTAACCTGTCTTAATCTAACTTATGCGGTCGAATTTTGGTAAACCTAATGTAACATTTGAGCTTGGTGGATTATGTGTATGAAACTTCTGTAGGATTGTCTGCTGCATTGCAACCAAGCATCTGACTGCAACTCGGCGACTAATCTTACCAAGAAAAGGAATTGTGCGCAAAAAACAAAAAAAAAGAGTTTGCTTTTCCGAGGAAGCAGTTTGCAAGCCAGTCCACCAGAGAACAATAACGGGAACTGCTCTAAAAAAAGGTATAATAATAATTCGAACTTGGAGCGAAAACGGAAAGGAGAGAGATCAGTCGACAGACTCAAGTGCTTGAATGAAATATTTCATTCACAAGCCGAGGAACGGATATTTTTATTGATCAATGTTAAAATCCTCCATTTTATTTTGACCTACTTCACAAACTGCGTACTCCCGTCTGTTAGACCTTAAAATTATTTTAGGTTCCATGTTTACAGTAAGAACCAAATGAATGGTTATTTGAAGGGCTGACTCGTGACCATGTTTTTGGCAGTCTTATTTAATTCAAGATTGGGGAATTATGGAGCTTTCAAAATACAGATATGTTTAAAAAAGCAAGTAAATGTTCCTAATTTTAGCAAACACAAGGCTACCGGCGGAGTAAAAATAAAACTTAAAAATAATACTGAAATAAAATGTGACCGAGTCAGTAGATTGCTCACAAAAGTACTTACCTTAATTTTTCAGAGAGTAAAAATACGGCACCTCCACTGAAGACTCGACTAGTTCCAAAAACTGTCTTTTAAAGAAGACGAGCTTCGCAAGAACATCAAAGCCCCGTGTTCAATACTGACTTTTGAATTTTCCCCGTGCGATTTCAATAGGAATTCAAGGAGACCAAAATCCTGACTTTAGAAAAAATTTTCTTCTTTGTCATTCATTTCAGAAGAATGAAAAACGGTGAACGGGAAAAAAACTTTTAGAACGCTCATCGAAGTAGACTAGTATTAAGTTGAGCTTTTGAAACAAGTACAGTCTTCAAGTGCCGCGAAAGAGGTAACCTGAATATAGCAAACTATTGAAGCGGAAGAGCGTGCATGGATTTGGGTAAACAAACAAGTAAACGAAAAAAAATCCTCGCAAGTTGGATATTTGAATCATAAAGGGAACTTTTCGAGCTATTACCTTTCTTCTGATCCACATAAAGTAGGTGTATTTTTGATGAAAATCCAGGAATCTTAAATCGATAGTAGTACATGTAATTTTTGCGGGATTAGAGCCATGCATTCTGAAAGGCTCCAGTCCACTATCATACTGGTGGGTTACATTTTCCAACGCTTTGTTCCCTCCCAGTTCAAATTCTCATGAGGATATGAGGATTAAGAATATTAAACCATATGCGTTTGCTTAAAATATGGTTAAGTAAAATGCCTTGTTCTACCCCTTATTGTAAGCTGTCGCTTGTCGCTGAGCCGAATGCCGCGCACTTCGGCAGTGATTTCCGCCGAGAAGCACGTGGCATCAGGCATGCCAACCATTAAGCTAACTTTGGTTAGGTTACGAGTCTTGTTCCGCTATCATCCGCTCCCCTTGCTGATGGAAAGTGGACCGCAGGCCTGAGAGGCAGTAAAGTCAACATTTAACAGTGTAGACAAGGGATCAGGTTGACGATATCTGACCGGGAACAGGGGATGCGAATCAAGAATGAGACGATAACGAGAAGACAACTGCATCACTCATGTCAAGTGTATTGGATCACAGCGGGGGGGGGGTGAGGGGGTGGCTAACGCTTTGCAAATAATAATTAGGTTTCGACGACGTGATTTTACGGCTGCTGCGGTGAATGTTGCATGCAGTGTTGCCAGATGTCACGACATCGTCATTTTGAAACTCGGTTGCTGTTTTACCCGTAGAAAAAGCGTACTGATCAATTCAATTTTTCGATTGCTCAGCTCGAGAGCGATGCAGAACATATCCGACATGCTCGCTTATCTCTAATAGTTCCCGAGTTAATCGCGGTTAAATTTTGCAAAATTGCCGATAGCTCTGGCAACACTTTGGCGTCGCTCGTAGATCAATTAAGACGCAGGATACCAATTCTCGCCAATTCCACCTTTCCAAAATTAAGAGTTGAAGGTCATCCATTTCATCCTGAGGATAATGTGCGCCGACCCTGAAAGTGCTTCTCATATACCAAGTTTAATAGATCAATAATTACAGCGTGTAATAGGGTTGATGTTTTAGTTCCTCTTATGATCAGACTTGCGTCGCCAAGCTGTGCTCAGTGACGTAAGGTAATTTACTTATCCTGAACGTCGCCGAGCCTGCCAACAGTGCGACTGATTTTTAACAGCATGGTGCTGCTTATTCGCATGGGAAAAAATAGCAGTGGCCGCTAACGCGTTAATTGATATAGCAGGTACAAATATTTTTAGCAGACATTTTTAACTTTTCAGCAGTCACTGCTAACGTGAGCTGTAGCTGCTAAAATATTGGCGATGACTGCTAAACAGGCAAATTGCTCAATTTTTATCTCTTGCTAACTTAAAAAAAGCTACAGAATGTTAGCAATGGCTGCGTAAAAGTTAGCAACGGCTGCTTAAATTAATAGAGCCTTGCTGTATCAATCGACGCGTTGGCTGGCACTGCTTACATTTTTTTCCCGCGCGAGAAAACTTGTGCCATTTTAGGAATGGTTAAGTTAGATTTACATTATCCTTATTTAGGTAAGGTAAAGTACCATATGAATCACCTTACAGTCGCTTCACTAATAAGAAACATGGAAGGGGAAAAATACAATTTTAACAGCAATGGGCGATATTATAGAAAGCTTACTGTGGCGTTAGGTGTTGTTACGCTACGATTTGGGCAATGTGTTCCCTCCGTGCAGCCTTAGCAGCAGCTGTGCCCCGACCACGGCTGTGCCCTGCTAACCACACAAGCAGATAAATTGTTAAACTTATTGCCCCATACATGCAAACACTATTCGTACATGACGGTAAATCTCCATCCCCACCCGTACACGCACATCTATCCAAGTGCCGTCCGCTACAAGCTTTACGTCGTTAATGGAGGGCGTCTCAGGAGTCTCAGGTGAGTTCAAAAGACAAAAGGGATCGCATTTTGATATATTTTACTCTCAAACTTTTCAGATACTAATAGCATTGGAGCATTTCAACAGCTCTCAAAACGGGTGTCCATCACACAGGCCTATCGTAGGTTGTCGCTTGAAGTCAGCATGTCCTAAATTTTTGGCATCTTAGAGAGAAACCTCAGCAGGTAGCCCCAAAACCCTTTTGAGAGTATTGAGCAGGTAGCCGGTAAAGCATTATTTTCTGGTTGACCTCGCTTTGCCTCCCCAAAACAATTACGACGCTCAGAAATCGGACTGATTGATAAGTAAGACACTTCAGGAAACCTAATTAAGAAGTCAAACAAAACGCTTTGGTTATCACGAGAATCCTTCTACTTAACAAGGGCACGAGTTGGCGGTTTATCGACGACAGCGAGGCTGTAACATAATGACTTGAATGGACAATGCTTCGATATACTGTATACGTCCAAGCCATCCCCATACGCAACTGTGTTGAATCTTATTTACGCATCGCATATTCTATCTATGCAAATGCTTCTATCAGACAACATGGAGAAACTGTCGAGTTGGTGACGAAAACAACGCAAACAAATCTGTTTCTATAATTTGTTCATTGAAACTTTTGTTTGGAAATTACAAAAGAGACCATAGGCCTATGCAGTTTAGTTTCCCTTTAAGTCAAGAACCACGCATAAAAATTGCGTCATAACTGCAAAACGCCAACGGCCTATCTGATAAATTTTTGTTTGCAAACAATATTTAAACCGATCTAAAAAAGAGAACGCGTTCCAGGCTAACGCTCACGAAAATATCAAAAGTTTAACTTTGTTTTCGTGACTTTAAAAACAGTATTCAACGTAAATAATTTTGAAAAATACGAATAGTTGCTCAATTGCAAAGAGAAAGCCACTTTCACGTCATAGTAGCCAGCTTTTCACCTAGAAAACAGAGAAGCGCGCAAAATCAGTAATATCAAAATAAAATAAATAACAAAAATACTTTTGATGAACACAAATATCTAATTATCGTTGAAAAGAAGATGAATTGTGAATTGGTATTTGAAGACAAAAGTTAAAAGTCAACATGATATTTCTCTAAAACATGATATTTAATCGTCTAATTAATGTAAATTGGTGTTGGCACTGCACTGTAATAAAATCTTTCGAGCCTTATATTCGCTTAGCGTAAACTTGTAGGTACCTGTTATTTTAAAGTTAAAATAACTGGTGACACCACTATTTCGCGCGCTTTCGATCTAGATACTATAGGCGCGCAATAAGATCCGACGGGAGCGGGAATAATACGAATTCTCGTCCGCGGCTTGTCAGTGGAAAAAGGAACGAAAGGGAACGAGGAATCACGTTTTCGTTTCTGAAACCAAATGAACGCAAAGATGGAAAACTAAAACTTAGAAATATGCAGAGTATTTCGTGCAGAAGCCATCGTCTACACTACCAAACTTTTGGATGAGCCTAGAAACATTTGACGGCGCCGCGAATACTTTCTAGATTTGGTTTCATATAAAAACGAAACCCACAAGGCGGCAGTCACCTGCAAACTGCCCGGACCAGTATTACGTCAAAATGGCCAGCTCTTCAGAGAAAGTGTTTTCAATGGGATTCTGACAGACGGAATATTACGTTTAAAAGCGTTAATGATCGAGCTGTGAACTAATTTGCGTGTTACTCAATTTACAATGGGCGGGGTGAAGCTGCTCCAGAAGATCTTTATCAATAAAGACGACTGTTTATTGCCCTGATTCGGCAACTGCCCTCGAAGCTCTTTCCTCACATATGGCGCTTACATTGTGTATTGATATTTACTAGCAGGCGAGTTCCAATCCGAAAATATGCTGCAATCAGGATAATAATTGAACTGGATCAGATTTAAATCTATTGTTACAACGTGGACGCTGAATTTTCCAGAGAATTTTGCCACAGTAAAGATCACATTAATACACACACACACACACACACACACCCTTATAT
>Ga0058701_10005323_pt1 | contig 10657 bp, 6 predicted proteins | sample AgamicOrMae_FD_97039 | JGI IMG/M metagenome (GOLD analysis project Ga0058701, IMG submission 97039) | Agave microbial communities from Guanajuato, Mexico - Or.Ma.e | ecosystem: Host-associated > Plants > Phyllosphere > Phylloplane/Leaf | place: Guanajuato, Mexico | collected 2012-06-04 | reverse complement strand
TAAATATTAATCGATTGATCTGAGATTTTGCACTGCGTCTTTTGGGCATAAAAGGAAAACAATTAGAGGGCGCAAGCGAAGATCCGCATAAAAAGTGTTTTTCGCGGACACCCTAATCTCCACCTTGTCTCCCTTCGAACATACCTAGGAATTAGTATAACGAACAACGGAATGAGCAGCCACGAATAACATCTCGCGAATCCGGGCTCATATCCCGCATACGTGCGGGCATCCAGCCAACCGCGCTGTCGAACAAACTGACTAACGATTCATTAAAATTTTTCATCGCGTTATAGCGATGACAAATGAGTTGACACCCTTAGGAGGCGCGAGGCCGGCGAAGCCCCGTCGAGATGCAATGTCCCCTATGACGGAGCCAACTAATATCTTATGGGGGTTAAGAATAGCAACGCCACTCGCCAGCGGATGCATTCGCTATTCGCTGCTGCTCGCGATTACAAGGAATCGACTTGGTGACTCTAAACATCTCGCTCGCTCCGCGTGCTTTGCTCGAGATGAAATATCAAAGGAAAACAAACACGGGCTTAAAACTACTCAGTATTCAGGTCAACGGGAGCAGCTGGGAAAACGGTAAGGCTTACAAGTCAGACGGATTTTCCTATTTTTATACAGTTTCATTAAGTTTTAATTCCTCTTCTATGGGTGTTTTGTCTGTCTTAGGATGAGCGGAGGGACAGTGGAGTCAGGCTAAAAGTAATTTTATCGAAACTGACCTAAGTTGTAGGTTAACCTCAAACGCATTCTAGAATAGATATCCTGACGTGGGGTCTGTAAAGTTACAATGACTTTGTGTCAAATGACTTTAAGATGATTTTCTTGGGGCGATTCAAAAATTTTATTTTTATTTTTATACCCATGTATTTTTTAATTCTCTTCTTTCCTTTATTTTTTTTTCGTTCTTAGATTTGTGATTTTTTTTGGCATTTCTGGATAATTTTGACTGACCGACTGAATTTTTAACTGTTTGTATAGCTTTTTAATATTAAATTTGCTACTCTCGAGGTGCTTTTATAGGGAAACTTTGCCTATTATTTTTGATGTCCGAGTTTCAGTGCACTGAAAATTGCATTGAAACTCGGTGCAACTTTCAGTGCACTGAAATTCTGAAACTAAATTGAGACAAGTCAGTGCCCACTGATTTTCCTTTTAAAGGCCATGTATTTTTGAGGCACTGAATTTGGGACTACCAAAATCAAGTGTACAGAAAAAAAATGTTTGAATTTAGTGCTACTAAAATACGCAGCATTAAATGAGAAGTCAGTAGGGACTGACTTGTCTCAATTTTCAGTACATTGAAACTCGGACTCGGGTAGTTTCTATCCTTTTTGAATTCTGACCTTTTGACTTTTTTTTCTGTCATCCCCCCTTCTTGTAGACGGCGTTTTAAAGTTATGGCCCTCTCGCTTCATGAACGTTAACACAACAAACATTCGTAACAGAACTTACAAATGTAATGCATTGTTGGAACTTGCAAAAACCGTGTGTGGATTGCGTGCTAATAAAATGGTAGAGTTTCAACGGGAATTCGGTGCGATTTCGGTGGTTTACCGGGCGACTGACGCAGCAGGTTGAACTAACATTAGGTGCGATCTCGGTCTAAGCGTTCCCTAGGGACCATTCATTTTCAACGTCGCTGATCGGATGTTCACTGCAAAGCTTTTCCTCCTTCCGTTTTATAGTTTCCTGTGCTTTTATTCATAGCTCTCGGAAAGTGCTCATAAGCAACACAGCTAAAACGAGACGAATCAGTTTTTTTTTTATTTGATTTATTTTATTAAAAAAATACAAATAGCCTAAATGATGAAAATAAAACTTATTTTGGGTAGCCCTTTATCTGTTTTGGACATTAAATTATAGGTGTCGCTCGTCTGTTTCGTCAAGAGACAGATATCTCTCGATTGTTATGGAAATTGATAGAAACGTAGAGTGATTTAAGTTTGATGGTCATTCCTGAAAACCCTAAAGGAAAAATATCTTTTCTCGGTAAATTTTTAAGGTGTGATTTTCCTCTTCCATTGTTAACCTAATGACGCCCAGCCAATATGAGAGAAAGCGGGCGACGCATAAAGTACTCAACCGAATTTGCCTCCACCTACCTAAAAATTTTTACTACCTAAATAAACGCTTAACCTCATGCCGCAAGCCTACTCCTGGAGGGAGCTGCCATGAAGAAGCAGTAGGGTTGCTGACAGCGGAGCGGCAGCAAAGCATGGCACAAGGTACCTGACCTAACTAACGCCGTTATTTGTCGTTCACTCTAAATTTGAATCAGTGAGCGTGTGAGATTCAGCAGTGAAAATTCATCGAATTTCAGTCAATATAGCACCACTGAATTTCCTTCATTGGTGCTATTGACTGAAATTAAGTGAATTTTCACTGAATCTCAGAGACACTCACTGATTCAAATTAAGAAATTTAATTTTCAAAAATCGGACTGATTTATGGATCACAAGCAGAAAATGCTCCCTTCCTTTACAGTATTTGCCAAAAAGAAGCCTTTAATCTGACGAGTAATATCGATCGATATAAAAACACCGGGCGCTTCCGAATATCGGGGCATCGTATGTGCAATAGGCTATCCCAGTGTCGAATTACCTGTGGAGAAAGACATTGTGCGGAGAGCTAACCGCGCCAGAATGGTCCATAAAACACGCAAGCTCGCGCAACGCAGTCCGCGCCAGCAAGCCCGGTCGCTCCAGCAGCGAGCCCGCTCCAAGCGAGCCCGGCCGAGCCATAGCAAGCGTAGCCGAGCCCGAGGACCGATTAAATGCATTCTGGGAAGAAAGGCGCTTTGCAGGAGGGCAGAACAGGACGCTTTGTGTGCAGTTAAGTTGTCCGTGCCACTGCAGGCAGACGAAAGATCGGCTCAGCCAGGATCAGCTTAACCTCTTCCTTTTACATTCTAATTCTTCTTATTCAGTTCTATTCTTTATTGACTGCCTTTATCCCACATTCTTGCCTGACAGCATCCAGTTCTTTTCCCCCCGAAAACGTCTCGTGCTGCCTGCTCCGCGTGGTTTGTTTTTTGTTCCACCACGTTGTCACAACATGCGCTTCTACAATGAGAACAAACTTATCAACATCGTTTTTGGGCCCGTTTATAGATGTGTACTATTTCCAAGTGATATAAAAGAGCTTGTTCAAGATTAGTGACCGAAAGCAAAAGCCAATTTTTAAGTTTTTTTTTAAATTTAATTTATTATTTTTTTATTCTTTGTATTGATTAGCGTTCAAATTGTTTTACAAATGGGATAACCATTTTTTTAATTGAAATGTCGTGAAAAGGTTTTGATCACTAATTTAACTCTAGTTTGATGTAATGTTAAAGAAAAAAAAGAATAAAAAACTTACTTCAAACAAGTACCTCAATATGAGTTATCAGTGTAACTCCACGCGATTCCTTTCAAAGAGAGCCAAAATTGAGTGAGCAATTTTCTACATATTTTTTTAAGTATTTTCCTTAAGATTTTTCGGATGTGTCTAATTCTTTAAATCCTCAAATTCCATAATATTTAATCATTTCCCAAACGGAAAGTTTCCTATTTGCAATCATCCGAAATATTCTTGCAAATGCTTAAACCCATTTTATTATCCTTCGTCTATCTCTTCATATCGGGGGTGGAATTAAATGACAAAAATCTTCCCGTAATCCGATTTTTGAACGAAAAATTCGACCGCAACGGACCGAAACAAAAATTATCAGTCTTGTTGTCCCATTCCCAAAATTTCATAGTGAACTGCTACGGAGAGGCAAGTAGCATAAGCTTGGAAACCGTTAGATAAGTCAAGATTCACTAAGGCGCCTTGAAAGCGTCGTTTCGCTGTCGCTCCCCTTGCAAAATGCCATATCGGCCTGATCAGAGTCTGATCAGATTCTAATTTAGGCACTGTTCAGACACCGATCAAATGTCCGAAAAACTGATCAGAGACTGATCTGTTTATCGGACATCTTCAGATGGGACTTGGCGTCGAATGGTGGATCGCATAAACGCGGAAAATCCCACCTTTGTAAAATAAAGTATAACCACTGAGTGCTCCACAGGGTTAAACAGGCTTAAGTTCGTTATCGGTTTAGTATAGAGTGTTTTACTTGTAGCTTGAGACTCACAGCAGGGTTGATACCGAACAGTAATTGTGTTCGATTGGTTTGTTCCGCGTTGTCGCTACACTCGGTTACACAACAGGGACGACTTTTTTTTCTTTACTAAGTATCAGCAGCGTGTCTCCAGGTGCCATGAGGCTATAAACACAGAACTCGTTCTTTGTTCTTAGCTGCGGAGGGACATTCATTGTGGGCTTTCATGGATCATTAGAATTCCACATCAATTATCCAACGAAAATATCTCGAATGCGCTGTAAAAGTTTCGTGGGTTCAGACATCAGGGAAAGAATGCCCATGTCCTCTTCACATTCCAAAACTTGACTGACAAATCAGGAGGAAAATAGACTTTATGGACGGCACGTACTTTACCAGTTTATTTTACCGAGTCGGGGGATGAGTAGTATCTGGACAGAATCATATGACGAATATACCTGAACGCACTTCAGCTTCGTCTTTGATATTTTCTTTCTCGCTAGGAACGTACATATCTGAGACGTATACCATAAGTAGGGTTGGGTGGGTGAGTAATCAATCGATAGAGAGTCCATCAAAGAGGAGAAGTGATCAAATTTTCTTTACGGTAATTTGAGCGTGAGGAAAGAATATGCCCAAATCTTCTTGATATTGATACATATACTCATATTGTTTGTCACATAGGAATGTATCAAGCGCAAGTTTCATTTTTTGACAAAATTTGTTTATTTTGTCTCTAAAGATTATATATCAATTCAGAATCATCGCTACGCAGGAGTCAGCATTTCCTGAAATGTCTTAAGTCGGTCTGAAAAGTTCTGGATTTTTTTTTTGACAGCCGCTTCGCTAGTGTCCAGGTCCCTGATCCAAAACACGTTGGTAAACATATAAAAAATCGGGGCCAAAAAAGACTTCCCATATGATTGACAGTTGCGACCTTTTTGCAGTGTCACACGTCAGTCATCCATCCTAAATACGCACACTCTGTAAAGCATCGAGTGACATTCGCTCGTTTAAACCCAAAAATTAACCACCGTAGCTCTATAAGTGGGCGAGTTTTTGGTTTAAACGAGTGAATTTTACTCGACGTTTTTATAACAACATGGAACATTGTCTATACCTGTTTAACCGAAATGAGAGCTTCATCGTAAGATACTGTAGTAGCTTACTTGTTACTTGCTGTCCAGCACACGATCCTATCTGCGTTCTAACTGTCAGTTGCAAAGGTTTTATATATTAACTTCTTCTTGTATTTTTATCCCTAGTCAACCTTTTATCAAAATATGAGGACGAGCATACCGATGACTTCAAATGAAACTGTTCAAGTTGAAAATGCTCGTTCAAGAATGTACTAATTCTTATGCCCACAAATTGCAAGAAAAACAGCATTTTCAACTAGTTAAGTTTCATTTAAAGCTAATATAACCCCGTGAAATCATATGCGTCAATCCGTTTGAATATCGTTATGTATGCTGCCTTATTCAACGGCCAGACTTGTTTAAAGCACCGGTAGCATCAGGTTGCATTAGGCGACAACAACGTTATGTGGGATTAGGTCCCTATGATTGGTTCGTTGAAAGTACGATCGCGCAGATTAAGGGCGTTCCAACTCAACTACGGAAGTCCAATTGACACAGATGAAAAATCGTTATTAAAATTCTGGAAACGGCTAATCAGCATCATACTTTTGCAAACTAACCGTCCTCAGCAATCTCCGACCGTCTGTAACAATCGTTTTAATTTTTTGAATCCGTATAATTGCTGATTTAACTAATTATTACACCGAAGTTCGTATTTTATGACAGATTTTTTTGGCCACTTTTTCCCATTTCAGGTAGTGTTTTTAGGAAGTGTTCATTTAATTTTAATTTAAAATGGTGTTTATTTATCGGTTTTAGTGAAGTGTTTATTTTGTGGTTCTAGTTTGTTTATATTAGTATTTCGAATCATCGAGAAAGTTTTTTAACCGCCTGCATCTTCTGTAAAATTGGCCAGATAAATTTAGAAAATGACCTTTTTTTTCGTGCAGCCTCCATAGCACCATGTATTTTTGGTTATTTTCGGAAGTCCTGAACTGAAAACCCTAACGGTCAAAGTTCTTCCAGCTTGGCAGTGGATACGTGTTACAAACCTAGCCGTGGCATTTCAGGTCTCTTTCGTATTTTGACGATTCCGCTTGAACCTCCTTGAGTCCGGTTAACATCAGTTAAGAAAATAGTGGTTGAGTGCGTTGTGCCTCAGTCCACGCAAAAGAAAAAGGGAAGATTACTTTAGGAGGGAAAATTTACCCCTAATTAGTGAATTTTCATTCATTAATTTTCACTCCTATTTTTTTTAGCGTGTTCGATATTTCTCGGCTCCACCACGGAGCCTTACCCATATTTCTTTTCGGCGTCAGGGTTGCCACCACCCTAACCACTAGATGAGGTTAAGTTAGGTGTCTTGTATCTCACTGCGTTGCAGCTCCACTCCGTCGTAACCCAGAACAAAAGCGGGAGTAGATGCTAGTTGTAAAATCGAGAGTGCACGACGCCTCTCCAGCCTCCTCGTGCATTAAAGCCGGCAAGTCTCGAAGGCCGTCCCGTGGCGCCCCGTAGCGGCGGCGCGCCGAACCACCGACCGGCGCGCCAAGCCTCTCGCCTAGGCCGGCAGCGGCAGGACAAGCCAGTTCGTTCGCGGAAGTCACGCGGGTCCGACGTCTGGAGAGGGTGCGCTTGAGCCTACGTTCGCGAGTGTCAACATCTCGTTCCGCGGAGTGTTTTTGTGTGAAAACGTGTGCTGTGTGAAATCAGTGAAAAAGTGAGTGAATACTCCAGTGATCCGAGAGTGGAAGTGCGTGACCATCATGGCCCGCTGTGGCCCTCATTAAACGGATTCGGGGACGACAGACATGGCATCGTCGGCGCTGTGCTTCGCCGCGGCGCTGTCTGCTCTGGTGGCAGCGGCGCTCGCGGCGGCCGGCAATGATGTCGTCGCCGGGCACCTCATCCTGGTGGGGTCCGGGGCCGGCGCGAGCGACTTACGTTGTCCGCGGCCGTGTTCGTGTGTGGGACCCACTGCGGACTGCTCCAAAAAAGGGTTAACCATGGTGCCAGCAAACTTGCCGACGCATATCGAACGATTGTAAGTGAACTCCTTCACAAACTTGCGAGACCTGCAGAAATACCCTTTTTTTAACCAGGTTAAATTTTATCGAAGGGGTTATTATTTTTGTGATTCGGCGAGCGTCCGTTAAAAGGAAAAACGCCTTGTTTTACCAATGCAACCCTTTAAAAAAAATATTCCTATGCGAAAATATCTGATCAGGCACTGATCAGATGTTTGATAAACTGATAAGTCTCAGATCAGTTTTTGGGCATTTGATTGGTTTCTGAGCAGTTCCTGATCAGAATTTGACGAGACTGATCAGAAGCTGATCAGATTGATCGAGCTGATTTAGTCGTTCTGCACGGAATATTCAATAATTCATTTTTATTTTTTGTCATTTTGATTTTCATATGTGGTATGTAAAGAACGGATTAGTGATCAAAGTTTGCTGAAAATTTCTTGATTTTTAAGAAATTTGAGAAAAATTTAGATGGAAATTTCGTGAAATGCGGTAAGTGATGAAACATGCCTTAGTTGAAAGTTAGGTCACGTTGTTTGCTTAAAGTACCCAAAAATATGTAGAAGTTCAAGTCATTTGGCGACACTTCCCCGCAATATATTGAGAAAAGCCCATCGTGAAAAAAAGGTTATGAGCACACCGCGACATGCTTCATACACACTCAGAGGAGACTGCAGCCACGTATAACTGCTTTCAAGAATACATGTGGGCCTACTGTTTACCTGCAAACATAATAAGTTGTCATCTTTTGCCTGCAAACAGAAAAAGGCCTGAATCGTCTTATAGCAAAGCGCTATCCAATACACGTTACAAATGAGTGCCTCAAGGCAAATAATCAACGATTAGCATACCTGTCAAAAACGTCTCCTATCCGAGACTTTCTATCGTTACGTTTCTTTCGAGTTTCTTTTAAATAGCTTATTCTTCAGAGTTTTCGCTCGGAAATGTAGTACAGCAAGTCTGTTAACCTCGCAGCTCGGCAGCTAAACTTTGTCATTGTTGTTAGTTGCACATAAAGTTACGGTATTGTCGAATACCTGTCTGCCTATTCGGGCGAAGTAACAGTATTTTGATGAACGTCAAATATCTGACACTACTGACGATTCTACGCTTGTTTGGTTTCGAACCAATATTTACACTCATGTTTGGTTTACGGAAGTGTTTGGATGGTCCGTAACATCGACTTTGCTTGTCCGATAAGAACTATATTCAAAATAATCACTAGTATACAGTCAAGATCAAAAGTCGTGGAACAAACAAGGTGGAAAATACCTCTCGAACTCGACCTTTTTTTATGACAAGAGATTTTCATACCTCTTATGTTACTCTAGAGTTCACGGAGCATCTTAATTTTACTGTCACCGGAATTCCGGTGTCGGGAAAAGCGATGAATAAAAAGCAGTGATTTTAACCAAACGCTACAATTTAAGCACTGTGTCGCGATGTCAACAGTCATAGTGTCACATAAGAAATTATAGCTTTGCCAAAGTTGCAGTCCTCCTCTTTCTTTGTTTTTCTTTTTCCTCTTTTCTTCTTTTATTAACAATACTTTTTGATGAGAAGGTTACCTTGATTTAATGCCTTGATGTCTATTTCCCGCATTTAAGCCGCTTCGCGAAGGGAATTATTGACAACCGTCTGGATAAGCGGGTTAAAACTCTTGGATCTGCGGCATAAAATTTCTCGTAAAATTTATATTTTAACATTAGGGCCTCGTGCTTCAAACTTAAATTATTTTAACATCACCCATATTTCAAGAAATAAGTTTATGACCAAATATAATTCGCTCAAAGTCGACGAGCAGGTATTCTTTCATTTTTTATTGCTTTTCTAACCAGGACGTTTTCCGAAACCCAACTTGTTTCGAGAATCGTGATATGGATTTTTCAGTTTCTCTTTCCTTTATTTGGAAAAGATTTTATATTTAATGGAATTTTCGCTTCTTTCACAAAACCGCGCCCAATCAAGTTTTTGAAAATGAAGAAATATTTTTTAGGTTTAAAGTTACCAAAATTTAGGTTTATCATTGGGTAGACTAGTACCTATTTTCATGTAAAATATTCGATGATTATGGAAGCTATAGCTGATCAAACAAGAAAAAGTTTTCTGTTATTTGGATATTGTAGGCTACGTGGAGCGTTTGCCTGCTTTTGATTGAAGATTTTGAGCTTTTCAAAGGTACTTTCGAACGTTCTACGAAGTGAAATACAATCAAAATTATGTTTGCGCTTTGCGTATATTAATTAAAACACTTAATAGATTAGCGTAATAAACTATTCATAACGGAGACTTCTTAACTGCGCCTACGTGAATAATTACGGGACGTATGTTCCGCAAGTACCCAAGTTTTTTTGCCTTGCATGTTTACTGCATCGACTTTGGACGAAGCGCTTTGTTGTTATATATCGATTGTTGGGGCTTTTATGTAGGATCTATACACATTTTAGGGCACCATATACTCGACTTGTGCGGCCGCACACCAGTATTGAAGGAGTGGCTTTTATTAAGTATATGAGGCGTATCAGGAGCTTTGATCTGTTGACCTCCTCTCCTGAATTATATCTTATTTGTTGAATTAAAAAGTATCGTTTTTAATAGCTACGGCTATTCTAACTCTTATTAGTATTTTTTTAGGCCTTAGAATTTAATATCTTTAGTGAGAGAGGAGTAAATGGGAGGTAGTTCATGGAGGGCTTCATGTTTCATAGACCCCATGCTCACCTCCCTATCGATCGACTTTATAAATGTCAATTCAGATAAAAGCACGTGAAGATGTTTATTTGGGATACGCGGAAACGTAACCCACCTTTTTAAACTAATATACAATTTTGAGAACTAAAATCTTTATGTCTCAAAATTAGTTTTTAATCTCAAACGTCTATTGTACTAGTATTTTACCAAAAAAAAAACAGTGTCTGCCAACGCAAAAAAAAAGCAGTAAAAATTAGTTTAGGAGTAACATTCACCGCTAATCATAAGCAAATGTGAGACTTTTTCCGCAAGCTCGTTTTTTTTTCTTTTTCTTTTTTTTTCGCCAATTGGGGGCTAATTTTCGTTTTAAAAGTAAATTTCATCACGGTGTACCACGATAATGTAAACGAAAAACAGCTGACTTTAAGCCTAAAAAATAATTTCTTTCGTCCTAATTTAGGGCTAGCAAGCGAAAACGAGTGGATTGCGTCGGCCGAACAGCCGATATATCCTGAATAATTCCAATCGGCAAGGTAACTGCGGCGCGGTGCTCCATTGTAACGCATAATCGACGATTTGGAACAATTACCGCGAGCAGGAGTCCGACTCGCCTGCGCGCGACCCGAAACTCGGGAAATTCCCCCTCAAAACACGCCATTACAGACTCGTCAAAATAACACCCGCCCCCTCCCCCCTCCCCTCCCCCCGACCTTTAGACTCCCCCTACCCAACATGCACTACCATGTACGCAGACCTGTGTCCTC
>Ga0058701_10005322_pt1 | contig 10657 bp, 6 predicted proteins | sample AgamicOrMae_FD_97039 | JGI IMG/M metagenome (GOLD analysis project Ga0058701, IMG submission 97039) | Agave microbial communities from Guanajuato, Mexico - Or.Ma.e | ecosystem: Host-associated > Plants > Phyllosphere > Phylloplane/Leaf | place: Guanajuato, Mexico | collected 2012-06-04 | reverse complement strand
CGTCAGAGTGCGTGGGAAGACATTAGGACCAATATGTGTGGTTGGAGAGGCAACATTAGTGTTGAGAAATCCATTACGTAACTAAACTGCAAAAAATTGGGACTCTTTCCTCAATGTCCGGAACACACTCATAAGTCTGTTGGGAAGAAAATATTATACTGATTATATGCTCTAAAAATATTATGAAAATATTATACTATTCTACAGTATAATGCTTAAGCAGTAATACTGATCCCATAGACTAAATACAATTGAGAGAAATCAATTGTAAAGAGCGGAAAATTTTGTGGAAGACCACGAAGAGAAAATAAAAAAAAATTAAAAACAAATGATTTTCTTTCTTGGGCAACCTCTCAGTAGAAATAAGCCAAACATAGATTTTCTAACCTTGAGAATAAAGGTCCTCCTAGGACTTTGAATTCCTTCAGCCAAAGAAATAAGGAAATTGACATACCTTCTGACGGCCAGGGAACTTAAACTTGGCTCTCCTGAGGGCTTCAATAACTTGGGCCTTGAACCTGTCGTTAGATCGGACGCTCATGATAGGTTGACCAATGTGAACTCTTGCTACCGTGCCTAGAGGTTTACCAAAGGCACCTCTCATTCCAGTCTGGAGCCTATGGACAAGAAAGTGATAATTAAGACCAATGAATTGAACTTCAGCTGACTGGGCAGCACAAACACACTTACCTATCAGCTCCAGCACATGATAACATTTTGTTGATCCGGATGACGTGGAATGGGTGCAATCTCATACGGATGTGGAACTGGTCTTTACCACAGTTCTTGACAAGGTATTTGTTGCAGCAAATACGTCCAGCTTCCAATGCTTCTGAAGACAGCTGTTCCAACTCGTCGGAGACGAGATGGACGCACAAGGGGAAGTCATCTACTGTGGCTTTCTTCTTACCCAAGTCGAAAATACGGATTTTGGGGTCGGGGACACCACGACAAAACCGGGACTTCGGGTACGGTTTGTTTTTACAATAGCGGTAACTGCAACAAAAGAAAAGCGCTGTAGAAAATACTTAATTTTATCTTCCTGTAGCAGGGATTGGATACGACGAAGAAGTTTGAATGAGTAAGAAGAATTCAAGTTCTAAACCCACATGGATAAGAAGGGAAACACCAAGTGTTCGCAGTTGCCGCCGGATACGCGGCAACAAAATAATACTGAGCTCAATAAGAGCTAATCAGCAACAAAGCAAGATTGATGTGTGTGTATACCATAATATTTGATAAAATATCTTGAGACCCTAAGGCTGCAACATACGTTGCCTATGATCAACATAACCTCACACGAGTTGACTTACTGATACTTGCTAATAAATTGAGCTTTGCATGCTTATTAAACGTTGCAAATCTATAGCAAAAACAAAGATATAACGGTAAAACTTCAATTCGCATCATAAAATAATTAGAAAAAATATGTACTTACCACCGCGCCGGACGTCTCCCCATTTTGAGCTGAAAACAAACAGTGAAAGCAGAAGGTTAATTAACGACGAATTCACGCACGATAAATCAAAATTTTCACTCTTTTATAAGATGCAATTGCACAATTTGTGCAATCAAATGACATCGATGTTTAAAGATAAATAAATATAACCTTAAGCACACGAACCTGCTCACCTAGGCGATGGCAGCGCGAGAGTGGATGAGTTCCGCTTCCGCGATGGGGTGCTGACGTCACAACTTGATTTCATCAATAAAGAACGCACCCAAGCCAGTGACCGGTCGTTAAAAGTTGGACTTTGTCCTTCATTTGCCTCCCAAAAGAGCCTCATGTATGAAAAAGAGGCAAAAATCAATTTAAGATTCATAGAAAAGAGCGAAAACAATTTTATAAAACTCAAAGCGAAAAATCTACACTCGTGATCTACTGACTCGGTTCGATGAAGTCACCCGAGCACCCTGCGTTAGCGGCGCGTCGTCTGCTAGCTGACAAAATTTTAAACATTTGAGCACGACGTAACCCTTTTGTTTATTTATTTTTCCGCTTTATCTATAGAAATGGCTGATAATGTATTTATTTTGGATAACGGAGCTTGTACAGCAAAAGTGGGCCATTCGTCGGGTGAACCCAAGTGAGAGGTTTTATCAGAATTTCGTTAAAATTATGTTTGTACGTGAGCTCTGACAGTCCTGTTGTCTTTCCAGAATAATTCCTAATTGTGTTATGAAGGCTAAAAGTGAAAGGAGGAGACCATTCATTGGCGATCAAGTAGAGGAATGCCGAGATGCATCTGGTCTTTTTTACATGCTACCTTTCCAGAAGGTAATGTCGATTTGGTTCTTAGGTTAGATTAGAAGCCGGCTTTTTGGTTGTGTTCTTAGTATCTGATCCATTTGGATACTGTGGCATTTACTCCCATCCCCTTTTATTAATGCAATTTTTTAATAAGCCGAACATCAAGTAATTTATGGCAAGCACACGGACCGGTAAATCCGTGGACACTAATTCAGTCACACCAAGGTTTGAAACATTATTGTTCATTTCATATTTGCCTTACAATAAAGGAAACCCCAAGCTATGGGTATTTATCAGTACCAAGTTGTGTAAATTATGTCATGACAGTTCTTTTTTTTTCCATTATTATTATTTAAATTTTACACAGTTTTGTTCTTTTGTTTCTCATGCCATTTATTTTTCAGGGGTACATTGTTAACTGGGATGTGCAGAAGACAGTTTGGGATTATATATTCAGTAAAGATTGTTGTCCAGTCAACTTCAGTGAAGAACCACTTATCATAACAGAACCATATTTCAATTTCCCATCAATCCAAGAGGCTATGACTGAGATATTTTTTGAGGAATATGAATGTCAATCGTTTCTTCGCATCAATGGTAAGTGTGTAAGAGGATTCATAGAAAAATGAAGACCCAAGGTCTCAGGCCAGTGATCAATGAGACAAGCAGTTTGCAGGAAAACAGGACTTTTTTAAACTGCAAAGGCATCTGCACAATCAAGGCTAAAGATTTCTTCAAGAAACTAATTTTGTTTTTTTGCTTTTCAGCAGGAGATCTCAGTGTTTATAAATACACCCAAAAGAATCCTAGTGCAAAGTGTGTTTTATTGATTGATGCTGGGTACAGTTTCACACATATTGTTCCATACATCAAAGGGAAGAAACAAAAAACAGGTATCAAACGCATAGATGTAGGAGGAAAACTTCTAACCAACCATCTGAAAGAGATAATATCTTACAGGTATGTGAATGGCTTTTCTGCCACTTTGATGAGCTCTTCTTCATCCCCTTAATAATCAACTTTTCTTACAAAACATTAATTTAATAGTCCAAATCTACAATTGTGTTCAATCAAGCTTTTTTTTTTTCTATGTTAGTCTTGATTAACCGTTGAAATCCATTAAAAAGATAATTTACCAAAACAGTTAAAGGGAAAGATAAATGTGGTTTTAAGTTGACTGTTCATCATGTTTTTAAATCCGTTGGATATCCGCGTGAGCATAATGAAATGAGTTACTTCTGTATGACCGTGCTGGTTCGATAAAGTTTTAACAGAGTACGGTAACTTTGTGTTATTTAGCTGATTAAAAAAAAAAATCTTCTTCTGTTAACAGACAACTTCACGTTATGGACGAAACCTACGTAATTAATCAAGCAAAAGAGGACGCCTGCTTTGTTTCATTAAATTTTCACGAAGACATGAAAATTGCGAAGAAGCGAGGACCTGAAAATACCATCGTTCGAGACTACGTACTACCGGATTACACTACAATCAGACGGGGTTACGTTCGTAATCCCAGCGAGCAAGAGGGCGCGACAGAAGGGGAGCAGGTAATCCGCTTCGATCTCTTCCAACTATCTTGCGGTTTATCATGGCATCACTGATCACTCAACCTGCGTTTTCAAATATTTTTAATTCAGTGGGCAGTTTTGCACTCACTGCAAATATTTTTCGACAACAAAAAACTCATCTTATTTTTTTTTTTTTTTTTGAATGTATTGGGGTCCCTCGGGTTTTGCCTTGATTTGGATGTTACACGCCTTACATGAACACATAAAATATTTAAACAAATTTTAAACATCTGCTCTTGAAACTGTAAAAATCACCTTTCAAACTTTTTTATTGATGTTTTATTTCCATTAGTTGTGCAAAATCGACATTTTAAAGAAGACCAGATTTTGTCCTTTCTGGTACCAAAAGGGGGACATTTTGAAATGTTGGTAATATTATGTAAAAAAAATAAAAATAATAATAATTAAAAACCCGTGCGTATTTTGGCTGGTTTTAAATGGCACTGTGGGACGAATCTGTAATGGACTAACGAAAATTGCTTACTCAACTTTGCTGCAACGCAAGGCTTTGATGAGTTCGTAATTAACATCGAAACATTTCAATGTAAAGAAAAACTTGCTAAGCTCAGTTATATAAAGCAAAATTTCCAGGCCAGAATCGGTTGCGATTCCTCTGTGGAAGTATGTTTCTTTAAAATTTGTATTTCTTTTGCAGACTCTGAGAATGAATAACGAGCGATTTACTGTACCAGAATTGCTTTTCCATCCGTCCGATATCGGAATACCTCAGATGGGAATCGTCGAGGCGGCCATTGCAAGTATATCATCTTGTCCGGAAGAAACTCAGCCCCATCTCTTCGCCAACATCTTAGTGACAGGAGGCTGTGCATTTTTACCGGGCTTCAGGGAGAGGTTACTTCAGGACATACGTTCCAATGCTCCTGATGATGTCGACGTCAAAGTTTATCTCCCTCCCAAGTAAGAGCAATTTATTTATTCGTCCGCCACCTGAACACATGTCGATGACAGGTGCCCTCTTTTAATAGACTTCTATTCGAGCAAAGTTCAGTTTGATACTTTTATCATCTCGTACTACTTTAAACAATCAGGTTGGTGACACTGTTGCTATTTTTACAGCCCTGTCACGTACGCTTGGGAAGGCGGAGTCGAGTTCAGCAAAAATCCGCATCTTTTGAGCCATATGGTGACAAAAGATGAATACGACGACGAGGGTATGACGCTATGCTACGAAAGATTTGATTTCATGTAGTTTTAACATCTTTTTCGTAAATACGGTCTGTAAATATTTGTGTCTTCAGTCCTTTTTATTTTTGAAAAAATCGCAGATTTTTAAGTGTTGTGAAATCTCTTTTGACTTCTCCTCAACCTTCGTTTTAAATGATCGATTTTGAGAAATGGCGGGAAATCGCGCTTCTTCGAAATCGATTAATCGCTTTGGCGTGTCGTTTAGAAAATCAAAGGAACTCAAGACGGAATCGGATCTTTTTGACAAGTTAAGCTGAAACCAAATGTCACGACTGGCGTTTCTCTGATAGTATCGATAATTTATGTTTATTATTATATCGTTTGAGCTAACCGTTTTTCTTTAAATTTGAAGGGTGAGATCGGTTGCTGCTGTCATCTAGAAAAGTTAAGTCTCAGACGCAGCGATTAATCGATGTATTATCGACTCCGCAAAAGAGAGAATGTAGGCAACAGTCATGGCATCTGTGTCAAGAGCATTGCCCAATCTAATTGGGAAAGACTATCTTTCTTTTTTTATTTTGCTTCATGCGTTTGCTCTCAGGCTTTTCGGGTACCGGTACCTCAATAGGCACCACTTAAGTATGACCAACTTTTGAAAAAAAATTCTAAGGAATTTAATATACGTCGGCGTTACTGTTGTTTCCAAAGTCGAATTAGTGGTGCATTACAACAAAACTTCACTTTGCACAACGATCATCTTTAATTCGCAGTTTAACAATGGGGAGATGACATGCATCAACAAGTATAAGCTAGGGCGATCAGCAAGTTAAAATCTAGATTGTCTCTCAGTACCGAATTCTCAGCGTTTTTTTCGTTAAAGCTTCGGATTCGACATTGCTCTTTTAATCACATTCAATAAGCGATTCTTTTTAAAGTTAAAAGTTGGGTAAGAAAGCGATTTGCTGACAAAGTACGCAATGAGTAATCGAAATGATTACCCATACGATTTTATGGATGTCCATCGATGTTAGTGCATGAATTTTCACAGCAGGGAATAAACATTCCAAGGACGCACATAATATTCTACGTGGAGCTTGCACACACATCGGAGATAGTGCTTAAAATAATAGGTCGGTGTTTTCTCTTTACTTTTTCGTAAAACTCTACTCAGCTCTATGCTCAGCTTGAAGTTTTAATAAGCCGGCTGTTGAAATACTGATGCGACGAAGTTTATCCAGAAGGTGGGAAATGAAAGGCTTTCTCCCTAGTTTCGGAACAATTCTGAGTTTTTGAATTAGAGCTTGCAGTCCGTGAAAATTTCACCGCACCGGTACCACAAAAACGCCGTAAGGAAAAAATAAGTTGTGATGAATGCCTGAAAAATTGTATAACGCAATTCTTGTTAGTCTTGAAGAGTCTCTACCAAACGGCTCTAACAAAAAAAATAATAGCAATAAAATAAAACACCTTGAACAGGGTGTTCAATGTTCAGCGACCCTCGAATCTTTCATAAACCTTGAACCGATAGAGCTTTGAAAGAAATCTTGAGTGAAAATACCCACCTTGAATTCTGCCAAATAATCCTGAAAGTTAGTTCAAATTACATTTCAAAAACTCTCACAGCAACCATACGCCCAAAATCTACATTCTAATGACATTTTACTTCTATGTTCGTAGAACGACTGGTAGTATTGTTTTTAAAATTGATGAGTTGTGTTTTGTTGTTTTTTTATTTAATCTTTCGGTGTTCTGGCTTTTTATACGGTACCTTTTTCTCGTCAGAATTGTCATTCAGTTATTTTCGAAACGAATCTTTAAGGTGTGGAATATCGGAATCGAGCCGTTCTCCTAGCTCTGATATAAATATAATATCAGCGGGAAAGATATGAAAAAAACATTGAAAACCCCCGGTCACTCGCCACCCTGTCTTCAGAGTCGATACATCAGGTACTATTCAAGGGAAAAGATGAGATGTGAGCTAAGCTTTGGAACCCTGCGAATTGTCACTGTCACCGTTGTCGTCATCGGGGGCATTGGCGTCGTCGGGGGCGTTACTGTCCTCGGGGACTCCTGACAGCAGCATGGACGCCAACCGCTGGACATTCTCTGGGTCATCGGCGTGGATCTTTCTCAGGGCGTTGCTTACAATGCACAGGTCACCTCGGAGCTCCGAGACCAGCGCTGCTATTTTCTGCGCGTTGCTCAGCACCTCGACGCTCTGTGTGTAAGGGTTGTAACGGACGCCGAATGGTCTCTGGATTTCGGCCGCGAATTTCCTGCAATCAAATATTCCCCCGTAAAATATTTTTCTCTAGATATTGATCTCTAGAAGTTCCGGTTCCCGACTAGTCTACGTCACTAACTCGCGACGTGGTTGTTGCAACGAAAAGCTTTCCCAAACATTTTTACCGGTACGTAAAGGCATGTTTAAGGCATGCTCCACGTCATACGGTTAATATTCCTTCGCTAAGGACAGCCCAAAGTATTTGGAGTGAAATTCAGCTTGAGAGAAAGAGGAAGAATTTTTTCCGTTATAATACGGAATTTTAACCTTTAAAATAAATGCCTAAATAATTTAATTTTGGGTTTCTAGAGGGGTGATATTTTTTTAAATTAAGACAGTACTGAACTGGAAAGATTCTCTAAAATATTTTTATTCTGCTTCCGAACGGCATCGCTGGGCGGTAGTGGGTTAATAGAATTTGCAGACGGAAAACCTGTTGCGAAATGAACTTGCCTCATTTTCTCCTTGGCTTCCTCGATGGAATCGGTATAGTAATAAGCATTTTGATAGGCTGTAATTATGCATTCCTCTCGGCAGGTGATCTCAGGATCAAACCGCTTTTGTTTCTCTGTACTCGTGATGGCATGCTGGAGCTCTGCTACCGATGATAGTAGCCCCGCTCCGTACACCCGGAGTTCTCCGTCTTGCTTGCACATTCCAAACTCAACCGTGAAGAAGTACAACTGTGAAAAAAAGAGACAAAGTGTTGTTGTTGTTTTTTGTTTGTTTTTTTCCCTTGCCAACTTTGTTAGAACGAGTTTTTTTTGTTAATATTTTATTTTTATTTTATGCTAAATAATTAGATCAAGCGCTATACCGTCGCCAACTTTTCTATGTCGTCATCACCCGCTCCGAGGGAGGCCAGCCCGATTTCTTGCGAAAACTGTGCGAAACTTGGATTTGCTAGGAGCGGCATATGTCCGAGAAGTTCGTGACAGCAGTCTCTGAGAAAAACGAACAACGATAATTTTTGAAATGTTTTCAAGAATCGCGAAAAAAAAATTCGTGGTCCTTACGGTTCAGGTGTGTAGAATGGATCCGAAGAATGACGGATGTATTGGGTGCAGTGGAAGACTCGAAAAGCTAGACCCGAAAGAAAATCTCGTGGCGACAAATATCCGGCTACTGGTCTCAGCTGAAACCCGGTTTTACCTGAAAACCAGAAAGAGATTCAATTCATGTGAATGAAGGCTTTTAGTTTAACTTTCCGCAAATCATCCATGTAGTCTCATCGATTCGAAATCCGTAGTCCGGCATCTCGTTACCGGTACAATTAATTCAACAGTCTAGAACTTTGCTGTTATTTTGCGAGTCCCACCTCGCAAGTTTGCTTTTAACAGTTATTCGTGCTTTGGTTATCGACAGCATTAAATAAGTCTGTTTTCAAGAGTTAGGAGGGCTAAAAATCGGAACGTCGTTTACGCTCAAGAGCGATATTTGTTTAAATATCTTAGTTTTACCGCCGGCAGTCAGATGGCGTTCCGAGCGGAGAAGCGAGGTAGCGGGGGTGGAGGAAGCGGAACGGCGCGGACGAAGCGGAATTTTATCCGGCGTGGATTAGCTCTTAACTAGTCCGCAAAGTGACGTATTTTTTTTTATTTGTGACTCTAAGACTCGTATGAATACTATATCGTTTCACGGTTCGATTGATATGCTGAGCTCGGTGATCTAAATGAACTTATACAGCATAGGGGTGGCGAAGTGAGGTTATGGGGCGGACAACTCCTTGTGACTTTGTGTTTTAGGAAGATTACAATTACTCAAGTGGATAAAGATGGATGAATAGACTTGTGGTCTACAGCACCGACGTGAACTGGTGAGTCTCAACAATCAAAGTACGGCCTCAGGAGGGACTGAGGGAACTTAACACCACACGACCCCTACTAAACGACTTTTGTTTTGGTTCCGGTATTCAATGGTTTTTATGGTCGTTTGACGTCACATATGCTGCGATTTTATAGTGGATGTCTGACGACCGTTTTTGACAATTGTCTGTTTTTGTACTTATGGTCTTCAGACTTCACGTATACTGCGTTTTACGCAGTGTATGTAGGAAGATAGTTTTTGGCCCCGGCGTGACGTCTTGGTACACTTGTAACCGTTGTGGACGTCGAGTCACCTCATTGTTAACCGTGTAAGTATCGTTGCTGTCGGCTCGTATTTATCCATGCTTGTGGCTCATGTTGCCCATGGACATCAGCATGGATATCCCTGATTTGTTTTAATGTCAGTCTTCAATTATCCATACAAGTGTGGATTGGATATCGACATTGATATTCAAGCAGGGATATCCATGCAAGGACATTCTGCATTGGATATTCGTAAACAATAATAACGAATTGATATCCATATTTTTATGGATATCAGTCTCCAATTATCCATGCTCGTAAGGATATACATTTGGATATCCTTGGATTTTTATGGATTTCCATGCATTGACTTGCTATAGATTCTCGATCCAGGGGACACTACTTACGTTTTAGGTAGTTGTTGATGTCTTGTAGTTGTGGTAGGTTGTCTTCGCGGTAGCCGCAGTAGCGCACCAGATCAGGCCAGTTGTCAAGGTACTCTTTGCAGGCGTGTTTCAAGTATAACTTATGCAACTCTCGAAAAACAGTACCCCTGTTAAAAAACAACCAAAAAAAACATTGGAAGTTAAAATATCCTATTGATTCCTAAACGTAAAAATTCTTGCGTGACACGCACTCTGTGCGCTCCAAAATTCTTACAAGCTGGCACATGTTCCTGCGTGACTCATATTAGCCCGTTCCCCTCTATTTCTGCGTGACCCACCAACAATAAGCGCGATCTCCTGAATAGGTACCTCATCTGCCCCTAGCGAAACCCTCAAGGAGCGATTTCTCATACCGGCACCCATTTCAGCCCTATCGACCGGTGAATACAAAACAACGAAAACCTCTTCTTAATTTTGTATTCTAAATATGGTTTCAGTTTTTCTATACCAGGAATTTTCGCAGTTTCAAAATGTTATTTTACAGTATTCCAAAAAAATCTAGCAAGAAACTTTTTAGACTCTCATGTAACTAATCGCCAAAGCCCCTCACCCTCAGTGGTGAAGCCTGAATTTTCTATCCTGATTCAACGTATATAAGGGTATGCAACCTGTATACGACCGCGTAAGTTTAGTGGCTTGTGCCTCGCTTTTTCGTCGCTCCACTCGCCTTGGAGACTGAAGATAGACTCAACAGGTAGAAAATACTAGTGAAATCGTGAGAGTTCGTTTCCATGCTTGTCGGGAGCAGGGCGAGCTCGGAGAATCACCGCCGTCTATATTTCCCCAGAAAAGTCTTTCTCGTGACCCAGAGAGATGGAGAGAGCGAGAGCACACGTGTTGCTCGGCAGTAAACGGCAGGATCTGTGGGTGCGAAGAGGACAGAGAAACGG
>Ga0058701_10005321_pt1 | contig 10658 bp, 5 predicted proteins | sample AgamicOrMae_FD_97039 | JGI IMG/M metagenome (GOLD analysis project Ga0058701, IMG submission 97039) | Agave microbial communities from Guanajuato, Mexico - Or.Ma.e | ecosystem: Host-associated > Plants > Phyllosphere > Phylloplane/Leaf | place: Guanajuato, Mexico | collected 2012-06-04 | reverse complement strand
CTCGGCTGTCGCCAAGCCTGATGCCGCTTACTTCTCGGCGCCCCTGAGCGGGCGCCGAGAAGTAAGCGGCGTCAGGCTTGGCGACCGTTTAGTTGGGTAACCCTAGGTTAAGTTAGGTTAGGTTAGGTGCCTTGTGCCTCGCTTCGCTATCGCTCCGCTCGGCTTGACGACGGAGGGTATAGCACCAAATTTAAACCAAAAGGTTGAAAACGCTACCTTAAAAAATTACAGTGCAAACATGTGTTTTTACCGTGCAGGTTATAAGGTACCGTTGCGTCGTTCCATTTTGCTTGACGAAAGGTGGAACCCAAAAGGTAGAAAGTGCGATCCTTGAAAATTTACGGTGATGACGGTCACGTGATCAGGACGCGCTCGTTCCACATGGCCGCCATACTGTAGAAGCAGTCCGTGTGCGAGACCCCCTTGAAGGACGTCCCCATAGCGGCCCACGCAAAACTGACCCTCCTGGTTATGAGGTCGAACTGTTGACATCCGTTCGTTATTGTTTAGCATAGGCCACCATGCTGAACCATAGTCACATGCATAGTGCGTAGGTACTCCAAGTCTGCAGACATTATCAACTCCGGCTGCGTGTGACGGATTTCGCTTCGAATCCAACTACTGCTCATTGAGATGTAGGTTCTTATTCCTCAGGTGGAAGTTAGCTGATGGGCGTGTAAAAAATTACACTTGACATAAACCCGGCCTGTCCCTTCAGAACATTTCACTCATAAAAAAGGGTATTATTTTGCACCGACGACATTTTACGCTAGTGTCTTAAAATCTCAATAAACTTTGTCAAGAGATTATTAATTTTTAAAGAAGACGCTTAGCGTCTAGTCAGTTTAAACAGGAGGCAAACAAAGCATCTGACGTTTGAAGCGTCTTATTTTAGAATGCCATGGTCCTAAAGGCATTTTTTTAAAAATGAAAGTTATTTTGATAATAATTTTATTTCCCTCCTATAAATAGGTGAAAATATTGTAAATGAAAAGTAAGATTTATCCTTGAGCCAAATAAGAAAAATCAAAAATATTACTTTTAATTTTCTATTATTTTTCAAACATCCAAACTTACAAAACTTGAAAATTTCAGCCTCTTTTGGCAATATTTCTTAAAAAATGACCAAAGTACGAGTACGAAATCTGAAAATTTCAAGAATTTTGTAGTGTACCTGTCTTAAACTACAAATACCACTTGACTAGGAACCCAATCTAATCCAATATGGAAACCTAACTTGAACATAACCGTGCTCAATCTGGAAACCTAGGAACTTAACCGAATGACAACCAGCCTTTAGTAACCCAACCTTAGGAGATTTAAAATATCGCGCAGGTTTAGGCAAAGATTAACGAGGTAAGTTCTCACGAGTTTTGCTTAGGTTAGACTAGGTCACGTCAATTCAGCTTTCTCGGTAAGGTTAGGTTTTATGAGTTAGTGTGTTGGTCTGTGCTAAGCTGTTCGGTTGAGAAGCGTTTAGCTGTAGTTAATTTATATTCGTAACTGACTTTTCACGTAGGAGTTACGCCAGAGTAACGATTTAGGTAGCACTTACGCGCATTATGGTAACTAATGCAGAATGCCAAGTAGGCTACTCTTCGGTACCGACTGTCGGCGTGTCTTTGCGGCAGTCAAAATTGAACCGGAAATGATCGAATGCCATTTCAAACAGTAGTGTTTCCACGTACTTCACGTCAGCTCGTGATCAATTTATTCATGGCGCCCAGATAATGTGTTTCCTGGGCATCGTATCTCCGTGTGTGGCTTGATGACAGATGCATCAAACCTTGATTAGTGCGACAGTATTTGCCAGCGAAATAGGACACTGTCCACATCAAATAATTAATTATGATCATGCGCTGCGCCCAGGAATTTATTTTTATTATCAGTTCATTGCGCCGGAAAGAAAACTGTGTGTTTGATTCAAGCGTAAGAACCGTGGGTTCCACTTTGGAACCGTGGGGATATAATTAGTTTACCTACTTAAATTAAACATGATTTACTTGAATCAAGCCTACTGTACGGTTGAATCAAGCATATATGCTCAAGCAATACGTATGCTTTTTTCAAATGCAGAGTTGGGTTGATTCAAGCATATGATACTTACTGTAAGCACACGGTAAACTTAGTATATTCCCAAAGCTCTTGTGCTTGAACCAGATGTACAGTTTTTTCGTTGAGTCTTTAAGCCAACTCACGTGTATTTCAAGTTGATTCAAGCATATACGATGCTCAAGAAATACGTATGCTTTATTCAAATGCAGAGTTGGGTTGATTCAAGCATATGATACTTACTGTAAGTACACGGTAAACTTAGTATATTCCCAAAGCTCTTGTGCTTGAACCAGATGTACAGTTTTTTCGTTGAGTCTTTAAGCCAACTCACGTGTATTTCAAGCAACATTTCGATCTTACTCCCAGTTTTAACTGCTGCATTATCCTACGTGTTCTTCCCCGGTTCAAATATTTAGCATTAGGTTTAATGAGAAACGCGTTATCAAGATAAATTAACCTATGTTCACTTATGATAAGTACCCTTGGCTTTGGTCTACTCGGGAGTATCTGGTTCCTCGCTCCATTTTGATGTCACTAAACCAGATGCCATACTTTCAGCGGCCTTGTGCATTGGTGATGGTAAGGTCAACTTAGGTTAGGTTAGGTTAGGTTAGGTTAGGTTAGGTTAGGTGCCTCACTGCACTTTCACTCGGATTATCTTTGCGAAAGGTGTAACAGAGGTGGAAAATACGACCTGCGAAACGGACATGGTATGTTCTTGGCATGAAAATGAAGCGCTTTGAGCCAACGAAAACAGGGCGTTGGTAAAGGTTTCCCTGTAAATTGACGTCTTAACCACCGAGAAATCAACCGATTAAGCGTCCAAAATCAGGGAGACGAGTGATGGCGACGCTGAGATGGGGACAAGGACCACAGGAGGGGCCGTCTTTAAATCATTATGCGGAATTGTTCATTAAGGATGTTTTCGTCAAAGAGCCGGGGTGGTCTTTAAGGACGGCCCCCGCCGGTCCTCCAACCACCTCATTAGTCCCCTCAAAAGCGACAAGTTTTGCCTCAGACGCCTCGCGTCTCCTCCCACCCTCCCCAATGCTCTCACTCTTTTCATTACGCCCCTTAAATGTTGTCTGATATTCAGCTATCAGATATTATGAAAATTTGAATTTCCCACCCCTTGTGTTCCACATTTTTAAAGAAACCCAGCGAAACGTTAGAGGAGCGACGCACAAGGTACATCTAACCTAGCCGATTAGATTTCAACCTAACCTTACCTCGTATAAGGGAACCCTAGCTGAACTGTCTGTGCGGATATCCGCTTGAATATCCACTTGGATATCAGCTTGGATATCCACTTGGTATCCACTTGGTATCCGCTTGGATATCCGTAATATTACGGATGTCCGTGTCGAATTATCCGTATAACCTTGGATATCCAGAGTAAACTTCGCGCTCTTATATTCGTAACACCGATGTATCGAAGCGGATATCCGTGCGATTATCGGTGCCACGGATATAGGAGCGCGGTTTTCTACGGATATCCGTGTTTGCGCGGATAATTCGTCACGGACATCCGTAATTTATGGATATCCAAGCGGATATCCGCACGGATAGTTCGACCAGGGAACCTATCGTAACGGTCGCTTAGCCTGACTTGCTTATTTGGTAGCGATTGTTTCTTCAGAAAAGTTAGCAACATCGGCGATTTCGGAGCGAGCGTCAGCAGAGTAAGGCACAAAGCACTTTACTCCACTTAATAGTGGTCAACTTAGCCCAAAACTACGTGGTTTTATATTGATCTATTCATTAAAAGTTGTACCAGAGTAGAGCACAGAGGTGGGAAAGTCCAACATCCTATATTTTGTTTAGAGTGATAATGCTTGGTTAGAACGATGCGCCATTGACCACTTCCAGTATTACAATGAAAGTTATCGCGCTTTTGTGGGACTCGGAATTTTTATTTTAACCCGTTTGCTTTATTTTTTTTGGTTGTTTTCATTGCCTATTTAAAAAAAAATCTAGATAGCTTATATTTTTTTGAGTATTTGATAAAAGCTCAGAGGTTTAAGTGTGGTGGGATAGTTTTGTTTTGACCCTTTACCGCCCAGCGATGCCGTTCGGCAACAGAAAAAAATATTTTTGAGGATCTTTTTAGTTCAGTATTGTCTCAATTAAAAAAATATCACCCCTCTGGAAATCTTAAATTTTATAACTTAGGCATTTTAAAAAGCTTAAAATTGCGTATTTTAGTAAAAAAATCCTTCCGATTTCTCTTAATCTAAATTTCACTCTAAATACTTAGGGCTGTAAAGGGTTAAGTTTCAATTTTTTTCTTCGTAGACTCATTTAATTATTAACCTCAATAAAAAAATCGCCCTTTTGTTTTGAAAACGGATTTTAATTCTTAATTTCATATAGAAGGCTGAGAAATAGCTAAGACAGTTTCCATAGTAAGTACTTTTAAAATATATCATTGTGTTACGTGGACAGAGTGGGTAAATGAGAGTTGGTTTGTAAAGACGAATCACCGTAAAAACCCTTTTTTTCGCTGAACTCTGCGATTCGCTCAAAACGTCGTCTCACCGCATGCAGAAAACAAAACGACGAACCTTTCACAGCTTTTTGACAAAACAAAATTAACACAAGCAGATCCTCTCTTAAATGAAAGTTCCCGACAATGCTTAATGATCCCTTCTGATCCCAACCTTCTATTTCAACTGAAAATCCACAAATCTGCAATCAGCAGACTTCTCTAATGAACTGCGTCAGCTAAATGACCCAACGCGTTTTAAAGGTCCCCCCCCTCCCTAACACCGGTGCACGACACAGGCACCTTCTTTATTCCAGCCAATTAACACCGTCGAACACAAACACCAAATAGTGTTGACCCCTCAACTCCCTGCTGCGCTCTTGTATCTGTGGACTGTTTGGGTGTCACGACAGAGTTCCTCACAGGCGCGACTGAAAGCAGTCCGCTCACTAAACTTGTTTTCACGCCAATCCAAACATTTCTTTCAGTTTACAAAGAGACACTTTTTTGACTTGGAAGTTTAACAAAAATACCAGGATATACTCATTTTCAAATTCAATTACTAGGTTTCGCGTGTTTGTGAAAAGCCGTCGAAGTTATTGGAATTATAGATATAGTGTATTTTCCACAAAAAAGGAATTATATATATTTTTTAAAATTTTGTATTTTGAAATTTGAATAAATTTTCTACGAATTTCGAAATTAAAGCTTAACGTACGTGTTAGTTAAGTTGGACTCCATGACATGATGATTTTCAAGAAATCTTCATTGCAGAGACGATGAAGATTTCGTGGCGATACCTTCTTTTTTTTCGGGGCTTTGGGAGTCTTTCCTAGCAATTTTTACCTGATTTTCCTCTCCAGGTAAAAAGAAGATAAAATCTGCTGAGCTCCTGGATCCAATCACGTTTGTTTGGTGCTTTAAGGAAACGCTATGAGTTTTAATCAGGAAACACTGCAAAGATGACGCTGAAAACCTGACTTCGTTGCCTCAACAAAACGTAACAACTATATGATTGTTACAACAACAATCACAATTGTCGCCGTAACAAGTGAAATTGTCAGCCCAACAATTCTGTTTCGCTGAGGCTGTATTTACAAAGCGTTTTGTTGAGGCAAATATGTTTCTCCGTGTAAGAAGTGAGGAACCCCACCTTTGTAATTTGTAGTGTACCCGTAATTATTTCCAAACTTGCTCAAATTAAATAACCACTTTGAACAAAAGATTTCGCACCTCTGTTCTTCGAGGGGCGGGCGTGTACTTCCTTTTTTGTACCCACCAATAATTACGTCGAGATATCACGTTCTAACTAGAGCACTTCACGCTTCGTTAATTCACTTACGTACGGACGCTACATTGCCTTTCTCATAACTAGCTTCAGACAATTTAAATGCACCTTTTTTTAAGTCCCCATCGCCATGTCCGTTACCTCACTGAGTGAGCAACCTCTTGTCCAAGACGCTATTATCTCAAGTTTGAAGTTTCCATTTCATATCCCGCGGCTTACCTTTCTCCGTCAAGGGGTCTGCAAGCGAATTGAGGCACAAGGCACTAACTCCAACTGTAACCTAGCTTAAAGGCTCGTACTCATCGTCGGCAGTTATACGGTCACGGAGCTGCATTAAGACGGCAAGACCTGAGCGAGAGCGAAAAAAAAAGAAACCTAGCTTGGATAAATCTAACCTTACTGTACATTCAGTTCCCTTTATTAGGTCAGGCAGGGTCAAGCTGACTACGGGTTGGTTCGATTCGATAGCTGGGTAAGTTCAGACTGGGTTAGGTTGCATTTTATCTGCAATCTTCTATGTGAGAGAACGTCCGAATCGGAAAACTTTTGTGTCAGAACGGCTTCCATTGTGGCAAATCCTCCAAGTCTGAAAACTGTCGTTTTAGAAATGACATGTTTCCGAGAACTTTCTTATGAGGAAAGCCTCCTGATGAGGAACTTTGATTTTGAAAACTACCGCATCAGAGAGCTTCTCTTTTAGATAACTTGCTCTCCGTTTTTTCTTCAGTGAGAACTTCCACATTTGAGAACTTCAGAACCTTATAAAATTCCCATTCACGAGAACTTTATTTTCAAATATTTCCATTGTATGGAGAATTTCCACATCCAATAAATCTATCTCACGTTGTCAGAGAACTTCCGTCCGAGAGAAATATTGTCTTAGAATACATCATGGCTTTTTTCGACTCAAGAGCGACGGACGTAAAAAATGTACTATTTTTATTTAATTATTTACAAGTATTTGGTTTTTAAGATGCTCAGAAAAAAGTATTCTCATAACAAATTGTTCGTAAAGCGTTAGTCTTAAAAAAATTCCGTCTAAGATAACTTTTATCAGATAACTTTCGTCTCGTAACTTTCTTCTCAGAATATCAGGAACTTCCGTCTGAGAAGTTCCTTTTCAGAATCTCCAGAGAACTTCTGTCTCAGAGGAATATCCTCCCAGAACATTTCAGTCTAAGAAAACTTCCTTCTCAGGGAAGTACCGCCGTAAAGAACTGTCCTGTTGAAGAAGTGCATTTTTCGGAGGGGGGGTATTCGATAGCGCCAAAAACCATAAGCGCCAACGCCGCAAGCGCCAGTCCGTAACCGCCAAACGAGAAAAGTCGCAAACGCCAAAGTTCGTATAGGTTAAGTTAGGTCAAGTTAGGTTAGGATAAGTTAGGTTAGGTTAGGTTAGTATTGCGCTTAAGACCTTTGCCGTTTGCAACTTTTCTCGTTTGGCGGTTACGGATTGGCGCTTGCGGCGTTGGCACTTGTGGTTTTTGACGCTTATGACAGCTACCCTTTCGGAGAACTGCCGAATCTTAGTGGAGATTGAATTCTGGCACGAGAGTTGATATCACCCCTTATGGGCGAAGCTTGTCGTGCTCAATGCTAGCGGTGCGACCCATCCGCGCATTCCTTGGAGTACGGCTAATTAATATTGTTAATTAACGATTGGCTTAAATGAGGCAAAAGCGTGTCATGATTGACAAGTTGCAATGTTAGTATATGGCCAAGTAGACGCTCCCAGCCATTGTTACCACGTTAGGAATACCCTTCTGTCTCGCCTTCGATACCGTTTTCCGAGATATGTCGCACGCTTAAAATTCTCCGTGGGTGTAGTTGCGCCTAATTCGATGGCAACCCGCAAGGCACCACGTCCGCGGTACTATCGTTACTGGAAAAAGACGGTTTCAACAGTTTGACACGGGGCACGTAGACCGCGCTATCTTTGATCGAACCCAACATCCCTGCCCTCAAAAACGTAGTGTTCGGAAAAAAAAACACTATTGTTGCACTCTATATCATGTTGGTAGAACAAACACTGCCCGCGTAACATACACAGTTTAAAACTCATAAAATGAACAGCATTACCCCCTAAAAATGTCTGAGGGAAACGTATTTGTTTCACATTGGGTGTTTCACCTGGTTCAGAGAATCAGTTTTGCCAGTTTCCGTGATTCTATCGAAGTTAAACTCGATTGACTCGAGAACCATTTGATAAAGTAGTACGGTAGATCTGTTTTGGATTATACTCTCGAACTGTGCAATCCAACGAAGGTGTTGATATTTCAGTTATCTTTCGTACAGTTAAAAATTTAAAGACTAAATCGTGAATTCTGGTATCCTTCCTCCAAACTACTCCCATAACGAATCCCAAAACTGATCCTACAAAAGTTTCGAGTCGCTGAACGTTTTGGAATCCCATTCATTTCATTCGGTGGTTTTTAGAGAATACGCAATTGTTCTGCAAAAAGCTGCTTTTTATGACGGAAAAAATTTCGTAGACCGAAAATTTTAGCCTATGAAAATGGCTGAAATGTCAAGTGGATAATTTTATATTTTTGCTATAGTTTTTACATAGTAAAAACAAAACACCTGTTTTAGAGAGTTCTCATCTGTTTGGGATGTATAAATGAGACGGGTGAAGTGTAATTTGATTTTTTTCCCCAAAATATAAAATGGTCTCGGCGACAGCTTTCTCTTGGTGTAGCTGAATATGGGTCTGTGTGTGTAAAATTACTAAAATACGTACCATCCCCATTGCATTTTCACGGAGGACGAGCTCCCCCGAAAAGGGGTTGTTTTGTTTTTACTGTCAAAAAAAAAACACGGATAGAATTTTCCAAAACTGCGTCTTTTCAAACTCGTTAATATTGGGAAATACCATAAAAATTTAATGACAGGCTCTGTGACATCAATATAAAATCACCTGACTGAAAGAGTAAAAAAGAAAATCAACCGGTCCTTTGAAGAGTCAGTGACCGAAGCTTATCCGCAATTCACATCGCAACGCGTTATAAACTCGCATTTTAGTGAAAAAATTTTATATACCTCTCGTATGAGTTACGTGACGGCGGGCGATAAGGTTAGGTCATTTCGGAGGTTTGCCCACTCACGGGTACCACTCTCGGGTACTTTGGAGGGACCGAGACGCAGCCGTGGCGGCGGTTGCAGCTATCAGCCATCAAGAGAACTTCTTCGCTTCTCGCCCTTGTTATCTCGAACGTGTTTCCTCCACAGTAGCAGGGAATGTCGCGCTTCGGCCTCGGCCCCACCATCGGATCGGCTCTCTTCGGCTCTCGTCGCCATGATTTACCGCTCACGAGACTCTCGGAGCATTTCGACCAGTTTGATGGCCGAGTCGTGTCAATTGGTCGGGACGAGTCAACCGCTGATGTCTATTTTATAGGAATAGTATCGCATAGGCCCATCAAAAAATCTTGACACCAGCATACATACTAAAAACCGTGCGGGCCGCTCAATGCCTCTTCCCTGTTTTTTTTTTTCGAATGTCTGCGGACGTTTCGGAGAATGGATTACCTGCAAAGACAAAATGTGTACTTGGTGTACGAAGTGGTGCACGATTGGACTTGTTTTTGATTTCAGTCCGAGAAGGTTCGATCAGCCGCCACCAGTGGTCGCTCGATGTTCGTTATATTACAAATGGCGTGAAATTCACCCGGTGCAACAAGTCTACGTGGTTTCGTAACATAGATATTATTGTGATAGGCTTCTGAACGGAAGGTCAAGGGTTTGAATCTCTCTGAGTCCCCTTTTCTCCCTAAATTTGCTGTAGGTTAGCCAACCGCCACATGTGTTTTTAACTGCTCTTAACTTAAAGATTCTTTCCACTAATGTTACTAAAATTATGTCAATATTGCGTTACGACCAAAAACTTCGAAAGTTACAAAAACTCAATATTTTTTCAATGAAGTTTTCATAGCTGGAAAATTGATAAATGTTACGGTCGCGGTAGGTCCACAGGTTGGCCCTTCTGATCTCGGAAAACAAACAAAAGTGTGGAGGGGGCATTGCACCCCTTTTTCTAACGGGAGTTTCCTATCTTGTTTATGGTCACCTGCATGCGTGATTGCTTACTTACGTCAGTTTTAATTTTATTTAAGTAAAGAAAGTTGAAACTGCAATTAAGCCCGCGTCAGTTTTCGAAGAAAAATGATAATATTAATCGAAGAGTGAGTTTCACTGTTGGTAATTTTATTTTATTTCTTTGGGGTAGGGGCGTTATTACCAATATTTACACATTTTTTTTAGTGACAAAAGAAAATTTGCTTTATTTCGAAGTACATTAACCCGCGCATTATATTGGTATTTTATTGTCCAGCCGGTGTTTAAAACACTGCTCATGATTACCTGGTAAAGCTATCCTATTATTATGTGGTGTTTACTTGTCGGACTGGTAGCCGACATTTCCCATGCGGCGTCCGGAGGACAATGGGCCATGGGCAATGGGCTCGAATTGGGCGATCGCCAGGAACGGCCGGCAAAATGCGCGCGCGACCGCTTCATATAAGTGAAGTGCAAACGAGGCGGGCCCGTCACTTTGTGAAAAGAAAATGAGACGCCTCGGTCCGGTCACCGTTTTGGGCGGTGGCGTGCCCGGAGCGGGGCAATGGAACGACTGACGAGCGCTTGCGGAGCGGGGCACAAGGCACATAATCTGACTACGATTAACCTAACGTAACTTTACCTACACTGTAATTTTTAAGGTAGCATTTTCAACCTTTTAGTTTAAATTTGGTGCTACCCTCCGTCGTCAAGCCGAGCGGAGCGATAGCGAAGCGAGGCACAAGGCACCTAACCTAACCTAACTTAACCTAGGGT
>Ga0058701_10005320_pt1 | contig 10658 bp, 9 predicted proteins | sample AgamicOrMae_FD_97039 | JGI IMG/M metagenome (GOLD analysis project Ga0058701, IMG submission 97039) | Agave microbial communities from Guanajuato, Mexico - Or.Ma.e | ecosystem: Host-associated > Plants > Phyllosphere > Phylloplane/Leaf | place: Guanajuato, Mexico | collected 2012-06-04 | reverse complement strand
TCTTTATTCTATGTTTGCACGATCTCCCCTCTCTCTCCCCCAAAGTCCGTTTTCTCGCTCGCTCAGGTCCACCATTTGTAATCCGGGGCATCCCCATCCAATGAGAACGCTCCGGGTTACAAATGGCGGACCTGAACGAGCGAAATAACGGAGTTTGGGGGAGAGAGAGGGGAGGTCGTGCAAACGTAGAATACGAGTTTAGGGATAGATCCCAAGTCAAAGGCACCTCAACCCATGTCGCCCCACGAAGTGTCTGAAACTTGTTTGAACAGCGAAATTCCCCTATAAAATTCGTATATAACTTGAAAAATCACTACTTTAATTTAAGAAAAAATGATCAACTCCAATGTGCTGTTTTTGAGAGAAAGGCAAGTTTACAAACATAATTCCGTTTTGATTGAATTTTTTTAATTAAATTAAATATGGTGTTTTAAAAGAATTTCAGCCGGAAAATTCTGGTTACTTTTAAATAGTACTTAATCAAATTGAATCTGTAGTTTTCCAAAAACTGAAGCCGGAAAATGACGGTCTTAAGAAGCTAATCATTTTCTCGGCACCGATACGTTAACTTGATCTTCTTATGCTGAGTTTGTTTAGAATGCAATGTTGAGATACTGTTTTTCTGTTGTAGGAATCGTCTTCTCTATCGAAATCGTGTAGTAATCCGAATCTAACGGGTGGCAATCGAGAAAAAGCGAGGAGTTGGGTTCGGGAACAGTCGTCACGTTTCTTGGAGACGCACTGCAAGCCGGAGTCTGGCGCGGCCTCGGCGCCGGGAGGAGACGTCCTCTCGCGACTCACGGCGGCCATCCATAGGTTACAATCACAAGTAAGTTGCCACTCTACGTGTGGGATGGACCGTGGCGTGGACTCGGCTCGAATCGGCTCGGCTCTTATGTCGGATGTGTTTGTTTTGCAGCCCAACGAGTGCATGTCCGCCCTGTCGGAGCTGCGGGGCATCGTACTTGAGTCGGACATTTCTCCGTTCGAAGTAAACCACAGTGGCCTTGTTCGCGCTTTTCTGCATTTCCTAGCCGGCGAGGGAATGGCGGAACGCCATCGCGCCCAGAATCTACGCTGTTTCCTACATATTTACGCTAATTTACCGGTGAGTGCTTGCCATCACGTGACCTAAATCGTCGGAAAGTGACTTAACCTGATTAGACCAGAATTACAGCCAAATGCCTCGGTTCTCCTGAAGATAAACCTTCCATGGAACTGTGAATCGGTAATTCAGTTATAAACTGTACGTAATACTAGTCTCCCATTTGATCATGAACCGATACTTGCGGGATTTAAGTATAATTTATTGATAATTACTTCCCCGCCTAGATAAGCAAAGAAGTAATTGAAAGAAGGGCTGAAGCCCCACAAAACTCAACAATTAATCGACATCAACCTGCTTGAACTCGATTAAATTTTAGCCAAAGGTCCTTAACTGGGACCCGCTACGGGACATGGTCATCTCCAAGAAAGGACTTTACGTCCACGTAGCGGTGCGCCCCCCCTTTTAATATTCCAAGAGTCGGTGAATGCCGTCGCTAGAAGGGCGATTGTGCGAAAGAATAACATGTTCTGACTAAGGAAATATGTGGTTTGTTTAGCTGGACGGACTCTGGGTCGGCTACATACCGGAAATCAACCCAGCACCATTATCTGCTTTGGTTACTAAGTTGAACGGTTGCGTGTCGCAACTGGAGCAGTTCCCCGTCAAAGTTCATGATCTTCCAGCAGGCTCTGGAGGAGGACGAGGAGGCACTTCCGCTCTTAAGTTCTTTAACACGCACCAATTAAAAGTAAGTGCCGATGAGAAGGAAAGTGATTGGCGGGTGCGGATTGCTGCTAAGACGTGTTTTCGTTTCAGTGTAATCTTCAGCGACATCCGGATTGCACCTCGCTGAAGCAGTGGAAAGGCGGCACTGTTAAGATCGACCCCCTGGCGTTGGTGCAGGCCATCGAACGATACCTGGTTGTCCGGGGCTACAGCCGGATACGGGACAAAGACTCGGGCGATTCCGACGAGGACAACAGCGAGGAGGATATTGATGATACCATGGTAAGGAGCGTTCTCGTGGTAGCTCAACTGGTAGAGCGCCGGCGACCGATTCTCAGGGTCAGAGGTTCAACTCCCGGTGACTTCGCGACTCCGCTTTAGATTTTTCAACGCAACATTTTGAAATTACCTTCAATGGGATGAGATTCGTCCCCTTCAAACGCGGCGGTAAACCTTTTTGAGTGTCCCAAAAAAGATTTGAAAATACGCTCGAAATGAAAAACTTTAGATTCGATCCAAGATATCAGGAGAAGATGGGGTCCTTGTGTTTATTAGTATTTCATTGTCTCCTAAAAATTTGGATCGTATCGGACTATCTTTGCACAAGCTTTTCATTTTGAGCGTGTTTTCTCATTTTTTTGGGGACACTCCAAAAGGTTTTCCGTCGGGTTTGAAGTGGCCGAGCCTCATTCCAGGGAAGGTACACCCCAAAAAGTTTCATTGAAAAATCTAGTGTCGGCCTGGGAATGTTCCCTTGTTACCTCTGCACAAGTTGGCATTTTGTTGTTTTTATGATAACCCAAAATACACCGCAATTTTTTTGCTTCTAAATTTTTTAATGCACCAATATTATTTACAGAATTTTCACCCTTTAGACATGGAAATTAGTTGAGTTGAATTCGTTTTAATGAAGGAAAGTTGTTGTAAATATTCAAAACTTACCTCGTAGTTTAATCGTGGGACCGAAGTGTGAATCATGGGAGAGTTAAAAATGTGTGTGTACTTTCCAGGCGGCCGTGGTGATTAGCCAAGGCACCCCGCGGCACAAGCTGCAGTTCCTGCTGAACGATCAAGTCCTGCCGTACAACATGACGGTGTACCAGGCGGTGCGGCAGTACAGCTCCGCCGCCGGCAACGACCAATCGGAGACGGACACGGACACGGAGGCGCCCCTGGGCAACGCCGGCGTCTGGGTCCAGACCCACACCATCTACTACAGACCGGTACCTGAAGACGACCCCGTGCAGAATCGGCAGTCGAGCAACAGCACCGCGAGCGCGCCCAGCCGCAAGGGCAAGGGCTCGAGCTGCAAGGCCAACCCTCGGAGGCGCACCGACGAGCTGTGGAGCGACGGCGTGCTGCCGCCCCAACAGTCTGCACTCGCGCCCTTCCTCACGACCTCGCTGCCCGACTCGGTCACGATACAGGACGCGTCCCTGCCCGTGCTGTGCCTTCTGCGGGTGCTCAGCGCCCTCAACCGGCATTGGGGCTCGCTGTACCCTTACGCGCAGTACCGGCCCATCCTCAGCTACGCCGTAAGTGCGCTGCTTGTGACGGCTAGGATGAGGTGGACGCTGTTATTAACCCTGCTCTGGTTTGCCCTCAGGACTTCGTGAATAGTAAAATAGCCGCTAAGGCAAGCAGACAGCTCCAGGATCCGCTTGTTATCATGACGGGTAACCTACCGCCTTGGCTCCAACAAATTGCGACTGCATGGTGAGTTAGAGAGGCCTCTACGGTAAAGAGGTTTCAGGGAAGGTCGGAGCGGTTTTTATTTATTTATTGTGGTCACCTGAGCTGAGCACTTCTCGGGATGATACACACACGTGACAATCGGTGGTGAACAAAAACGCAACAAACTATTTATAAACAAACCTTTAAATGGTATGATTTGAGGTCTTCAACAGTTTTCAGAATTCTAAGTCAAGAGCTCCTGTTTCAAGGATTTTTTGAATTATTTTATTGTAGTTGCGTTACGCTTACATCAATGTTATTGTAATCTGTAACAGTCTAGTTTTTGATTCCTCATTTCATAAGAAACCTCTGCCTACTCTATCTAGGCTCCCGCATATTATTCGCAGTTTTTAGCGTGTGAATAGTAGCCGAAAAGATTATGTCTAGCTTCTAAAAAGAGTGAAGTAGATTTTAAACGAGTTTTTGAAAACTCCCCAGAGTCAGGTTAAGTTAACCTACACGGAAAAACTAGCAGTGGCAGCTTATGCGTTAATGGATATAGCAGGTGCTATTAAGTTTAGCATCCGTCGTTAACATTTTTGCAGTCATTGCTAACGTTAGCTGTAGCTACTAGTAAGCTAGCAAGGGCTACAAATTGAGCATATATGTGTGTTTAGCAGCCATTGCTAACATTTCAGCAGCTACGTCGAACGTTCGCAATGACTGCTAAAAAATTAGCTGTCTGCTAAAATAATTTGTATCTGCCATATCTGCGCGTTAGCTGCCGCTGCTATTTGTTCCCGTGTAAGAAGAGTCAACTTTTTTTTATTCATTCTATAAACAAGGTTGTATTCTCTAAAAGCAACCTAATGCTTTAAGGCGAGAACAAAAAATACAAGTAAAGTAAACTTAACCCACCACCGCCCAGCGATGCCTTTCGGAAACAGAAAATTTTATTTGATAGGATCTTTTCAGTTCAGTATTGTCACAATTCAAAAAAATATTACCCCTCTAGAAACCTGAACTTTAATAATTTACGCGTTTTTAAAATCTTGAAATATCGTATTTTAATGAGAAAAATCCCCCTAATTTCTCTGAAGCTAAATTCCACTCCAAATACTTTGGGCTGTTATGGGTTAACCAAGGGATTTCCAGTGTGCCGTGTCTGAAATGTTTTTTTTTGGGCGTGCAGCCCCTTCCTGTTTCCGTTCGAGACCCGGCAGCTGCTGCTGTACGCCACGTGCTTCGACCGCGATCGCGCGCTGCAGCGCCTCCTGGACGCCAGCCCCGAGCTGAGCGGCTCCGACAGCCAGGAGCGGGTGACGCCGCGGCTGGAGCGCCGCAAGCGGACCGTGTCGCGTGATGACATCCTGAAGCAGGCCGAGCAGGTCCTCCAGGATCTGGCCACGTCGCGAGCCTTAGTCGAAGTGCAGTACGAAAATGAGGTGAGGCGACGAGACGAGTGTCGCTGGCTAGCGTCGTGGCTGCGTCGACAAGTCCTAACCGCTCTGCTTTCCCCCGCAGGTCGGAACTGGCCTCGGGCCCACGCTGGAGTTCTACGCCTTGGTGTCCCGAGAGCTCCAGAAGGCCGACCTTGAGCTGTGGTCGGGAGAGAAGGTCTCGTCGCCGTCGGCGCCGACCTACGTCCACGCGCCCCACGGCCTCTTCCCGTTGCCGCTGAGTCGCCCTACCAAAGTATCCCATGTTTCGAAGGTAAGACGTATTACGTCGGAGACGTTTACGACCGTTAGGGTTGTTTATCTTAGGAAAGCAGGGAATTCCTTACCATATCGTGTGGGACAGGCATGGGATAGAACGGAAGAGGATTTCGGTTGAACACCTGGAAACTTGAGGATGTTTCATCGACTTAGCTAGTCAAAGTCACAAACAAGTTGTCCAAAAATGACAAAACTGTGTTCTAAAATTTGGAAAGCACGAAAAACTATAACATTTGACTAAATAATCCAGATTAGTTTGCAGCCATTAATTTTTATTTTTTTAAATTATTTTTCGACATTGTCGCCCTTGCCGATATGTCCTCTCGGTTCGTTTGTAATACCCAAGCTTTTCAGTTCCTGATTTCTTATGGAAATATGTTGAAAAGTTTAATTCGTCAAAATATGCTGGAAAGTTAAACTTGTTATGTTACTAGGGGTAATACCTTGGTGGGAATCTGCACACCGGATATCAGAGTTAAAATAAACGGATATCGAAAAAATTGTCAGTAAAATATCTTGACACGAAGAATGTTTCAAAAAATATCCGCTTGATGTACCTAAACATCAACCAGGTATCAGTCGATAGTGGTCAGAGAGTAAAAAAACTTGAAGCAGTTGTGAACAGCCATGTTTCGACCGAATCCAACAGCCGGATATCAAGGCCGTTTGTTACACAAGATATCATGAGTTGTCACCCCTTGTAACGTTAAACAATGTAGTGTTTCGTGTGCAAGCCCTGAAATAACGAAGCGCCTTATTTTTTTTCCCCCAGGTCCGATCGAAATTCCGCTTCCTAGGCAAACTGATGGCGAAGGCTGTGATGGACTCGCGCATGCTGGACCTGCCGCTGAGCGAGCCGTTCTACCGGTGGCTGCTGGCGCAGGAGGGCTCGCTGACTCTGCACGACCTGAACTGCGTGAACCCGGACGTGGCGCGGACCCTGCAGCAGCTGCAGGCCGTCGTGCGCACCAAGGAGGCGCTGGAGAGCAGCGCCGACATGACGGCGCAGCAGGTCGCCGAGGCCATCGACCGCCTCGAGCTGGACGGCTGCCCCATCGCCGACCTCGGCCTGGACTTCACTCTGCCGGGCCACCCGACCATCGAGCTCCGACGGGGAGGTCGCGACATTCCTGTCACTGCCCACAACCTAGACCAGTATTGCAAGGTACGTTCTTCTAAGAGTTTGCATCGCAGAGCTTCGGAAGTATTTGAAGTGTTCCATTTTCTGCCGTCGGGGTTTCATCCTTCAACAAGTTTTATGGTTCCATACTACCGCGTACGTTGGGTTAACCAGCATTAGATTAACGGAGTCAAATTTAATTGAGGTTAGGTCAACCAAAGTTAGGTTAACGAAAGTTAGGTTAACTAAAGTTAGGCTAACTAAAGTTAGGTTAACTAAAGTTAGGTTAACTAAAGTTAGATTAACTAAAGTTAGGTTAACTAAAGTTAGGTTAACTAAAGTTAGGTTAACTAAAGTTAGCCTAACTAAATTTAGGTTAACTAGTTAGGTTAACTAAAGTTAGGTTAACTAAAATTAACGTAAGGTTAGCTTAACTAAGGTTAGGTTGAATAAGGTGAGGTTAACCTGAGTTTAATCAATGTAAGGTTAACCGGGTTAGGTTAACTGACCAAAGTGAGGTAAACCAACCAACTTCAGCTTAACCAAGGTTAGTCAAGACAAGTTAAACCAAGCTTAAGTGCGTTGTGTCTCGCTTCGCTATCGCTGCGCTTGCTTGTCGACAAACTCGATGCTGTTGCCGCAGAGAAGCAAGTCGCATCAGGATTAGTGACGGTTAGGTCAAGTTCCTGCCCTGCTCGGTCTGACGACATTAGATGTAAAAAAGAGGTCGTAAATGGAATTATTAAAATTCACTGTGTGTTAACTTGTATTTGTTTAGCTCGTGGTTCACTGGTTCCTCGTGGAGGGCGTCAACCGCCAGATGGAGTCGTTCCGTGAAGGATTTGAGACTGTGTTCCCCTTGTCCCATTTACGGATGTTCTACCCTGAAGAAATGGAAGCGGTCTTCTGTGGTTCCAACCAGTCCGGTGGTTCTCACAATTCTTCAGGTGAGACGAGTTTTGCGCTCTCGGCGGAAGTTCCCCGACAGAAATACTACGTTAAAGATTGACTTCTTGCATCCTCCAGTACGAACATAAACCCGGGAAGGAGAACTTCGTCGTTCTGTATAATCCGCATGAGCTTTCTTACCTACATTAACTGATCACCTTCCTTAAGTCAGCTGCGGTTCGCAGAATGCGTAGCCCAAAGTTAACTGAAGTTTGCAAAATACGTAGCTTAAGTTAGCTGCGGTTCGCAAAGTACCTAGCCCCCAAATTAACTAAGGTTTGCAGAAAAAGGTACCTTAAGTTAGCTTAGGTTCACAAAATACATATCCCCTAAATTAACTAAGGTTTATAATATACGTAGCTTAGGTTCGCAAAATGCGTACCCTTAGTTAATTTACATGTGCAATATACCTTGCCTAAGCTTATTTTGATCCCGGAATAATGTAGGTTTCACTAAACGCGTGGAAAAAAACCCTTATTGTGTATGTTCCTAAACGACTGTTTGATCTGTCAGGTTGGGACGTGAAGATGCTGACGGAGTGTTGCCGCTTGGATCACGGCTATACTTCTGATTCTCGGGCTGTGCGTTTCTTGTTCGAAGTCCTAAGTTCGTATCGAAGCGACGAGCAGCGACAATTCGTGCAGTTTGTTACCGGCTCTCCTCGATTACCAGTTGGCGGTAAGTCAAATAAAAATTGTCCTCATTTTTGTACTCCGATATTGAACTGAGAATCCTGTCATTCTTCCTGAAAGAAACGGGAGTGCTGTAAGGCAAATTCAATCTTTGAGACGGCGGAAATCGTCCTTAAACGTACCACACTTTCGTGACGGTTGAAATCGTAACATACCGCACCTCTGTTGAGCTTTTCGCAGCCATTATTGGTACTATCATCCCAAAAGGTATTGTCCGGTTCTGGTCGCGCAGAAAGGCTCCGCCTTATGGGAAAATACATTGACCACCGCCTTGTTGAACCTGAACCAGACGATACCTTTTGGGACGATAGTACGGTATCTGTGGCGAAAGCTCATTCCTATGATGTTATTGATTGAGTGGGTGATTGTTGGGAAAAAGCTTTTTGTTCTTTCATGTGAAGAACCCTTGGCGTATTTTTCTGTGTGCAATGTGCTCACCCGTTTGGTCTCTTGGAACGGGGGTACTGAATAATATGGTAGCTTAGGACCGAGGTAACTCTATGGGGTAACACCTTGCCGGAAATCTGTACACCGGATATCAAGTATAATAAACGTATATCAAGAGAAAATTGACCAATTTCAAGTAAATACTTGATAGATTTGATATTAAAATATATCTGCAGGATTTACCCAAATATAGAGGGTGAGAGGGTAAAAAACTTAATCACTGAAAACAGCCATATTTCGACCAAATCCTACAGCCGGATATCAAGGCGTTATGTAGACCGGATATGAGTTGTCACCCCTACCCCTTGGGTGACCCGTCGGATTTTGATGGCGCTGGTTTGTTGTCAGGTTTCAAGAGTCTGTCGCCGCCGCTGACGATCGTCAGGAGGATACTGGAGCCCAACATGAACCCTGACGAGTTCCTGCCGTCAGTGATGACCTGTGTCAACTACCTCAAGCTTCCCGACTACTCGTCAGTGGAGGTTATGCGGGCGCGCTTGCGCCTGGCGGCCCAGGAAGGCCAACACTCGTTTCATCTCTCGTAAGACTCGACCAGCAGTTACCATATCTCGCTCGCTCCGACACCGAAAAACACAATACAGTTATGTATATGTGTACATATATAGATATTCATTTTTCTCCAACTCAGAAATGTGTGTGAAAAATTGTAGCGGCTACAATTGCGCGCGGTGAGTTCTCTGGAGAAACAGAGACACAGAAACAGCGCAGAGCCGGAAGATATAGGAAGAAGACACTATCGCTCCTCAAGTGTACATAAGAGAGAAGGAAACTGACTGACCAAACTAGGTAGGCCATGTAGAGGGTCAGATGTAACAGCAATTTTTCCACGTGTTATGTGATAGTGTTTATTCTAGAAAATACGTTTTGTTTATATTACCATTTTCTTCTAAAGGTGACGCATAGAATGGAAGAACTGCTATTATATGAAAGGAAACTTAGTCTTACTTTCATCCACTGAGCGCTTTCAATTTCTTCCGCAACGTTTTTGTCTTTTTTCTATATATTAAAGTGTAAATATGTTATTGAGTGCAATTTTAGACCATCCTAAGCGCTCGCAGTGCGGTGGAACGAGTTGATCACGGTTTACGAGCAAACAGGTTATGTACAGAAAAGCATTGGCTTGCTTGTATGTAGTAAGATGTATTGGTATCGTTCTGTGTGTCATCGAAACCTTGAATCCAGGGAGACATATAAAAAGTGCAGTAACTGTTTTTGGTTTCAAGCAACACTTTAATTAACCGTGCTTTTTTTCTGAAAGATCACTATCAGAGAATCTTTTTCCGGCTGGACTTCTTTTTTCTCTTAATTATTTCCTTTGAGCACAAATGGGGATAAAACATTCACTTTTTCCCTCTATTTGCGTATTTTTCAATTTTATTGTACTTTCATCTTATTTTCCCTTTTCCTGTTTTCTTGTGAGTTTTGATGGGTGTTAAGAGAGAAGAAATCGGGGTCTCGCCCCGTTGAAGCATTTTGTGTTATTTTGAAATATAATGTAAAAAAGTTTGATTATCAAAAGAGTCCTTTGTGTATTTTTTTGCGTAACCCTTCCGAAAGTATTCACCGGTTTGACGCACGATCAAGTAGTGCTCTAGAAAAATGCTGCGAACGGGACTGATTAACATCTTAAAGGAAGGCACACAAGACATTTCAAACGGTCAATTCTTCTTCTCCTGTGTTGCGCCGTGGTTAAACCCCACTAAATCGATTAAGTTTTGACTGTGTACAACTTATTAAGTTAGCCTCGATTTGTCTTAGGGACGGTACACAAACCATGTGGTGCGTTAAGGGGAGGAGGGTTCCTCGTAAATCCACGATGGGGGGGGGGTCCGACATAAAACCACGTGATCTTTTTTGGCTGTTTTTTGGCCGGAACCGTGGTAGGACCCCCCACAAAAGAGAGAGTCTTTTTCGGGTCCTCGCCGCCCCTTCTCTTCGTTCGCAATCACAATCACCTTTTCTTTCCCCGTCCGCGATTCATACTGACTGATCAGCATTGTACCATCAGTCAATAAAGTATTGCGCGCTCCAATTTTTTTGCACCTCCCTAACTTTGAAACGGAGAGATATACGCAAGAAAAGCACCAAATAAAATCGTTCGGTCGTAAAGAGATCTATGAATTTGATTTTAGCTTTTTTGTCGTATCTCGCTTCGTTCCAAAGTTACGGAAGTTTAAAAAAAATTGAGCGCGCAATACATAATTGACTGATGGTACCCTATTTCTTTCATAAAGTGTAGGAAGTAATGAGGATAACCAGTGTCC
>Ga0058701_10005319_pt1 | contig 10658 bp, 4 predicted proteins | sample AgamicOrMae_FD_97039 | JGI IMG/M metagenome (GOLD analysis project Ga0058701, IMG submission 97039) | Agave microbial communities from Guanajuato, Mexico - Or.Ma.e | ecosystem: Host-associated > Plants > Phyllosphere > Phylloplane/Leaf | place: Guanajuato, Mexico | collected 2012-06-04 | reverse complement strand
CGCTTGTGATTGACCCCTCTCCGCAATGACGAAACTATTATAAGCGGTTCGGTTTTATGGCACTCCAGCTGGGCCAAGCCGGCCGTCAGCCAGCCGACCCTATATGCAGCTTTTACGGCCGGTATGCTACGCCATGTTCAATGCACGTAGGCCACGCCATTTCGGTACGTCTGTCATAAAGAAAATGTGCAACGCAACGGACGCCGAATCTCCCGACAAAATAAGACGGAATCTGGCTGGAGGGAGACTCAGGCTGCCTTCTAATCGACCTCGTCATGCTCGGATAGCCTTCCACGGCTGACCTAAACCTAGGCTATATCACCTACCCGATCCTGTCCTCAACCTATGGCCTGGCTTGGCCACAAACCGACAGATCGGGTAACACTGGACTATTAGGTGGCCTTCTGAACAAAGCATCAACTTGACACCAAGTTACAGTCAGTGCCCAATCGTCCACCAGCTGGAAAAAGCCTCAACTGAACAAGTGGAAACAGCCGAGTAAGCACTCCGCTCGCAGGCCGTCAGAAACGCGAAATTCAAATATCTTTCCCTGAAAATAAAGGCTCATTTACAGTGAAATTTCGTTTGATTTCGATTTGGAAAAAAAAGAGGCTCGGAGCACAAATGGCTGGAGCACAAAGGTCCTGGACCAATCAGCAAAGTGAGTCGGCGTCGGGAGACGTCTGTACTCGGGCCGGGCGCTTATTTAGTGTAAGAGATCAGAGGAGTGTCATGAGTTGGTAAATCCGACCTGATCGCTAGAAGGGAGATCCGACATTTGACGTACGTCCGGCTTCAGTACCCTCGGGATCCTCTCCTCTCGCCACGAAACTAGACGAAAAACATCCCAGGGTTTCATCAGCAAAACGGGGAAACCTCAACCCAACCTGCGTCAACCACGGAACTCGCTTGCGTCAGATTCGGAACTCTGTGCCAGGGTTAGTGTGTTATTTGCTATGGACACTTTCACTTGCGGATCTTCGGAAGCAATCCAATTTTTGATTGACTTTGCCAGTTGTGCTGTCGCTCAACTGATTTCTGTCTCGATCCAATCAAAGCAATCTTATGCCTCAAGGCAAATGTTCTTTTGAGATAAACTAGACAGCACCCACACGAACGTCGATCGACCGTATCCTCGTCAAACGCAACGCGTTGTCAATTTCAAAGCCAGCCTTTTCCACCTGTGTTCCACCTTCCGTCAATCCGAGCGAAGCGAGGCACAGACCACTTCATGGTCGCAAAAGTCTGATACTATTGGGTGTCTTAGGTCGAGCGAGCACCTAAACCATTGTTAAACAAATAACTAATCCACGGGTGTTTTCGTCGTTAATCCCTAAAATGTGATGCAAGGTCGAACCCGGGATTGTGCATAAGATATGGAGACCTGATATTTGGGTGAAATTCTAAAATTCCAACGCTTCTACCACTTGCGCGAGTACTGCCAACCTGAGCAAAACCACCGACTTTGATCAGCCTGAAAGGGACGCAAACTCAATGTCGGTCGAGCGTGCGTTAAAGAAGTGATGCCACGAAACTAGAGCCCTTGTCTCATAGCCATTCTGCGCGGCTAAACATATTCAAATCTACGATCATATGATGATTCGATCGGTTGATGAGAAAGCTAGCTTTTCGATGGAATTTTTTGAGCAAGCAATACTTCGATTGATAGTGGCCGAGCCCACTCTTCTCCGTCCCATGCAAAACGTCTCTTGTAAACGCGCATGTCGTCACTTCGTGGCGTGGCGTGGCGTCACGCGAGCCCGCGCCCTCAACTGCCGGCCCCTTCTCTCATGGAATCAGTTTATCCATCCCGGACGGCAAATGACTGCTACTTTAGTTTGACATCAAAAAAGAGAAATGCCGCGCACGCTTTTCATTAAATACAGTTAGGCCTACTTGCTGCTCTCCATCAGCAAAGCCCAATCATGTCACGACGTAATCGAGACTGCTGAAATTAGAGGTACATTCATATTGATCTACATGTCACGTCGGGTGATTGCTGAGTTGGGCCGTATTTTTTTTTTCATAAGACACTTTTGCGATAGGAGAGGGTTATTAAAAGGGACAGATAAAAAGACCAGAGACTTGTTTCATCTAACCACTATCAAGTTTTCAACCACCCCAACAAGACACGACTTGTTCTTCTGTGGGTCTCTATTTTTGTACGGGTGAACGAAGGAAACCGCGGCTTCAAGACTAAAGTCACGTCTGAACTGAACAGGTTGAGAGGGGATCTCGAAGAAGAGACGGAGCGCAAAGCGGAGAGAGAAAGAGACGAAGAGAGAGAAAGGAGGCGGAGAGAGAGAGAAAAAGAGGCGGAGAGAAAGAGAGAGAGACCCTCACTTGGCACCGAGTTAGCAACGGTTAGTTCCAAACGCTGCCACCAGCCATCACGGAGGGCAGCACAAGCCGATGCGACGCACCGCTTCGCCTTTGTTCTACTCGCTCCGCTCAAGCTGGGCTTGACACAGAGGACTTCTAAAGAGAAACAGATGGGCTGAACGCTGAAGATAATCACTTCTTAAACGGGTTTCAACTCTAGTAATCAGCCTAAAATCAAAGATAGAAAATCTACTATCCAGTACTCGGAATTTGCCGAATTGGCAAGCGCCCGCCCTGCGCGCGATGCAAAGGTTTGGCCTACCGGTACTCAACGAAACCGGTAAGTAGCGAGCAAAGAGAGCCCAAGACCGGTTACAACAAAATAAAAAGTGTTCTACTGGTACGACCCTCAGGAAACGATGATATATTCTTCCTTGGGTAGCTTACGGAAATAAAATTGTTTGAAATACTCCGCGTGTTTATTTGTTGCTAAAAAGAAGTAGAAGACCCCAACTGAGAGAGAAGAGCTAAAACTCAGTCCTACTCTTGCCAAGACCTGACCGGTTGGAAATACTAATTCCAATTTTTTAAACCAGCTCTTCATAACTCGGAAAAGGAACAGTTTTAAAAGTTGTCAGACGGTCTTCTAGCAGCAGAAAAATGAAAATACGGTTTAAAAACAACTCAACAGAGTTGGTCGGTGCTTACACGCTGCTCTTGGTCAAATATAAATAATATTCACTCAAAGACGAAAATTCGTATATATTCAACCCAACTGTATTAACCACAACCTTAATTTATTGTCATTTAAGAATTTAATCAGATCTAAGGTACCGTTTTGTAAAAAAAAATACCGAAATTTTAATGAGACTTCATTAGAATAAAAATTTCTCAAGCTTCTCCTGGGCACATATCAGTTGGAAGGCTTGGGGGAAATCGAAAGCAGGGTAGACCGACAGGGAAGACTCGTCAGTCCCCAAAGACTTGATCTTGTCAAAAGGGATGCATAAGTAAAAATCATGTTGAACTCCAGCGCAGCGCTCACATGAGTCTCGCGACTTTCTCTCTGACAAAGCCGAAGTACTGTACAGTGGAGTACAGTCGCAAGAGAGGCTGAGGGGATTCTCATAGGTGGCAGTTTTCTCTCAAGCCAACACTGAAAATGACTCAGGGCTAAAGGCCTGCTAGTTTATTCATGTTGCAGCTAGGGTTTACCTAAAACCGCGCCGGGCGACTAAAGAAGCTCGGCTTCTTCAGTCTATTTCGGTTCAGTTTGGGTGTAAAGGGTTAGCTAACAAGCTCAGGCTGACCTCTGGTCCGAATCCATTCAATGCACGTCCCAGCAGGAGTACCTGAGCTGAATGCTTCTCTCGCCTCAAGACACTTACGTCACTCTACATACATCAAGACCAACAACTATGGCTGCGCTGGCTTGTTCAAAAAGCCCGCACAAACTTTTCAACGGCGGAAATGAAAGTTGTCACTTTTTGAGAAAAACGGAAGTACTCATTTGATCCCGAATTCAGGAGAGAATGATACCTTTGGTCAGTTCAGTCCCATAAATTTGGATCACGGAAAATGTGTTGGGTTAGGTCAGTGAGGGAATTCGTCCCACAACTTCAAATTTAAGATCACAAAAAATGTTTGGTTAGGTCAGCACTTGATAAGGCACTGTACGAACGATTCGAGCATCGCTATTTTGGCTCAGGGAGCGGTTCAGAAGTCTAAAATTGATTACGGCAAGGGGAAATCTTATTCAAACATAGCGGGAGTTTTGAGTGCCATTCTCGATCAAAAGGTGGCTTATTTTGGCTTCAATTCAAGTCAACGTCAGCGATACTAAGTTTGCGAAAACCAGAAACAATTCGCACTTTTTAGGTATTCTCATGAAGATATTTATCGGTACAGGTATCTCGAATTTATGAATTCCTGTAACTTATCCACAGTTCGAATCTTAAAAGCCAGTCCGAATTTAACAAAAATGAACTTTGCAAACTTTCTACTTTTCGAGGTGTCGAGATATGGTTAATCTGCAAAGCTAATAACTGTAGCAAAAATCCGGAACATTGAGGAAAACTAAGGCTCAGCGACCAAAGGGCGCACGCTAAGTTCCCTGAAATTTTCAAACGAGCGAAATTTCGCACGTTAAAAGGTATCACGCATAAGATTTACAACTATACGCCTCAAAATTAAAAAATAATAATAATCAAAAAATACATCTAATTGCCCTGAAAAACTCCTCACAGAAGAAAAATGGGAGGAAGTTCCGATGTTTTATGTTCGAAATCGTTAGATGCAAAAATGGAGAGAGAAATTCTTAAAATAATGTTATTGGAACTAGACGGTAAACTCAGTTAGGCCGAAGTAACTCGCTCATCAGTCTAGTAAACAGAAAGGATAAAAAGTAATCGCAAAGTTGTAGCTCCCACTCGCTTTCAAATGTGTTGGGTTAGGTTGAGGGATGAACTTGAGGTGCCCCTGCGATCCATCTTGCCTCGGAACAGCTGAGAGAGATGGAGAGTGAGAGAGAAAGAGAACCGCGGCCGGAAGGAGAAAGACAGAACTAACAAAATCGTTATTCCAGGAAGCCCCCGTGCGCAAGCGCCGGCATCAAACTGTCCTTTGTTCTCGATTTTGAACCCAAGTTTTAAACTAGCTCCCACAACAACCGACGACAAACACAACCTAGTCAAATGCCTACACAGATTCTAAATAAAAAAAGAACTTATTTTCAGGTCTTTAAAGGGTACAGGCAGATCGATCCTATACGAGAGCAACAGTTAGTGCTTCCTACTGTACTAAAAGTCTTTGTCCTTTTGTTATCTTGGGCTGGTGGAACGTTATTCAAACATTCGAGCTGAGATGCAGGTCTAGGGCTAGCGAAGAGTCCGCGATGTGGTGAAACTTAACCGCGGTGAATGTTTTACTCGGTAAAGATAAACTAGTTAAATAATCCCTTTGTAGATTGCTCACGCGAGGGTGATCCAAAAAATCGAATGCACGCTTGGTTTTCCAGTTAAACACGGTTGAGTCTGAAAAGATCGGGCATCATTTTCCAGGTAATTCGAGTAAGACTGAGATGACTTGGAAGATAACCGTTAATTTTGGGATAGGAAAAGTGAATTGAGGTCCGCGGTCCGCCTACACAAATCGAAATACCAGTTGATATTTTGCAGTGAAATCTAGCGTTTTACCAACACGATGCGTTTTCGGATTGAACTATTGCTGCGATCAAAAAGATCATTTTTTTAGATTTTTCGTTAAAAATTTCTGGAACAAGAGAAGAATAAGAACAAGTGTCGGCATTATGTTAAATGAATCCGTCACACGCACTTGAATAGAGTCAAATAATTAACAAGTTAATTAGAATTAAGATAAATCAAATATTTGAGACTTTTAGCCGTTGGATTAGCGAGAAGAACGTGCATTAAGGCCACGATTCTGTTCATACAAACAAAAATTATTACTGTTTGATATTTTTTTTTAATTTTTCGAAAAATTTTACGTGTATTAAATTTACGTAGATTCTTTTCTGCTTTAAAGTTCGGAGCCCCCCCAAGAAAAGAGTTTAACTAACTCCGAACACTCCAACGCGTCTAATATAGATTCAACGATTTCTCCAAAAGAATAACAGTAAAAACTATCGCACTAAACTGCAACGGTTTTGATTTCATGCAACAGTGTTGAAGTAAGAAGTTCGGTAAAACACAGGAAAACTGTGAGAATTTGAAATGACCTTGAAGAACGGACGAATCAAATGTCTTTTCGTTTCGGAACACAGTTTATGAATTGACAAGGTCCTGATTGAGTACGGCTTACCTACTAAAATATTCTAATATTTAGAACTTTCCGCGATAAGTATACAAGAGCTTTTAAGCGTAAACTACACCCACTGATTTTTATTTCGAAAAGACATGAACGCAATGCAAACGTTTCAAAACGAATGTTTGAGTGTTGACTTTTCAATCAACGAAACTTTCAAATCGACATTTTTCTCCTTGAATTTTAACTTTCGCGAACATTGTTTTCTTTACTTAAATTTTCGCTAACGTTGAAATGATCGGAACGCGAAAGTTAAATGGCCAATGATTCAAGCAGGCTTAAAAAAATTAGCAAGGATTACGAAATGGGCATAGCATCAGCTGATTAGCACTTAAAATGAGATTAAATCAATGCAAATTTTAAATAAAAACGAACGTACAGCGCAATTTTTCAATACAATTTTGAATTGATACTTTTCTTTCAAAATTTGGTTGATTCTGAGATGAACGTAACACAAACGTTTCAACGAACGGTTAGAGCAGAGCTTTTTTGAAAAGTAAATAAAGCTATCGACACTGCAGGCACATTTGGTTAAATAATAGAATATCGCAAATCAAACGTCTAAAAACTGACGTTTTTTGATACTCTTGAATGGAAATGCTTGTGAATCCACAGAAGAAGAAGAAGAAAGAGGTGAGTGATTTTTGAAAAGAGAGCGACCATCACGATATGAAGAGAGCAGAGCAAGTTGACAGAAGATTGACAGGACAGGGTGCATCGCATTTGGGAAGCGGGCGGCCGGCCGGCCGGCCGGTGCGGTACCAGCAAAGCAGTTAGGTGCGTCTCTTGTCATTTCAAGCCTTGTCTACTGTATTCCATTGGACAGGAACCGCCTTTTTAAGTGTCACTGCACATGAAAACACACTCACACACATTCTCGCACAACACTTACTTCCACTTATGGGTATGCTGTTCCTTTCGGGAAGAATAGTTTCAATGATTTCTGAGGACATCATCTGTTTGTGTGTCACTGAATGCTGTTGTTGCCACATGTCCGAGATCTTGTTAAAAACTTCGTGGAGTTTCGAGTCTCTACGAGGGGAGTCCTCGAGAAAATGCTCGATTGGCTCTCCCTGCAACATGTTTTAGAGCGACCAAGTCGTTTTTATTGTTTAGCAAAAATAAGGGAGGGTTTGAAGGAGAGCTTTAGGCCGCAATATTTGGTAAACAGTCGGCGTCGCGCGATCGTGGACGGGAACCGGCGCGGCAGAGAGCGCGACGTTGACTGTACCACCGCTCCGGGACGACTGACGACTGACAGCGAAGCGAGAGCGACACCGCAGAGCGCAGAGCGGCACGGCGGCAGCGGAGCGACAGCTCAGTTCGGGCGCACCGTCAGCCGCTGAATGCCCCCGAGCTGAGAACAACCGTTTACGAACAGCTGATTGTGTGGAGGTGTGCGTTCATTGGTCGGCGCTCCGGCCAATGAGAGGCCAGCAGCAGCGCGAGGCTCACCGCTTAGCAACTGATCAGCTGATTGTCAAGTTGCAGGAAGACAATGGAAGCGGCGGACTCCCTTTGACTCCCTGCGCTCAAAAAGGAGAAATAAAAACAATAAAACTACGCCGACTAGAGAGTCGGAAGCCACGAAATATTTAGGGAAGATAAATCTTGGAGCGGCGAGGGCAGCCTCCACCACCGTCAATTACACAAGGACAGCTATAAAATATCCCGAAAGGAAAGAGTTGCCAGAGGCGACGCACTATTTCCACCAAACGGTGGACATAGAGTAACGTTTGAGCTTGAGCGCCGCGCCTCACTGAGTGCGAATAACTGTTACAATACCTAGATTACCAAAGGGTCAACAAACTTGCGCGACCCGGAGCTACGCTGCCGGACCAAACACTCTAATATTCGTGATGCGAGGTAGGAAACCTCGCCTATTGCTTCTCTTTACTCCAAGCCCACATCACGCGACCCCGGATTCGAACTCTATTGATGCCCACTTTCCTTCGGCCACTAAAGTCTCGCAATTTCTCTTCTACAATAAGGATCGCTGTTTAGATATGATCGAAAACAAGAAAAAGATGACGGAGAAACTTGAGGATAGGAGCGGGAAGTCAAACTTTTCATACACACCCATTAGTGTTGCCATGAGAGCGGGGTTAAATGGAGTAGAAGGTTTTCGGACATAAACAGCTGAGTGCCTCCAGGATACGCGTAAGTGTTTCGTTATTGGTGGGCAAAGCGAGGCTCTTGCGGACTGAACGACAGAGACAGGTCCATTTCAACTAAATCGGGCAATTACGCTCACGTAAAACCTTATAAAAACGACAGCAACGGTATGAAAAATTTAAGATTCGGAGCGGCCGAGCGCGCCCTCCAGCGGCGAGTCCGCGGCGGGTGATGGCCCGTGAGGCTTTTCGTGACGCAACTCCGATTTTGGGGTATTTTGGGTTTCAAAATGGCGCCCGACTTAGAATGGGCCCTTCGCTATGACCGCCAGGACCCCGCTGGGACCTCAACGAAACGCATCTAAATATTCGGAAGGCTTGCCCGGAAACCTTCTACTCCATTAATCCTACTCTCATAGTGGTACCAACGCACTAAAAAAAAAAATACATTACCATGCAAGGTTATGATCTTGACTGCTTAACCATCTCTACACAAATTATACGGAAAAAAAAGTTCTCGAAAGGTCATTAGAAGACAGTAGAAAATAAAGGAGCGGTAGACAGTCTAGTAAAGTACTTTCAAGACCGACAGCTAGAGGAACAGAGCAGACGTAAAAAGTAAACGGGACTTCGACACTAGTGCCCCCCCCCCCCAGGTTTGAGCACACAGCACAGTCATTTCCCGATTTGGAAAGTCGTTATTTATAGAGACTCGTCAAAGTGGCTCAGTTTCAAAGCGACTGGTAACACATAACAGAACAAACTGACAACACAAGCTCAACTGAAAACAAAAAGGACAACGAAGCTCACAGTCAGATGAAATCCTAGTCTTAAGGTCTCTTTTATTCAGTCTACATGACTTAACCTTACTTAATCTAACCTTACCTACACCAGAGATTATTGAAGGCCATGGCCTCCTATACTGTAGCGCCATCTCTGCGACTGTGCTGGAAGTACTATCTTCCCACTAGGTATTGTCCGGTTCACGTCGGGCAACAAGGAAGTGGTCAATGTATTTCCCCATAAGGCGGAGCCTTCCTGCGCGACCAGAACCGTACAATACCTTTTGGGACGATAGTACTTGAACGTCTACGGGCGAGGGGGTGGTGGCGAGGAAGGGTGAGCATTTCCCGCCACCCCCCCCTCGATCGTAGACGATAGGTAGTTCCAGCACAGTCGTAGAGATGGCGCCACGGTATAGGGAACTACTTAAACATACGGTCGTGGCCGCCCCCTGACCTACACTACGTCTTAAGCCGTTAAATGTTACGCATCCTATATACTTTTAGGTAATGCACCCAGGCTTTACGAAAGTTTCCTTTTTTATCCGAAAAGAGAGACAGGAATTTTCAAAAGGATTCCCGAGTGAATCGCAATTCAAATCAAAGTTACGGCATCTCCCTCATACCTATATTCTTCGTTGGAATGTCAGTGATTAAACCAAACCTTCACATACAAACTTGAGATTTCAGACGGCCCTCACTTCAGTAAAGCTACGCGATTTCAACGAGTTTCCTCGGGAAAACCCAACGAGAAAAGCGCATGGCCGTTCTAAACAAGGATGGTACACAGAAATCCATACCGCTCATATCGTGGTTATTATTGACATGTTCCCTGCAAGGACGCTATCCGGAGTATAGTCAGTGTGCCGATACTTCGAGAGAAAGTTCCTTCAAGGATATCGCCCGAGTGGCCGCTGTTCGAGGCACTTTGGGTATCTAATGTAAGTACCGTCGTGGAACAGATGTGCAAGGGTGCTCTCTCGGTTTTACAGGTTTGATTATCCACTAGTGTTCCACCCTAGTTCGACCTTTCATTTCATAATGAAGATTGAATATAAACAGCCACGGAGGTTAGGTTAGAGCAGGTTAGGTTAACTCAGATTAGGTTACGCGCCTTGGGCCTAACTTCGCTAACACTCCGCTAGGCAGTCGCCTAGCCTGATGCCGCTTACTTCTAGGCGGCAGTAAATGCGATCGAATAGTCGCTCAGGCTTGTTGTTCGATTAAGTTAATTTGCTTTAGGTGCCCTCGACCTCGCTCCGGGCTTGGAGACGAAAGGTAGAACACAACGGGCGGGACATTCAAACTCCCACTTTGTCAGCGTGTCTTGAAAGCCTCGCCAACTATCAAGAAGAGAAGCAACCAAAAGAAAAACCCGACAGGTCATTTTCCCTCCGTTCCAAAGTTTGAGCTACACCCTTAGGGAGATAAGCCTTCTTTTTCCCCTTGCGGCAATGATCGAGCACCTCCCAACATTTGGGAACTTGTGCCTGACGCTTGACCCGTTGAGATTACGCACACCTTGTAGCCGTGATAGATACCGCGTAAGTTTGAATTTCCCCCCTTCCGAAGCCGCTCCGACAGGAGGCGGCGCCTGGTGGTAAGGTCTGAAACTAAT
>Ga0058701_10005318_pt1 | contig 10662 bp, 4 predicted proteins | sample AgamicOrMae_FD_97039 | JGI IMG/M metagenome (GOLD analysis project Ga0058701, IMG submission 97039) | Agave microbial communities from Guanajuato, Mexico - Or.Ma.e | ecosystem: Host-associated > Plants > Phyllosphere > Phylloplane/Leaf | place: Guanajuato, Mexico | collected 2012-06-04 | reverse complement strand
CACCCTCACAGCGCATCTTCTTTTGACACTATGGAGTAGAGCTTTAAGAGAGTGACGTTCTTTAGTCGAAATACACACATTGAACCGGAACTTTCAGAACCATATCGTGCCGTAGTATGGTCAGTGAAGATACATTTTTAAAATGGAAATCGAGCCAGTATGCTAAATTATACGTACTATCAGTTTTGAAAGTCACCGACTTTGACTTCATTTTTCTCAAAAGAATTCATTGTAGACGATAGACTATTTGATCAAATATCCTGGAGGGAAGTCCCTGAGACCGCACGATTTATGTGAGGAGATAATTTCTATCTAGAGTTTTGTAGGGATAAGCAATTTCGTGGACGGACAATGAGATTTACGCGCACTCACACCCACGCGCGTACAACTGACAGTCATTTTCCGGCGTTATGATATTTTTAGAACCCGGACATGTGCATACCAAATCGCATTCACTACGATTTTGTAGCGATCATTACGAAAAAGCATCACACAGAACCAATAAGTCACGCTCAGTGATCAGTTTTGTTGTGGTTGTCATAAAATATCGTAAACGAAACTATCGTAACCGGTTGCGACAGAAAACTGCTGGTCTGTTTAGTTCAACGGAATGTCTATTGCTTTGACGTATCGGTAAGAGCTTTTCTTACCCACAGAACAATCTTCAAAAGCATGTATATCTTCATAATAATCCTTACAATGTGAGTAATCTTACAGTTCGCTGCGAAGTTTAAGCAAATCGTCGCAAAATAAGTTGTATAGAAGACGAAACAAAATGGGAACTTGCCATCGTAAGACACGGGAAAACGCTGGGAGACAACTATTAGACGTCATAAATGATACTGAGTTGTGTTTACCTCCATCCCCCATTTGCCCTTGCCCCATTCCATAGCCTGCCGTCTAAGTCTAGTGATGAATGAATCAACGAAACACCGGCGCGCGAGTGACCCACCGTGGTTTGTTTACATCGCAAAGATCCCATCGAACTGAAAATCAAACAACTAGGTGACCGCCCCATGTTCCCGCTGCTTTCCATCGCTCTCTCGCACTAATGATGCGCCGCCGCGCAGAAAAACAGCCAAGGTACAATCCAAGGAATTAAATGTTACAGATAATCCAATAGACGTTTACAATTACAATGAACAAAAAGATTTAGCGCACCAAATATCGAAAAAAAAAAACAAATTTTGGCCACGAGTGAATTTACTACGTACACAGTGCGGGGTCCTTTGTCCGGAATAATAGTCATTTTCAAGAAGTTTTCAAGGTTTTATTAATACATAAGACTCGTAATGCACCTAACTCTTAAGACTAGTATATTAATTTTTTTACTATGACATTAAATCTTTATGAGTGGAGTTTAGTACTTTGGGAGTAAAATATACGCTTGCGTCTTGTTTTTGTTACTATGAGTGACGTAAGTTAAATAAAAATAAATAAGTATGCTTAATTAAGAAAATTACTAAAAGATGTTGACCGATTAGTGCCAAGGAAATGATAACAAAATTCTAATTAAGAAAAAATCGGAAAAAATGCCCAAAATTTCGGAAAATTTAAGTTCATTTAATTCTCATTTTGGTCAAAGTTGACGTCACATTTTGGATTAAAACATACAAATGACTAGCAGATTTTCGTTGTTGAGAAAATATTAGCAAGGTGTTGATAACAGCCTGCTGGGTTTAATTGGGTTATCTTGTTAATTCAATATGCCTCACATTTATAATAATATACAAGTTAACCCATTTTACCGACACTGGATTATTACTCACCGACAACGGACCTGCAAGAACACTATCCAATTCTATTAAAATAGAAAGTTTGCGGATACTGTTGTTTCTGTAAGGAGGCACCAATCATGGACTGTATTTTCTTTACATCGGAAGAATCATAGAGAAAGTCAAAAGCCAGTTAAATCGAGATTTTGACCCGTTTTACTCTCGGGTTAGTGTGTAGTCAGAACTTGAGAATTGTTGACGGAAACTAACTTCTCGTTCATTTGGATTCATTGAAAACTCGATGCTGGCTTGACACTTCACTTCAGCAAAGATTTACGCTTCACTTATAGCACTGGTCAGAACTTAAGATTTGCTGGATGAAACCCATTGTTAGCGTCCTTTTCGATTTACAAAACAGTGAATAGGCTTCGCAATTAACTTCGGCACTAATTAACATTTCCACTTAGAACACTTTAACCCCCAGATAAGCTATAACCACTCGACCGCCCTTGGTCCGTCCACTACGGCTGCTGCTAACGACTGGCGAGCAGAGAGGCACTTTTGGAGGTGGGGAAACACCTGCCTAAGCGGTCCGCCCAATGGAGATCTAAAGTAGAGAGCCTTTTAGAGAGCGTGGTGTGCATGTAAACAAACTAAGTTACAAATCAATTTTAAATCGCCTAACCAAAGCAGTGGCTTAATCATGCCGCAAAAGTACTCTTAAAGTTGTGCAAGCTTTTTTTATTTCTTTGGGTATTTCTTCCACAAAAGCTTCCGATTTTGAAAGAAATCTCGATCTGAAAATTCGATATAAGTAGCAGACAACATCAGGACGACAAACTTATGCAGGTCGTCGTCTGCTGCTCACCTCGGATTTTCAAATCGAGATTTCTTTCAAAATTGAAAGTTTCTATGGAAGTGTTACCCAAAATTAATTAAAGAAAGCTTGCACAATTTTTAGACCTTCATTGCGTAATTTCGCAGCTTCTTTGCTTTAAGAATGAAAAGTTTCGTTTTGGTTGGTTTGTTCACATGCACACCACGCTCTCAAAATGGCTCTCTACTTCAGAACGGATCGGACGTAACCGTCGCGATACTGTCGCGTTCAGTTCGATACCGGTTTTTACGATAATTTGTAGGAACGATAACGCATATCGCACTGGTTATCACAATCCGCAGCATTTCCGAAACTTATAGCAATTCTTACGATTATGTATCGTCGGGGTCACTAACAATCCTATTAAGAGAGGATGTCTTATTGTCACACATTTTCTCATAGAAAAATTATTTCTTGTTGATGCTTTTCTCAATCTCACAGTTTTGGTTATACTTCAAAAATGATAGGTCTTTTTAAATACCATCAAAATCTGGTCTTTAGGCCACCATTTTTTTCGGGATCAGTTAATTCTATTGCCTACAAGTCAAAAAAAGGAGGAACTTTTTAAATTATATATTTTTTGTGACAGGCTTTTATCAGCTTTGCCTTTTACGCACTGCGATATTTCAAACAGACTGGCGAACTCTTTGCTCATTAGATTTGGCGATTGGTTTGATTGGATCGCAAGTATTCCTTTGAAAATAAAAGTTGAGCTTAATCGAGAGAAAATGAATTCCAGCATCACAGCCGCGTTATGAAACACAATACGGAAAACCGCCTTTCAATTATTCAACACTGGTGTATTTTCCTCATTTTTGAAAAAGTTTGATGGTGCGGTTCATGATTGTATTGTCTGATTTTATTTCAACTGGAAAAAAAACCGGAGTATTCGGAGGTTTTCTGCGGCATATATCGTGTATTTTTACAGTGCTGATACCTCAGAATGGATCTAAATACTTGGCAATCTGAAAAGAGAATTAGAAGCAAATAAAAGGCTTGGCCAAGCCCATTAAAAACGTTTGGGGTTTGAATAGTGATTCGATCAAAAAACGATCGGTTTTTCTGGTCGTCTGAAGTCTGTACAGTCTAGTATATTCTTCCGACATGATTCGGACATTTCTACTAATAGTTGTGGTTGTGAGACGCCTTCTGCAGGTTAGGTTAATCGAAGGTAGCTTGTTTTATGAATTTTCGTGTTGAAGTGGCGATCGGGGAGGGAAAATAAGAAATTAACACCATTTTAAACTGATATTAAAACAGAGACATGGCAATTTAAAGGTTTCTTGTGGGAGGTAGGGTAATTACATCACATTCTATCTGTTTTGGTGCTTGCCTACATTAACCTGGACAAGATCTAACAATGTCAATATTTTAAAACACAATTTTGATACACCTTGTAGGGGTTAGTGTGTTTAAGGATTGTTTGTTAAATGAATTTTCAATATGGCGGCGAAGGTCATAGACGGAAAGTTGGAAAATTATGAAAAACGTCGTAGTGTTTGGGTTCAGGAGGCATGGCGATTTTTTTTTTGGCAAAAATAAGGTGTCTATCAAATAAACCACGATGCCGCATGTCCCAAGGATACAACAATCTTCACGCGTAATCTTAGTGTTCCGAATCGAAATCTCGAAATTCTTCATAGGATCTAGATCGCTTAAGAGGTAGGTTGATCAATGGTTAATGCTTGTTCAGAGGTACCAGATACGTTTTTATTTTTTCTAAACGAGCCTTTCTTACTTTCAGACAAATAGATGAGCACCGATTTCTTTTTAAATTTTCTGGCCGATTTTAATGATTTTTCAACCTTATCGTCCCTCGAGTGCCAATATCCTGAAACATCAAAAGGCAGCAATCGGACCTCCGTTCTGGTCAGTTTGTCCAAGTAACTTGTTCTAAACGAAAGAACGCTGTCACAAATCAGTAAACAAATAAAATAGAAAAAATGCCGGGCCACCACATGACCATCCAAACTTTAAAATAGGAAACAGAAGAAACTAACCAACCGCCGGGATGCCTCCGATTCGTCGATTTCCTAATGAATGCAATGAATCGTCGCTAGGTTCCACAATTCAGTACCGCCATATCCCTTCTCTGTCGCTGCGTTCTAAATGTTTCCTTAACGCTTTAGCGGCCTATGCCTTAAAATATGTTGTTAAAGTGCCGTTCACAAGCTCCTTATGTATGAAAACTGAATACTTCTCGATCAAGCCAAGCACTATTAGTTTCTTCGCTTCAAGGTGTAGCTTCTACCCAATATCATGGAGAGAAGGGTGACTTCATCTTTTTAAAAAAAATGTACTTTGCGCCTTGAGTTCAGCCACAATCGACCGCATTCCACGAAGCACTTTCGCGCTTAAAAACTAACGCCATAATTTGAGAAGCCCTTGTACAGTAGATATTGAGGGTACGAGATAAATATGAACAACACATATTTCGAATTTCAATTAGCCTTTGATACAGATCTTTCGATAGCCATTTTTCATCAACACGAAACCTCTCACCGAGCCCTTTCAATTGGTGTGATGGACGATGGGTCTATCTCGAATACTAACCAGACCACATGTTTGGCCAGCACTAATATCATAAAAACAACCACAAAAACAGATATTTTTGTTTTCCGCCCTGTGTATCCGTATTTGATATTTCTCCCATGTCTTGGATTAAGTACCGTCTTCTCCTAGACATCGTACTTGTGAGTCAGTTCGAAATAATTTAGGGAAGTTTTGCGGGGAGTTACGTAAGGTGGCAGTTAAAATTGATCTCTTAAATCCATGTTAAAAGTGAATGTAATGAGATAGCGAACCAAGTACATGGGGCACAATGAGACGGAGTCGATATTTTGGCCTCAATCGCGCGGAGCAAGCGAACCACTGACTAATAATGAAATAAGAAAGCAGCCCTGTCACTCTTCGAGAAGGCGGTGATTGCAGGGTTGCCAACCTCAGCTGTGAACGGACGTCAAAAATTTTAGTCACTGGTGTTCTTCTTGGCAAGCGCTTCACACCATGAGCGATAAAACAACGCATGCGGCATATTATCTGTCAACATGACCTGAAATCAATATTCTTTGGAAGATAAGTCAGTTATGTGGGGTTTGATAAGACCGCTCTGGGCGGGGCGCAATGATATTTCTTCCTATGAATTGATCTTCACATTGCGCTGCGCGGTGTGTTTATTGTTGAGTAATTTTAAGTACATTTTGAACGGGTCGTCAAATAATAACCGTATTCATAAGATCCTGACAATGAATTTCGTCTTCTTTTACATGTATGGCTATTGGAGGGTTTTCGCTAGAGAAGAAAACTTGAGTTTATTTTTGGTAACAAGCAGTGTAATGGGCTTCCGTCTTCAGTCTGAACAGGCCCAGTCCACACCACATAACATAGCTACTGTGAACGTGACATCCCTGACCAATGGCATGGAAGGAAAATGCCTGGAAAGGATTCGGTGAATGACTACGGATAATGACACCAAGAAGTCTCCCTTTCCCTGAGGACTGTAAAACGAGTCGATGAACATCATTGAATAAACGAATCCTTGTTTTCGTCAGTTTGGCGAAATGTCTTGAGCGGCATGGAAACTTCATAAATAGTACTATCAGTCCAAAAGGTATTGTCCGGTTCTGGTCGTGCAATAAGGCGGTGGTCAATATATTTCCCCATAAGCTGGAGCCTTCTTGCGCGACCCGAACCGGACAATACCTTTTCGGACGATAGTACCTAAGTGTTTAACTTATACATGAAACTGGGACCACAAATGTACCTTTACCCCTGCTGAGAGTATGGTTGGTTCCATAAGTGCCAAGTCGGACGTGCTACGGGAGCTGAAAGAAAAGATTGGTTACAATCTGCTGCATTGTCCGTGCTATTGGATCGCCAGTGACCCCTGCTAAGGTGTTTGCCAGGGTAGATTGCAGGTCTCTCATGCTTGTTCGGGCTTTCCCAGAACCTTTTCTTGCCTTTCTTAGCCCGCAAGACTGGTAGGAGAACTTCTGAGCTCTTTCCAGATGTCCTGAGGCGTTTTATTAAATTCATTGGTAGCTCGAAAGAAAATGTTCCGCAGCTTCTCTTGGACAGCCACGAGAGTCATCTCTTTGTAGAAGTTATTGATTTAACGAGAAAGCATGGTATAACTTTGATTACTTCCCTACCCCCCTAATTGCAGCCCCTAGACAAGAACGGCATCCAGCCTTTCAAAGCACATTAAGCAACTGAGGTACACGGATGGGAAAAAGGAAATCCAGGACGTTTCCTTTTTAGTTACAAACGTAGGTGTGTATCCCAATCGAGCAAAGTTCAAAGCACTAATGTTACCAATAAGAAGTCAGGGATAAAGAAAATATGGATTTATACGTATGTATTAGTATCTGATGACGATTCCCTACGTAGCAGTGCGACAGATACACCACGAAAGAACTCAAACATACTGTGAACATGAAAATGAAGATGATGCTCTAGACGATGATCCTGGCATCGTAGTGGATGAAACATCACCCTCAATCCAAGAGGTGGGTAAATGAATTCTTAAGGCTTTGTTGGCCCAGGCAACTTTGAAGGATTCAGCAAAGCAACGTTCATAAAGCAACATGTCAAGAAGGGAAGGGCAGATCCACAATTGCAACAGATACGCCAGGAAAGGATGAGATCAAAGCAAGAACAGAGGCGAAACCACCAAAGCTGCTTTCAAGCAATGTTAGAAATGTCATCAGACTGAAGGAAACCATACGTACTCGTTACGAAGATTCTACTAAGCATAACGCAAAAGCAAAGTGCCAAAACGATGATGCTAGAAAACTCAGTTCCAAAAACTTAAGGAAGCTTACTCTGGCATCTTTGGAAGGGCAATTTTTTTTCTTCAGCACAAGAGAGGAGAAGAGAACCAAACCAAAGCGCGTAAAATTGCCACATTGGACCACAATTGGATATTGTCGGGATTGTTAATTAAACAGGGAGAAAAGATGGCTTTTGTTCTATAACATTAGCCTAAATGTGTGTTGTTTCCAGTTGTGCAGTTCTAAATTGAATTTACTCACACCTACTTGTTCATTTATTAAAGCTAAGAAAGAAGACCTTTGGTATGGATATTATGTTCACTTCGCTCTCTTATAAATGTCAAAGACATGATAAGATTTTAGGCTAAGCCTCAGAGTTTTCAATTTTTCGCGAAGCACATAGGTCAGTAGCGTTGCTACTCATTCAGTTTTCTTTATTCCTGGAGGCAGGGTGATTGTAGTCAACCTCGAATCTAACACAATAAATAATGGTCTAGTTTTTTCGAAAAATTGAGGAGTTGATTCCTCAATTTTGACAGATAGATGTGGTTAAGAATTGTTACTACTGCAAAGTAGCAACTAAAACACTAAAATGACTTAAGTGACTCGTGACCAGAAGGAAAAAAAAAGCTTTACTTTAGTGAGACTTCCTATCTAGAAGCTCACGCGATATCGTCATAGTCTAAGTCTGTAGCAAAGTAGGCCTAAGTAGGTGATCAAATGTTTACTAGTCAGTTTGCTAGACCGAGTTTAGTAAAATATTGACCGATGACTTACAAGTCAAAGACCGGAGCTGTCACGCCGCTTCAGTGCGAATATTAAGTGAAAGCTGATTTCTGAACTTTTTTTATCCAGTATTTCACAATGTGTTTCAATATTTTTCAGAGGAATGGAAAATAACCAAATTATAATTTTCTCACGTCAATCTGCCATCTGTGCCTTTTTTGTTACATTGAAAATTCAGCGAATAAATGAAACAACAATATACTTCCCCTTGCATTATACAGTATACCTGTAAACCTGTCATCACGTTATTCGAGTTTTTTTTGACACGTTTTTGCAAGAAGTTTACTGATGCCTGATCGATACTTCTGGATCGGTTGTGTTATAAAAATGGTAAATTGCCTCTGAATAGATGAAAACGTTTCACTGCTGTTTACAACTTAAGAACTTTTCAACGAGTACGACTCGGCCGACTTCCCCGCGGGCGAGGACGTTATTATCAACCCTAAGAAAAAAGATCGCGCACGCCAAGTTTGACTGGTTTTACTAACACTTTTGTGTCCTTACAAATTTCCCGTTAAAGTTAGCAGACCATTTCGACCACGAAGTTTTTAACATGCCTACCAAATTTTAAGCCAATTCGTACGGACCAAAAAGTTTTACTAAAACCAATCAGAAATGAGAGATTGGCGGCAGTTGACATCATTTCAGAGTTTGAATAAGATTAGCCTACATGCCTGTGAGTTCCCTACGTAGCGTCTCACCGGTGGGGCACAGTTAGAGAGTTGCAAGCTTTGTGTAGCGCGCTGTTAATCGGATTAAGGCTTTATAATGTTAAAGACGTAATTATGATGATGTAAAAGAATAACTAAAGAAGGGTCTCGAACTAGGCTACAACCGCCTTTTGCTTTTTAAACATTCCTTCAACGGGCATTTGAAAAAAAAGGAGGGGGGATATCCATATAGCCACATTTGCCCATTTTTTTTAAATATGGACATGACATACATCATTTCGATGGTGCTCACCCAATTCGTTAAAATGTCGTGATTTATGCTCTACTCTCTCTCTCTCTCCGCTTCTATCTACCTCGGTCGTCCCAATTAGCGGACTTAGCCTTGCCTATGTTTACGGATTCTCTTCAGAATTTGTTAGGCAAAAATCGTTTTTTAACATTTTTTTCTATATATTTCTAAATTGTAAAAAAGCGCTCCTTGACATGCGTAGAAAAATGTGGTGCTAACAAGGCCTACTTTACAGAATTACGCCCTACTTTTTTTTTTTTGCTGGGAATATTTTTTTAGGAACAAGAACATCCGAGAAACGGCCAAATGGTCGTTAAAGTAGTTTACCGGCGCACAACTCCAAATACCTCATTATGAAGAAAAAAAAAGTGTCAAAACATCTACAGAGAGAAATATTAATTCTGAGGCAGCGGGTTCCCTTCACATCTATTCATCAGAGGATTCCACTTGAACAAGTTTTGCATCTATCGTGATGCAAACTGACGTCTGTCAGTTTTACCAGTGAACCTGACATATTTATGAGCGCAGGGGAGGTACAGTGAGTCACGCTTCTTTATTGGATCCATGGGTATAGAGGGTTAAGTTGGGTACCTGGGATATCCTTTGAGGTACTCATGAACCAGCCGGAGGCCGTAATCCTGCCTGACCAGCATGGTTTCCGATAAATATTTTGATCACACACTGAGTGCAGTAATGCAATTAATCCACTCGCGAAAAGAGTTCGCGGCGAAACGCACGATCAGCGAATGCCCGACGAGTGTAGCCACCCACGTTAGTTTCGCGCGGCGGACTGCAGGAGAGGACTAACTCAACTGCGGCGCGGCCGCAGCCAAAACAGCACTGGCGCCAAGAGCGCGGCGAGGGGGCGCCCTGCCGGGGGTAAGGGCGCATGCGCCCTGCACACGCAACCCGCAACACTTGGGCCAAATCTTGACAATTGCTGTTGCAGGTTTCAAGGGATTTTCCGAGGGAAATGTGGTTTCAACCAGGTTTCTGGACCGTTTCTGTGATAAAGAGGATTTTCCTTCCACGACCTTTGATTAAGTGTACCAATCTCGGTCCATAGCTTGGTTATTTATTGGATGCTTCAAACTCAGGTTGCCTAGACTTGTATCTTTTGGAGAGGTAATTATTTGGGAAGCATTGTCTTGAGTCAAGGCATGGGATTCGGATTTCATACATTTTGGTTCGTACTGTATGTCCAGAGAGTTCGTGACCTATGGAAAAACGGTCCCATCGTAAAATGCCTCTTCCAAAAGAAAGCGTAAAACTGGCTTTTGGAATGGAGACTTCACCATATTTCGCTTAATCCTAATATTTTCGTAAACTTGCATGGTATTTTTCAAACTTAACATTAATTCGAATTTCCATCAATAAGCTTCTGCATGTTCCCTACAAAAAAGGAATGAACTATTTCAAAAATGTATTTATTTTTAAAATTATTTTTTTAATAAGTTACAAATTAATCTTAAAACAAATCAGTTATGTGATTTTTCGGAAGCCTTATAATGTAACGTCTTAACTATTAACTGTTACCTTAATCATGAAATTG